>Ga0210059_1003431_pt1 | contig 25335 bp, 18 predicted proteins | sample Ectturendosymbi2_FD_188042 | JGI IMG/M metagenome (GOLD analysis project Ga0210059, IMG submission 188042) | Ecteinascidia turbinata endosymbiont from Florida, USA - Sample 2 (SPAdes) (version 2) | ecosystem: Host-associated > Tunicates > Ascidians > Unclassified | place: Key West, Florida... | reverse complement strand
CATCTTGGAGGCAAAAAAGATATTGCCTACTTTATATTATGGGCCACGGGCCGGTCCGGGCCAGAAAATATGTTGTAGTTTGGCAGAACGGGCCGGTCCAGGCAGTTTCATGTTAGCTCCGGGTGGGCCGGGCTGCAAAAGTGCTGGCCCGTGCCATCTCTAGGGCCCAGGGCCTAATAACCTTAGTCAAAAAGGCCTAAACCTACTCCACTATGACGTCACCCACAAAAAGCTTCGAAACCCAAAACCTAAAATATGTTTTCATTGCAAGCTAGAAGACTTGCTGAAGCTTTTGGCAGTTTGGACAGTGTCTACCAGCAAAATTGACTGATGAGTTACTGAGTTGCAAAGTGGCGTGGAAACAACAGCTCAATGTATGATTCTGAAGTACGATATACTCGTACACCGTCTACCAAGGTGTTAACACATTGCTGCCGGTGTACGAGATACTCAGTCTTCAGGGAATCACACATTGAGCTGCTATTTTCATGCCACTTTGCAACTCCAGCTGATTGTGCTGGAGAGCTGTTCAAACCCTCAAAAGATGTGGCAAGTCGTCTAGTTTGCATTGAAAAAAATTGGAAAGTTTTGGATTTCAAGTTTTTTGTGGGTGACATCATAAGTGGGGTCATTTTTAGACCATTTTGGCCCAGGTTACCTGGCCCTGGACGCCAACTGCTAGAGGGAATTTTTTGACTTAAGTTTTTATTGGAAACTAGGCTATAATCCGAGTCTGATGAGCCTTTGATTGGCTTTCTAGCATTTCTGGATCAACAGTCATGACCTAAAAATGATAATTAAATAATTAATTAGGGGATTAATGAATTATTTCGTTGTTCTATAAATGATCAATATGAAAACTATAATTGATCAATGTAAAAACAGCTCTCTAGCACAATCGGCTGGTGAGTTACGGAGCTGGAAAGTGATGATAAATAAACGGCAACTGAGAACCGCTGTTTTAGTGCTGCATTTTCATATTGATCAATCCACTCTTACCTTAAAAACTGTTTGTTTGTAGTATCTTCTATGGACCTTAGAATCTTGCCATACATTTATGAAATCTTCATGCACAACCAATATGCTGATTGTCCCTATTGCTAATAGCCCAATGGCATATCAAATCCTTTTCGCTGCTGCAGAGATATCTTATTTTAGTTTTTGAAAGTTTTTGCTGCTAGTTCCTTTGCAAGTGTGCCAGACAATAATTGTATAGAGAACTTTTTGTTTGTAGCAAAAACTTAGGAAACAGATTCTAAGTGCTTGGAGCAAATTGCTTGGGTGAAGTCACATTTTTCAGAGATTCAATTGGCTCCCTTAGTTCTTGCTTTATATATTAGCCTGACTCAACTCAAACAAAGTCTTCAGTTAAATAACTTGCACATCACTGCCTCCATTTTTTGTTTTTGTGAAATCACTGCTGAAGTTATAAAACGAAGTTGTCTTTTTAGCACTGTTATAGAAACATGCTGAATGTTAATTGTATGCAAGTTTTCTTGAAAAGTTACTAACATTGGAAGCTGGTGACTTCAGACAGTATAAGCAAATTTGATTGCGATTTGCCATGAGAGTTGGTTGTAAAAAACTTTGTAGTCTCAAGGAATGTGTTAACTTTTTTGACACATTTGAATTACAGCTGAAGTTGAAATGTTGGTGGTAAGAAAGCAATCGTTCAAAGAGTGCATTTTGTTGGTGTCTACATAGTAATATTCCTTCTAATGCCAAACTTATGTTTTAATCAGATATAACTTTTGTTTACTCTTACATGAAGCAAAAAAATAATTATTGAGGATCTTCCAATTCTATTTTAGATTCAATATGCTCAAACTTTCAGAAAACATTGCCCTGAAATGCTTTGTTTATAAATTTGTTGTAAAACTATGAACTCGATATTTTTTCTAAATATTTTGATTCTTTAAAGTTGTGGCAGTTCCCAGTAACTTTACCCAACTTCCATGTGGATGATATCGTTGATTTTATTTTGAGAAATTTTTTATATCGATACATAATGGGTCAATGGTTTGCTGTGAAAAATTGTGATTAAGTTTGTGCTTTATGAAGATCATTACACTCTTTGCAAATTCAGTGTATCCCTTTGATTATGGAAGATCATGATGTGGTTGCTATGGCTCGCACAGGCAGTGGGAAAACAGCTGCTTTTCTTATACCAATGTTTGAAAAGCTGCAAACCCACCAAGCTGTGATTGGAGCACGAGCATTGCTACTTGCTCCAACTCGGGAGTTGGCTCTACAAACTATGAAATTTATTAAAGAGGTTTGATATGTTGTTGGTTTTAGTGTTGAAACCTTTATTTTCGAAAAGCAATCCGAGGGTTGTTGAAGTTATTAAGTGCCACGTTGATATGTACCCATTTGTTTCAATAAGAAAATGATTTTGAAGCAGTTGGTTTGTGGAGCTGTGGAAGCTTCAAGCTTCTTATAATGCAATATGTGTTGCAACCTCTCTGTTGGCGTTGCATTAAATGTGTGATTCACCACAAACAGGATGTGCGTGAAGAACAACACTTATATATGTGGCACAAACAAGCAATAATAGAGTGATCCCGATGGAGTAATCTTGGTGAGTGACCTCTAATAATGTTTGTGAACCTAATGAACAGCTGATTCTAACCTCCTGACAGTGACGACAAGAGTGATCTTGTCGGGTGATTCCATTGTTGCTTGCTGCCACAGTGTGAAGCTTTGTGCACTTGCTGCCCAGGCTTTCCGATCACAACACATGCAGTTTATTATTAACACCTTGGCTTCCGGTATGCTTTCAACCTAAAACCAGTATTTGCACGTGTCTTTGCACAGGAATATCTCCAGTGCCGTAAGCGCTAGAGAGCTGTTCAAACCCTCAAAAGACTCGGCAAGTCTTCGAGTCTGCAATGAAAAAAAATTTTTGGGTTTTGGATTTTTTGTGAGTGAAATCATAAGTAGAGTAGTTTCAGGCCTATTTGGCCCACTTTATCTAGCCCTAGGCCCAAACCGCTAGATGGTAGTATTTTGCTCAAGCTTTTATTGGAATTTAGGCTAAAATCCGAGTGTTGTGATACTTTGGATGACTTGCTGCGGTTTTGGGTTCAAAAGTTATGACCTAAAAACAACAAAATTAGTAATTAATCCACTAATTAGATAATTAGTTATTTTGTTTATTTTAAATCATAACTTTTGAATCAGAAACGCTAGAAAGTTGATCAAGGGCTCAAAAGACTGGGATTTTTGCCTAGCTTTCAATGAAAACTTGAGCGAAATACTTCTGTCTAGCAGTTGGGCCCTAGGCCAGGTAACATGAGTCGAAATGGTCAAAAACCTACCTCACTTATGAAGTCCTCACAAAAAAAAACAAAAACAAAAATTATATTTTCATTGCAGACTTACAGAGTTTTTTGAGGGTTTGAACAGCTCTCTAGCACAATCCGTTGAGGAATGATGCGGTTGGTACGTCAATTGAAATACCCCTGGTATGATATATTTGTACATTGGCAGCCAAAGTGTTAAGTGAGAAAACACTAACTCATTAAAAAAACTTAATTAGAAACAAAGAAAAAGTATCTGTGCATCAACTCAGTTGTGCTTAAAGAAATCCTCATCAAAATTCTGGTAAGGTTGGTCCGCAAAACACTGAAAATATTGTTTGTTATACTGAGCCCTTATGACTGTAGAATAGGTGTGTATTAGTTTTTGATTGTATTTCTAGATCAGTGGTTCTCAATTTATTTTGAAGCCCACACCCCCTCTGGAAGGAAAAATCATTTTTGCACCCCTTGCACCATTTGATGTATTGTTTTTTGTAACATCAGAGAAGTTCACACCCCAAGAAGTCCCTTCTTGCACCCCTAGTTTTAGATCAAAAAACATCTTTGTCTTGATGTTTTTGTGTTAGTGTAAACTTTCGAACTGGTATATTTCTCTTAATAGGATCTGTAACTTTCGTGATAAAGTTTTGACACTCCTTCATTTGTGTTTATGTCATTACATGCAGGATATCAAAATATTTTGCGATGACCTGGCCAGTATGATTTTTACCACAAAATTTTTTGTCCTGTATAGCTTTGCCATCTGGTTATTGTATAAGTTGCACATATTGTGATATTCTGTGTGTCTAAGTTGTTGTTGTGTTTACTGAGGAGTGGAAGTTTGTAAAGATTTAAAGAAGTTTAAGTCTGGAAAATGGTATCAGCACTGAAAACTAGATAATTAAGGGTTCAGGAAGTTTGTAGTGAAAAACAAAAGTTAAATCAGGTATTAACAAAATAAAATATAATTTGAAAGTAAAGCAAAAGTTCAACATTTTATTTTTGTTGAAATAGTCTGACTTTGTGAAGACTTGTTGCTGCTTTTAATGAAGTATGTCTTTGTTTCTTGTTTGTTGCAGCTGGGAAAATTTACTGGGTTGAAAACAGCACTTATTTTGGGTGGAGACAAAATGGATGACCAGTTTGCTGCTGTTCATGAAAATCCTGATGTTATTATTGCCACTCCTGGTCGTTTAATGCATTTGCTTTTGGAAATGGAGTTGCGTTTATCATGCGTGCAGTATGTTGTTTTTGATGAAGCAGATAGGTAAAAACGTTTTTTGTAAAAGCCTTCAGTGGTTTTAGCAAACAGTAGTTTGTTTAAGAATTTTTTCAATTTCAGATTTACAACATAGAAAACATCTGATAATAATTCAGGGCAATTATGTTTCAAAAACATTCAGCAGTCTTACCTAAATTCCATAGATCTGAAAGGTTTCTAGAGTTTTTCAAACTTGACATCTGTTTAGTTTGTGGTATCATTGCTATGTATAGACCTTCCTTTCATAATTTTATTTTGATAGTGTTGATTGGTTTCCTGTAACTGTTTGCCTTCGCATTGCTTGAGAAGTTGCGTGGAAATGGAAAAATGATGTCCAATACAAATTGTAGTCATAGCATTCGGAAAGTTGTAATGCATGTCTGCACATAAACCGCTGCTACATGAAAATATATTTGCAAAATAAGTTTGTTACAGATTGGCAGGTGGATCAGGTTTTGTAGATCACTTTTTGCTGCTTCTGCTGACTTCAGCTACAAAGTTGCTAAACACTTAAAATTATTTTTTTTCATTTAACAAAGTATTTTCATGATTTCCATTAACATATTGTGTTTCTGAACACTTAGTAAGTACTACAGCGTTAGTGTTATCCCAAGGTATTAAAGAGCTGCACAGCTTTAAAGCTATTCTTTTTTGCAAGAAATTTCAGTCATTTATTGCTGAGAAATTTCAATCATTTTTTGCTGAGGCATTTTAGTCATTTGTCTCACAGTTGTATCAAAACTCGCCATTACAGTGTTCATTAGCCTATATTTTGAGACAGCCTGACTGAAGTGACTTAATTATTTTCGACCCTTTCAAAAATGTTGTGGTCTATCACCAAAAAAAACAGCTTGAAACTCCACCAACCCTGGCGAAGTGAAAACATTTCACAAGTGATGGCTTGCTATTTGCTGAAATACACTTTTGCCTGTGCCAACTGTCATAAAACTGCTGATTTTAAATGCAGTAGTCACAAATTATGAAGAGAGGTTTTCTGCAAAATCCTAAAAGAGTGGAATAAAGCAGTTAAAACGACTCTTCCCACTGCGTCCATGCAGATGCAATATCTCTTGCCTGCATATTGGGTTTGTTTCAGTTTATCTTGCCTCTTTTCCAAGGCAATGATTTGCAGTTTGTCTCATGACGACCTACATCATTTTGTTTGCGTGATGTGATCAGTAAAAGCATATTAGTTGTTTGTTTTGATTTCACTGATGTGCTCTACCCCATTGTGCCTGCTTCACTGTAGTGTATAAAAGGACCCATGATAGCCCATCGATTGAGAGTGTTTCCTGTGATCAAATGTGAAGATCTTATTTGCTATTTATTCAGAGAAAAAGATCATCTGTTTTTTGAAATAACTTATTTTCATGCATGAATTCGAGGAGCTTCAAAAATTGAGATAGGTAGTTTGAATTTATTTTGGTTTGGAAAACTGTTGCGCAAATATAGCCAGGTCAGGTAATAGTAAACATGGAGTTCTGCCATATTTCTGGCTCATAGCATCACTCGCAGCAAAGCAGTAAAATTGCTAACATTTCATGACTTGCTGGTAGACGTGAACATGAAATACTGTCGAGCATAAAATGCGGCAAATCAAAAACATTTCAAAACAGGTATCTGGACTACTGTAAGATTAACAAAAACTCCTGTCGTGAAAACGTAAACATTTAGTTTTCACAGCTCTCAGGAAAGAAGATAACTCAGATTGCTTACGAATAGCAATATTGAGCACTGCGACTTTCCAAAAGTGATCATCAAATCACTGAGTGCCCGCAGCATCGTCATACTGAGGAGCTGATCAGTGTTTTGTTGACAGTAGTTAAAGTTTTGTGCTCCTTTTTGTGTACTTGTTCTTGAAACCTTACAACACAGTAATCTGAAAACGTTACAATGTAAATTCGTTACGTTTCTGCTTTCTCGACGCAACATGGATCACAAACCACTCGGACTATTTAAGCTTATACCTTTTCACCAATTTCCTTGTCATTTTGCCATAGCCTTTTTTGTGTGTTGATCGAACATTACTTTGCCTTGGTAGACAATGCTGATCTGCAAGCGATGTCTTGTCTTACTCAGTCAGCCCGGGTTTTTATTAAGCTTTGTGATGTTATTATTAAGCTTTGTGATGCAGGGTTGCCGAGTCGGAGGTAAAATGTCCGACTCCGACCTTTCCAAAATCTCCGACTCCTTAACATAGAGGAAACGAAATTTCGCTGTCAAAATCAATGGAAATCGTGGTTCACAACAAGAAATCTGTTTCAGCAACAGTTTCAAAAGAAATTGTACCATTTCATCAGGAATTCGCAATTTAGGAGCGTGATGTAAAAAATTATCCAGTTGGACATCTGGAGTCGGACAAGAAGATCTGACTCCGACTCCCAGTGTTGTTAGGAATCCGACTCCACCCAAAAACCTCCGACTCCGCAACTCTGGATGTGATTGCTGTTTGTGTTACTGCTGCTGCTTGGTATTTCTGACTCAGAGCGTTGTAAATGAAACCTCAAGAACGTGAATGAAGATTGAACAAAATAATCGTGACACTTCCTGGCTAAGCATTAGCAAGTAGGGCTGCGATGTACGTCAACATGCAAGTCTGCCTGAGGTAGCGCAAGGGCATTTCACTCCCAACGCTTTTTGTTGTTTCCAGATTGTTTGAACTTGGTTTCGACGAGCAATTGCGGGAGATATTAAAGCGGTTACCGGATGATCGACAGACTCTTCTTTTCTCCGCCACGTTGCCCAAACAGCTGGTTGAGTTTGCGAAGGCTGGACTGAACGACCCCACGCTCGTGCGTCTGGACGTAGACTCGAAACTGAGCGAGCAACTAAAGGTTGTTTGACTTGCTTTATGCTCGATTTGACTTCTTGTCACGCTTCTGTGCTCGGCTTAAGCCTTGCTATAAGGAATTTTTTCTTTTGTTCAGCTGACGTTCCTTCATTCGCGATTCGAAGACAAGCTACCCGTACTGTTGCATCTGCTTAGAAACATTTGCAAGCCCACAGAACAAACGGTTGTGTTCGTTGCAACCAAGCATCACGTAGAATATATTAAAGAGGTTCGTATGGCAGCAAAAAAACAATGTGCCTTACCGAATCTTCTGCACCAACGATTCTCAACGTAGACCAGCTGGAATTTCTGGTAGTCCATAGAGAGTTCCACAAATCCTTGATTAAACGTTCCTGAAAAATGTAACCTTTACTGTACAATGAATTATGTGGGATCATTTTAGGTTCTTGTGTTTGACTAGTTATTCATGAGATGTCAACTAGCAAAATTGCTCATCGGATATTTTTTCGAGAAGATTGTCCATGGGCCAAAAAGGTTGAGAACCACTGTTTTGCACCCAATAAAAGTCCAGGTAGACCACGCACTTTTGATAATAATTAATCCAGCTTGTTTTTGTCTTGAAGTGTGAAGGTAGCGCTTTGTACGCTTTGCTGGTACTGTATACAAACAAACATCCACTTTGATTGTAGGTTCTTGGGTCGTGCGGCATAAGCTGCTCTTACGTGTACAGCAGTTTGGATCAGACTGCTCGGAAAATTAACATATCCAAGTTCCGCAACAAGAAAGCGATGGTGTTGCTGGTCACTGACGTCGCGGCTCGGGGCCTGGACATTCCGATGTTGGACAACGTTGTCAACTACAACTTTCCGTCGAAATCAAAACTTTTCGTCCATCGAGTGGGTGAGTGGCCGTGCAGTGAAAAACGCATTAACAACGGAACCAGTTGTGTTAAACCAGGGTCTCAAACAAGCGGGCCGCATGTGGCCCGTGAAAGCATGTTATGCGGCCCGCGATGCGTTTCGGGAATTTTCGTATAATCAACATTTAAGTTATTTAATTTATTCACCGGTGTTTAAAAGTGCTCAGCCAGTGAGTGAACAAGTTCCTTTCAAAACAACATAGAGACGGCTAGAAATGATTTGCCTGTAATTCACGATACCTTTTGTAGGAAATAAGATGTAAAAGCTGTTTCGTGCAAGGTTCAGGTACCGCCATTGTTGCGTCAGCGCCATAATGCGGCCCTCGGGTTGCCCTATAGGTCCTAATTTGGCCGCAGGAGTAATTTTGAATATGAGCCTATGTGTTAAACCATGGAGCTAGTCATGCTGGAGGAGTTTACTGGACGACTTGTCCGTGTCAGATTATTGACACTGAAGCCAGTCACATCCAAGTTAATTTCTTAATATTTTAATTTGAGGCGAAGACTATTCGCTCCTTTTTTTCGGTGTGCAGTTCGCTATTATTTTCGAACAGTAAGATTTCTTCAAAACTTTACCTGAAAACTGTGAAAAACTTTAGATGGGTAAAAGTCTTCGTATCGATGAAAACCTGAAGAACGTCTTTTCCGCCCACCTTAACTTTGCTTTCGTAAAAAGTTTTGTTTTTAATCCTTGATGGGCGCAGACGACGATGGCAAACCTCAGGTCGATTGCAAGTGAAAACATCAGCGTAAAATTCCCCTGACATTTACTTGTTTGCCCAGGTAGGGTGGCTCGGGCCGGGCGAACCGGTTCCGCCTATTCCATCGTATCGCCCGACGAACTTGCGTTTGTAATTGATCTTTACCTTTTCCTTGGGCGCTCAGTCGAATTCGTGAAACCTGACCAAGCTTACCAAGGTGAGATGTCTGCTTTATTTGGGCGCAGCGTAAGTCAAACTAGTTGTTTGTGTTTTTATTCACAGCAAGAGAGAAATTGAGAAACTAAGACCTGTAGCTGACGTCAAGCAGGAATGACAGACCGTAATTTTTTACCTGTTGTAGTTTTGGGCTCTTTACAGTAAACGTTGTTTTTCCCAGTCATTTCTGCTTTTTTAAACCAACGTTTTGATGTTCTGCCACTAGTCCTTCTTGCGTGTGGGTCGTGAGCTGGTGACGCATTAAATTGCTATTTGGCTGTTGGTGGTTGTTGATGCTCCGCGGTTGATTGTTGTCAGTAAACAAATATTTCGGCTGTTACGTAGACGAGTATTGTTGTTTTTCAAAAATGATTTCGGTTTCTCATAGAAAATGCTGCAATGATTTTTGTCGCACCAATTAACCACAATGCGGATATACATGAAACAAAAATAATAAAAAATGTGTCCTATTGATGATGCATGGACGTTGGATCGTGTGTAAATGTTGCAAAGCATGTTGACGATCTCTTTCTGAGGTTTTATGGAAGGCGTGGTACACTGGTAAACAATAGTTGTACGTTGCCAGTCACTGAGGCCTTCCTACATCATAAGGTGTGTTTCGAGAACCCAGTCGCCCAGAAGAACGGCGAGTCGGACAGTTACGGCACACACAAAGGTTTTTCTGAGCTTGATCTGCAATTTTGTGGGTCAAACGTTTTGAAATAGCTGACGAGTAATGTTTGTAATGTAACTAGGAATTCTTGCAAAGTCACGCACGCAACAACCACGTAATCACCAATGTTTTAAATGAAATCTTTCGTTATGGAGTTGTTACTTCTTTTGCGAGATAGCTTTAATTCGGTTCGGCGCATCGCTCTCTAAAACCTGTATTTTCTGTTGTGATCAATGATCACACTTTTTCTATTTCACTCTGCATAACTAGCCGCATTGCAAGTTGTGATAAATCCTTTTTTGTGAACAGAACAACGCTTGAAGTGTCGAGACATACATCCAGCCAATAGATTAAGTCTAGAACAGCTACGTCCAACCCAAATGGCTCACTGGGCCAAAAAGTGTGTCACTATCTTAACCAGGGCCGCACATTGAATGACATATTATTGTGGACCGCACATTGAATGGCTTACTTTGATCTTAGCAAACTAAATTTAGCTTAAACTAATATACTGAAAGTCTGCGAACCTAACTGCAGTGGTAACAGACGTGATAAAGTCGTTCTGAGGACCACCTGCATCAAAAATGTCAAATTCAAGATTATCAAAACAAGGACAGGATGTCAGTATGTGGGATACTTTTACTACAGCCAAAACCTAAACTGGGCCGCATACGGCCCGCGGGTTGGACATAGCTGGTCTAGAAGTCTAAGTCTAGAAGGTTTTGTTACATGTTTGGCCAGAACCTCGGCCAGAAATTATTAGTTTGTTTTGGCGGAGCTTTCAGTATCACTGAGAACAAGCATTATCTGCGTGTACTGTAAAGGGCAGGCTTGTCAATAGGAATGTCATTCCTATGGGAATCCCATGGGAAACATCCCATGGGATGGGGTGGGACAACACACATTTGTATTTCCCATGAGAATTTGATGATGTGCTGAATGAGCAGAGTGGCAGAGAAATAGAACGAGAGTCAGAATGATACTGAATTGTCATACTTAGATACTGATACTGAATTGTCATACTTGACTATACTTCTGAATTTTAAAGTCAATAAATTTTGTCGTTTTGCATGCCTCTTTGTAGATGTAGTCCTATTTAGTAGATACTTGAACTAAACTTTCATAAATTTAATAATTTTAATTGAATTGTATTCCATATTAATATTATAATGGGAATCCCGTGGGATGGGATAGGCATAAATTGCTATGTGATGAAATTGCAGACAAATATGTCCCATGGACAATCCTGGTAAAGGTTATGCAAGTCAACGACAAACAGTTGCTTCCAAACACTGTAATGTTACCGTCAATGTATTGCTCTACACTACACACTCATCCGATGATAAATGCTCGAGTGGATTGATATGCGTTGCGCTTGCAAATACAAAAGCACCCTTTCGGATTTGGCGGCAGGGCCGTTCGAGCAATTGTTTTCACAGCAGCTTCTGCAGTAAATTCGCAATAACCAGATGTACGTAAACCCGGAGTGCGCATGTGCTGAACATGAAAGGCCCAGTTTTTGCTCTTGAGGTGAACCCGCATGAGGCGAAACGGTGCCATGTAGAGATCGAAAGACAGACAGACATTTTTATTTAATATCTGAAAAAATCAGACATCAGGGGCAGGAGATTGACCGTAAGGTCTTCGAGTCATCCTTCACCGCGAAATACGAAGTCGAACAGCACACAGAAAACGAGTCATATTTCACAGAATTCTAGACATATTTCTGCAGAGACGGTGCAGACATAAGCACAAACAAGAATTGAGTTATAACAGAATCAATTTCATCATATTCATAGCAGTACGCTGTATAAGTGCTGACGAATTTTCGTTTTCACATAATTCTCTTGCAGTCGAAATGCCCGTTTCCACTTGGCATATTAGCCTTTGAAGCAGCGTCTTTTGAGCGTTAAGGCCAGTGTTGCTTTTCAGCGTGGGATTCTTTGTACGGTCTGGTGGCCCAGGTCGCGGTCGACGAAGAACGCGCAACGCTGGGAACCATCCTGGCCAACTCGGAAATCGCGGCGCTTCGGAAAGTTTCGGAAAATGCTTACAAGTGAGCCGATAAAAAAAGCTTAATTTCGGAGGAGATTTTTTAATCCTCAGTGGCCGTCACTGCTTTGAAAAGATTTCTTTTACTCACGTGCGCTGCGAAATATTTTGCAACAGTGTGGTCCAACTACAGGCCCGAGGAAATCGGGTCCCTACAGAGCCATACCGGGTACCTAACATTTTCCTTAAAAAAAACTGGTAAAATAATTTCAATGACGCTCTCACTTATCTTCCCTATTTAGTTTTAAATCTTGTGAATCTGTTGTTTTATACAATATTTTATTGGAAGTGGCCTGCAAGTTATCACGTTTTTGTAAAATGACCCGTAGGTCAAAGGTACTTGGACCACGCTGTTTTACAACTTCCAGCGTTTGATGACAGTAATTTTATTTATTTTTTCAAGACAATACTTACGATCTCGACCCGCAGCTGCTTCAGAATCGATAAAGCGAGCAAAAGAAATTTTGTTATCAACGAAGATTGGAATACACCCCATTTTTGGTGAGGTTTCTGTTCCCATACGCCAGCTCTGGCACACGCACTCACCGATAATGTTGATGTTAAATATTTCCTTGTTTCGGATTTTGCTGACTCGTGTTTAAGTTTTTACATAGTTAAACTTAACTCTCACTGGAATTTACTGTGCCGCTATACACTTAGGTAACTTCTCTGGTAAGATGTTTGTTTTAAACAATGTTGCTAACAAAGGTCTGTGTAAAATTTTCTTCAGCAAACGCAAAATCGTGTCACAACATTAGGTCCAACATATGATTGTTGCAATGTAAGATGTTAATTTTGACTTTCTCCCACGGGCTTGTTGCCAGCTTAAAAATCAAAAATATTTTAAGGAATTGGCTCTAGACTGCTTAAAAACTCCTGCCGTGGAAACGTAAGCATAGGTTTCACAGCTCTTCGGAAAGAAGATAACTCAGATTGCTTATAAATAGCAATGTTGAGCACTGCGACTTTCCAAAAGTGATCATCAAATCACTGAGTGCCCGCAGCATCGTCATACTGAGGAGCTGATCAGTGTTTTGTTGACAGTAGTTGAAGTTTTGTGCTCCATCGTTGTGTGATTGTACTCGAAATTTATAGCACAGTAATCTGAAAACTTTACAATGTTTGTGTTACTGCTGCTTCTTGGTATTTCTGACGTTGCAAATGAAAGTGAAACTCAATTGGTGATCGAGCAAAATTAAACACTTCCTAAGTTTACGTTAAATGGGTCTGTGATATACGTTGATATGTAAGTCTAAGAACTCGTTTGAGAATGTTAACTACATTCTCGTGCTCACTTCTCCATTGTGCTCATAATCTGTAGGCGGATATGGTAGTCGTGTCTTGCACGAAATTGCTACACGATAAGTTCATTGCGGTCAGTCACTGACATCTGGATACCATAAATACGTAGTCACAAAAAAGCAAACACACAAGCGGTTATTAGACGATGGCAGGATTACCACACTATATTGAAAGTATCGAAAAAGTATTAAATTGTGAAATCGGTTCAAGGCCTTGAAAAAGTGTAAAATTTGGCCAAAATGTACATAAAGTGTTTTAAAAGTATGCAAGTTCTAAATTCCGCCATTTGTTTATTCAAATTTTCTGCCGCTGATGACAGTTTTGCAGGTGTTTTTTGCATTGGGTTCTATGAATCAAATTTTGGAAAAATGACGATAAGTGGCGGTATTAAAGTTTTTTCATTTCGTACTGAAAAAGTATGGAAAATGGTTTTTGAAGATATGTAGGAACCCTGCTTTGACATATCTTGTTCTCGTGTCAATGAAACTGAGATCTTGTCTTGGCTTTAACCGAAGCTCTTTTCAAAGTTACGGTATAGTGGCCATATTGCTGACTAAGATCTTTAGTGAGACCGCAAATGCCGAAAAAATACCGGAGTTTAAATATTTCTTTCCCTGACAGAGAATCTAGTCGATTCGTCAGAAGCTGCCAGGCTCGAACTTCTTTCAAGTATGCAGAAATACAAACCTAGTTCAGTAAGTTCGTTTCTTGTGTCGCCTTTGTATATCCAGACTAGAGTCGTCATATTCCTTATTGTCAGGTCGGTCAAAGCATAAGCGGCAAGTAAATGTGTTCATTATGTGCTTTGCCAACACTTAATTTGCTGATAAAACGAATAATTGTGTCGTTGCGTGTACGGGCGAAGTATGTGAAGTCCTCTTAGCAGGGTCGTAACGAGGGAGGGGCAAGGAGGGCACAATTCCCCGGGCGCCGAATCACTGCGGGGGTGCCAAAAAGTCGCAACAGTGTCACAAGTACTTTCTTCAATACAGTGCATTTGCTTCCGACAAACCTCAGGTTCGAACATGGAGGCGCCAAACTTGTTTCTTGCCCCGGGCGGCATCTAACCTCGTTATGCCCCTGCGACTCTCCCCAGAGAAAAAGCGGGTATAAAAATAAACGAATGAAAAGAACGCCTGTACGGGAGAAACGAATGTGCGAAACAATTTTATCAGCTTCATTGATTGCGCTGCCCACGGTTCAGTGTCAATTTACACACTCTCGTATACATGTGCTGTTGGTGTGCAAATATGTGCTATTGGTGTGCTGCAGACAATATTTGAAATCGGCGCGACAACGAAAACCACGGGCGCGATTGTGATGAAAAAATCGCGCAAGCGAAATCAAAAGTTTTTCGACAAACATCAAGAAAAACTCAAAACGCTGCAAGCGGAAAATTCAACGTCAAGTAGGTATGTGGTGATGGAATTTCAATTCATTGTAGTGTTGGAACACCGTGTAGATATGCGATGGACTGCGTGGAAATTTTTAAAAAATCTGTTGTTCAGGTTTGCTGCTTCTTTGATTCGAGGGCTCGCAGCGCGTGTTCCTGGATCAAGTTTGCTCGAGCTATTGACGCTTTCCGTAGTATGAATGCTTCCGTCGTTACACTGGAAGCATACAAACAGTTCTTGTTGCAGCCTGTCAGAATGTACAGTATGCGGACTAGGGTTGGATAATCCGGATAACGGTCAACCGAAAGTATTTTTGCTATATCCGGATATGTTTCTGTCGGTTAACCGGGTAAAAAAGTAACATTACCAATGCGTTTTACGCTTTTTTAACGGTCTACCAACCTTCAAACTTTGTGAAGCTCTACTTACTATCTAGCCCACTTCTGTGGAAGCAAAAAGGTCATTCAGTGCATTTGGACTCTTTCCTACAAAACTCTAGTCTCGTTTACACGACTCAACAATCGATGCGTTGTGCTTCATAAGAAATGCGTTGCAGAAGCAGTAAAGTTAAAAATGCACGCCTTTCTTCAGTTACGCTCGCACAGTGCATGTGTGTATATTTACAATAAAACTGTGCCATGATTTTACAATCAGTTCATCACGCAAATCTCGTAACACCAATTGTCTCATAAGCAATTAGCGGTTATTATACAGTTATATCCGTTATCCGGAGTAAAAATCACTGATATCCGAGCTAACCCTGATGCGAACGCATGGCGTTGACTGTTGCGTCTTCAATCATTGATGCTCAGCGATATGCACAAGGACAATGAATAACAGACACGAAGTTATCATTTTGCAGCGTAAATGGTGCTTACGAAAATGCACACCTCATTAAGCAAATTTAGCGAAGTGTTTTCATTTGGAGTAAAACCAAACTGACATTTGACCACCTTTGCGAGATGGCCCTACCTTCTATGTTGTCTCTGTTTCTTACGTGATGAAGTAGTTCATCGCATTTCATTCCTTTTTTACAGAGCTTACAAAAATCGTGGTTTGTATATAGATGGCATTGCGAGATTTCTATGTTTAATTACTTATGTTTCACCAGAACTCCACTCACCATAACGACTCGTTCCGTTGAAGACGCGGTAGAAGAAAATTATTTGAACGTAAGAAATTTCGTTTCGACGTTTTTTGTGTGTTGTGTAGCGATTACTGCGTCAATATTTCAGCCTCAATCCCCAGCATACAAATATTGGCAAAAGAAACTTGTTCGGTAAAAAGGTTATTGGTTGGCTGCAACACAGGATGCGACTCCGTCTTTTTGGCGAGTATTTTGCGCAATTTCTTCACTTGACCGATGTGCTCACGAAACGTATATGGCAAGCATCATACCACTCTATCCGAAGATTTAGTCGGTTTTGTAAATTGCAGGGTTGTAAGGTTTTTCAAGTACTTGATCAGCTTCTTAAACTACACGCAATCATTCACAAGGGAAGGCTTTAAATATTTTCGTATCTCTTGCAGAACCGTCGCCAGAAAGTCGTCAATAAGGGGGCTTTAGGTTTGTGCGGGGAAGCTTGACGTTTATGCAGGGGGGGCTTGACATTCAAATTTAACAAAAATTCCACTGATATATAATGTTTCATATTTCAGTTTGGGGGCTAAGCCCGCCGTGGCGACGGGACTGATCTCTTATCGCACCTATACATGGCTGCTGTCACTGTACCGAAGATTTCACGTGTTTGACTTAAAACACAAAAACAAAACTCGCTAATAATTTGCTCGCAGCTGTTTGTGGCGCTGTGACTTGACCGGCCGTTTTAGTGTGAAACCTCTTTGCCGGCTTCACCTGTTGTTACTTGACGTTGACAGAGCACGTTCAGCTCTGTGGTGCAAGCGAAGCCGACAAGAATGTTCACGCAGACACCGAAAAAGTCAAAGAAACAACGACAAAACAAATCTATTCGTGACGAGGAGTTCTTCATCAGTTACAAGCCCAAGGACTATCACAGCGAAAGCGGGTCAGCTTTGTCGATGTCACAGGTGTAACCAGGCCCGCAGCCAGGTATTAAGGTTTGGGGGTGGGGCAAAAACATTTCTGAGGAGAAAGTTTCTTGTTTTTATTATATGCTTTGAACAGATTTTTCTGGGCACAAAAAATTTGAGGTGCGCTGCCCGCGAATGCTCCCCCGTGGCTACGGGCCTGGCTGTACCTGTTATTGCTCCCGTGAATTTTGCTTTAGCCGAGGGTCGGTGACGACAATGTGTGCTTCACAGACTATCGTTGAAGTCCGAACGAGCGAACTTCGCCCAGGAAGCTTCCAGCTTGAGTTTGGACCTTATGGCCGACGAAGATGTTCAAGTAGGTATCATACCACAGCAAAGTTGCAATTTTCAATCAACGCACTGACAATTCCTTTAATGGTTGTCTGTCGTATGTTCAGCATTGCATAGGCGCGGAACAAAACAATTGTTAGTAGTATTCTTAAAGCCAACCTGTCTTTGCCTCTCTTTGTAAGCTGATAACTTTTCGTACGGCTTACCCGAACGCCACAGTCGACATTGGTTTTCGAAATCGTTGCAGCTGCGAAAGCAGAGAGCGCAGCGGAAAGTTTGGGACCGGAAGCGGAAGCGCTTCGTCAACGCGCAGGACGTCGGCCCCAGCAAGAAAAAGCTGCGCACGGAAAGCGGTGCTTTGATATCGAGCTCGTACAAAAAGAACCTTTACGCCGAATGGAAGAAAAAGACGAAAGTCGATGAACAGGACCCCGACAATCCACCAGAACGCAGAGAGGACTGGCGTGGTAGATACAATTTGCATGTTGTTTCTTGTGGTTTCAAACGATAACATAAGATTCTTCAAGCAGTTGATTGCTTTTGCCGCGAGGTTTATTAAAAGGGCCCACCTGCTATTTCAGCAAACCACAGCGCGAACGTCGAGGTCAAGTAGCAGTCCGCACAGCTTACAGTGAAGCTGACGTCTCAAAAGTGTATCGAGTGCTCGCGAGTTTGAAACTTGAGTAATATTATATTTAACAAAACGCTTTAAAAAGGAAATTGTTTTGTTTCCAATCCCAACTTTGTTCTTGTATTCCCTTTGACGTAGTTCCTTGTGTAAATGTGCAGGTTGTTGATGAGACATTGCCATTCTTGTGTAACGTTATTGTCCGCATGTCAGTACCGTTCGTTTTATCGTCGCAGGGGGAAGATGCCGCAGCGGCAAATTCGGAGCCTTGCGCAACAAGGGCGCTGCTGCTGGCGATAAGAAGGTTCGGTCTGAACTGAAAAGACCGGAACAGATCTTGAAAGCGCGCAAGGAAAAACAGCTGAAAGGAAGAAAGCAGCAAAGACGAAAAGGAAAGGGGCGTCGGAAGTGACTTTTTTGCGATGGGCTAGTTCAAGCAGAGCAATTCCGATCGAATGACAATAGCTCATCGACCATGATTCGCAGGGCGGCGGCCACGTGAGGCGCACGTGCAGGGATGTGTAGCGACCAAATTGTTTCACGCTTTCGTGGAAGATGATGATGGTGTTGTCTTCGTGTGACGAAATAAAATGATGGTTCTCTTGCGTATGAGCGATCGCAAGGTGCAAGGAGGGACACGTTCCTCGTAGAAATTTACAATTTAATAGGCCACACGAGAGAGGAATGCAGCCGATGCGCCCCCACCTGGGCCCATAAGGGTCTAGGGACCCATTCAGGCAATTGTGTACAAAGTTTTTAAAGTTACAACTATTTAGACAATCATGTGCAAATTAATTGACTGAAGTTGTTTAAGTCGATGTGCAATGTATCTTTTGGTGTGCGGTTAGGAATATCTCAACTGCTGCTATTTCACTGTTAGCTATATGCACACTGAATGCGTCCTCTTCGTTTTTGGGGCGCATGCGTCTGATTTCGTGACATCACGTCCTTTTCTGATGCGTTTCGGATGGTCTGCGTTCGAGTAGAACCTGTTTCTATATTGACGCATCAGACTCACTGCCCAGGGTTCGGGAAAGAGCGGTGATGTGATGTACTCGTAGACACTGTTTAAGTGTTTGTACTGAGGTAAAGAAAAGGATACAGAACGACCACAGAACAATTGCTAATGGTTTGCGGATAGCTGAAACACACTGGATTTACGAAAGGTCAATCTAGTCTTCAGTAGGCCCAGTGGGGTAGGCTACTAAACTGCTGCACTGTTTAGGCCGACATGGTCCAGCCTACCTGATCAGCTACTGTTGGTTGAAGTTTTTGTCGCAAGCAAGTCGTGATTTGTGCGACATGATCTACTGTAGGCCACTAGGTGTTGGGCAAGGTCATGCAAAGCGTAATTTTTGCAGTAGGTCACTTGAAACTGTAATTGAAAGTACGTTGTGTAACTTTCAATTAACAGTTGATGAGTCTTGTTCAGGCAAAACCGCTGTCACATAATTATCAGTTGTGAAGTACAAGAAAAAATAAAGGATAACATTCGCAAACATCACACATTTTGTAAAGTGATAATGTTTTGCTGTCTTGCAAAAGCCAGTTGAAGGCTATCGATGATTATTCCCTGCTAGTGATTTTGTTATGGGATTGTCTGTGACATTAATCTTATTTCTACCTATTGTCCATGCTGCTTTAATTTTTTGATACTTAGCCCCTCTAGAAATGAAACAAATGGTTTTTAAAGCAATGCCGTTGTTGCATGCAAACACCGTCATGACTATGGAGGTAGGCCTACACAAACCTAGTTCAATCCATGTAGTAACAAATCATGCAAATTTTATGTAATGCAGTACTTCGTTCGTCTGAAATGTGGACAGCGCTACTTCTTTAATAATTTGTGAGGCATTGTGCAAAGTTGAATTTGGCAATTAGCGTTTATTTTGAATGCGTGTAACCAGCCCTTTCGAGGTTTGTGCAGTGTACCGCCGCAAATCTTTTGGAACTTTGTTCAACAGCATGGTGTACAAAATCAGTAACACCCTAAAAATGTCACTTGTGATGTCAGAACTTAAGTAAAACACCGTCTTGCACTGCAGCACACCAACGTCATCGCCGAATTTCGGGTCTAAATCATTCGTTCAGCCCTGGTCGTATGCAACGAACGCACCACTTCATGTGTGTGCATACAACGGCGCATTGAACTCACCGCACCTGTCGCAGACGCACCGCACTAGAAGCATGCCGTGTGCATATAGCTTTAGCGCAATGCACTAAGCACTGTGTGACGCGTCGGTGCAGTCAAAAGAATATATACAGTAGCATGTGCAAACTATGGGGCCCCTTTTTGATATAACGTACAGGGGACAGTGTCCCCCTATTATGAGCACATATTATATACATGAAATATCACAAATTTTGCCCATAAACTCTTATATCGAACCCTGGTTTAGAGTCGTACATTTGGAATTTCTGCGATTTTTTAACGGCAGATATTACACCTAGGAAGCGGAGTCGCATTGTTACACTTTTGTAACACTAACTATACCCAAACAGTCAGGGTTACGGAGTCAGAGGTAAAATATCCGACTCCCAACCATTCCAAATTTCCGACTCCTTAACGTAAAGGGAATGAAATTTTGTTAAAATCAATGGAAATCGTGGTGCACAGCAAGAAATCTGTTTCAACAAGTTTCAAAAGTAATTGTACCATTGCAACAAAAATTCCCAATTTAGGAGTGTAATGTTAAAAATGATCCAATTGAACATCCGGGTCGGACAAAAAAATCCGACACCGACTCAGTGTTGTTAGGAATCCAAATCTACCCAAAATCCTCCGTCTTCGCAATCCGGCAAACAGTCCTAACAAAAGGTATGCAAAGAAAACAAGTTTTGATCTACAGAAAGATGAAGACTGGAAAAAAGTCTTAAGTCATTTGTTGTCCAAAGGAAGCACAGCAAGATTTGTCAGGACCAGGAAGGGTGAGCAGTTAGTCTTGCCCATTTCAAAGAGGTCGTAAAGCACCTCCAAAATAAGATGTTTGGGGCTTTTTCTGGAGTATGTCCACTGATGCCAATTGAAGGTATGATGAATTTATACAGTACATTGATGTAATTGAAAGAAGAGTCATTCCAGATATGTGAAGGATGGTGGAGGAAAATTCCAACAAAATCGTGGAACAGATTTTCAGGAAACAAATTGTGTCAGATTGGTACGGAAACTCCCCAGATCTTAACCCAATTGAGAATTTGTGATCAATAACAAATCTCGGTTACAAAATTTCGATCGCACCACCATGACCAAGCTAATAGAGGCCATCATTGAAGTATGGCATCACGACAGTAAATCAAGGAAAACCGTAAGAATCCATGCCAAAGTTTAAATTCTTAGACTCTTTCTGTTACTGCTCGACTTTTATACCTTTGGTTGGAGAATGCCGTATCTGTCACAGACATGCGCAAGTCAGTGCAAAAATCTTTTTCATGCAAATTATCGTATTCATTCCACACACCATACCGTTTACTTCCGTTAATTTATAGTTCTGTGCATTCTTTACCATGTACCCCACGTTTGTTGCATGTTGAAGCAACAATAGCGCAGCACAGACGTTCTCAACAGTTGGGCTGAGAGAACTCCTATTGGTGACGCAACGCAATATCGCGACTGAATGTGATAGCTTGTATGTGTTGTGCAAAACGCATCCTAGAGCGGTGGCGGATTACGGTTGTATGAGGCCCCTGACTGGAACTTAGAAAGGGGCCCTTTTCATATATACCTATAACTGTAAAGCTGTGGGTCAGTAGGACAAAAACACTTAATTGAGGGCTCCCTAAATGGTGGGGCCCCGGGCTGTAGCCCACTCAGCACCACCCCCCTTAATCCGCCACTGTCCTAGAGTATTAAAGGGTGTGGAACCGCACCAACAAAACTAGCCGTTTTTAACAGCACTTCAACCTCATTTTTAAATTATGAAGTATCTCTTCGTTGCACTTAAAACGTAACATGAAAAAAGTGTGGTAACTACTTTCCCACAGGTTCCCGCTACGCTCCTGGGGGGGCAGTTAGGTGGCGATTGTCCTGGGTGGCAGTTGTCCAGGTGGCTTTAGTCCGGATACCCATCAACGCTGACATATAAATCAATCACCACATCAACTTTTCACAAGTACGTTGTCCACATTTAGTAGGTCCATTTCAAGCGAAACAAGAGAAGTCATGGTACACATAAAGCAAAAAGGCTGAAAGCCAGCAACATTGCTAATGAACACAGCTATATGACTGTTCGAACGTTCAGCTCTTCAAAAGCTTATCCCTATATGCTTCATTAACGGCTTCCCAACATTTTTCTTGAACAACAAATTGCTTCGCCGGTGAAAGTCGTTTGCATCTCGCTGCTAAACTTGCAAAGAATATCTCAACTTCATCACTTGGTTGATCTAAACAACAAGATAACAGATTTTAATATAGGCACCTAGCAATGTTGAACTGATCACCCAAACAGCAGAGGCGCTTGCAACACTTCAGGCTATCACTGCCTTCATTGTGCTGGCGAGTGAATCATGCGATAGTGTTGCAACCTCTCCGGTGGTGTTGCGTTGATTGTGTGATTCACCACGAACGGGATGTGCGCGCAGAACAAAAATACATGTATGTGGCGCGAACAAGCAATAATAGAGTGATCTCGTCGGGTGATCTCTATTGTTGCTTGCTGCCACGGTGCGAAGCTTTGCACACGTGCCGCTCGAGATTTACGATCGCAACAATAGCATCTTCAGAAATCAACACTCGATAGGTAGCAAGTTACCATTGCATGCATATTAAAGTCTGATGCATAACTATTTTTCTACACAATTGTATGTGTGAAGGTTGAAGTGTTGTTATCAACTAAAGGTTCTGAAAACAATGATGTTTACCATAATGCTGGCAACCCCTTTAAAATAGGTTGGCTGTGCCACGGCAAAAATAGCTTTTCAGACAATGTTAATAAAGATGTACAAACAAACCATTTCAGTCTTTAATCAGCTTTATTACATATTTAGGAGCATAGTCACAGTGATCTTTTCAATTTTTTTTCAAACACTTTTGGCTTCCGCTTCAAAAATGCGCGTGTGTCAAGAAAAGTCAGGTACTTTTATTAAAAGAGACATTATAGCATAAGGTGGTTTAACTTTTACAAATTTCACTTTTAGTTAGAGCAGTGTCAAGCAAAACATGACAGAAAAAGAACACCATGGTTGTACCGTGACGTTTCATATTTGATTGTCCACATTGTGAAGATGCTTGTAGTGGTGTCTTGCAACGGGACATATCTGAACTTGCTCTGTTCACATTACACGGCAATGGTTCTTGTATTTCACTATAAATAGTCTGCTCTGGATTGTTCTGTGCTGGTAGAGTGTAATGCAGTACACCATCTTCAGTCACAGTTGGAACAATAAATGAATCGCTATTAACATCCTGGTTGCTCGACTCGATATCCGAGTTTGACTGAGTTAAATCCAAGTCCACATGTTCAGATGAATTGCTTGGTGTATCCAAATTGGTGTGGGTACTGGAAAAGATTCAGTTATGTCAATTGTACCAAATATTGAACAAAACTGACACAAACTGGGCATATGCAGACCGCAATGCACCAGCACAAAACAAATACATCAAAATGTGTTTGGCAAGTTAGAAAACATGTAGGTTAATTCATGGATTTTTGTGATTCCAATCACACAATAACACAAACGCAATGCAAATATTGACACAAAGTACACAAACGAAAAGAACAATTGATGACTTAGGAAATTTGCACATGTACTACGTTTACATGTCAAGCGACGGTCCGCAAAAACGAGACAATCAGTTCTGACATCGTTGTGCGGTTCTGTTTACATGCGTAGAAGTCTTTCACGTGTGACACACGCTTCGCTAAACATCTGCTGTGCAGGCCAGTGAGCAATGTGTTGTATGGAGTTGGAAAGCATGTATACTGATGCACAGATTTCACAACTGTGGATGTTGCTGTGCATGCCCCTCATGAAGTTGCCCATGCTGCGTGAAAAATGAATCATGCTGCACGCTGTGAAAGCCATCCATAGCAGTCGTGCACTGACGTTTACAGCATGCGTTGTTGTCGTATGTGCAAGGTTATTGCCATGCAAAATTTCACACAGGTTACCTAAGCGCAATGCTGAAAAACATTTCGGGGAGTTTTAATTAATTTTACATGTAGGCTTTCTGCTAGTGCCTGGGTGGAGATTTTGGTGACACATTAGTCAAAACATCTTTAATTTACACTGATATTTAAACATGTAGCCCACGGGTGTACAACCTTTTCCCTATTGCCGACCGCATTCTGTTTATTTTTATGAATTACGGTCGCCAGTGAGTTCCAGGTATTTTTACATTTTTTAATTACTTCTGTTCTGCTTGCGCACACTGAGCCTAGCCTGCTTCTACAAATGTGTTTGGCCGTCTTTCTGTCACGTATCTGCATACAGCAGACGAAGAGTTTTTACATCCGCCATAACTTATATTTTAAGTTACATGGGCACGTCCGCGGATTGTGCACGCCTGGCCCTGATGTAACCTAATATCACTTGATGAATACAAAACATTCCAAATTCATTATTTTTTGTTTCTCCTATAACATTTTTTCAATGAACTTTTTTAATTAGTTAAGCCACTACTGATGTCAGAATGTTTACCTATTTTTCCTGATGAGATGACATGTAAAATGAAAAAATATTTTTTCAGTTTTGGTTTATGAAGATTTGTACAACACACAAGCGGCTAATTCTTACCTTCAAAAAACTAGTTAGACCATGCCAACCACTCCCAGCTGATCAGTATTTAAATCATGTATTTATATTCAAACAGAGCCTTCTATCATATGTTGTGCACAACTTTCAGCATTTGTTATCAATAAGCATTCATAATGTTTCATTTGTAGATATCAGGGAAATCTAAAACTGGCAGTTCAAAAAAGCATTGTATTTAGTACACGACATATTCTTTCACGAGTATATACCCAATTCCTGTTTAAACACAACAATAGTTCCCATATGCAAAAACAGGAATGGGAATATGTCTGACACTTTAAATTACAGACCAGTCGCAGCAGCCACAGTGGTGTCAAAGCTACTTGAGCACTTCATATTATCTAACGTCTCTCCTTTCCTTGGTACCACAATCAGTTTGGTTTTAAGGCTAGTCATAGTACTGATCAATGTACATTTTTGTTGAAGCAAACTGCTTCATACTTTGTAACCCATGGTTCATCAGTTCATGCTGTGTTTTTAGATGTCTCGAAAGCATTTGATCGAGTACTACACATGAAATTACTTGAGAAACTAATTCAAAGAAAGGTGCCAATGTGTTTTGTGCGCCTGCTGAAACATTGGTACAAAGAACAAACGATGCAAATAAAGTGGGGCAAGCATTTTTCTGAACCGTTTCATGTGTCTAATGGGGTTAGACAAGGGGGATTACTGACCCTGTCATTCCACCGGCTTCAGTGCCTTGTTCTACGTTCTGTTTTGTCTGTTTTTATCAAACCTGCGTTCTGTGTGTTCATACTATGGACTTCGTGTCTGCTCATAATTTAATTTAATTTAATTTATTTGTTTGTTAGCAGACACGAAGTCCATAGTATGCACACACGCACTCTGTAGAACGCAAGTTGATAAAAACAGACAATACAGAACGTAGTACAAGACATTGAAGCCGGCGATATCACAGGGTTACAGACACTTTTTGCAACTGCATTGAAGACAGAACCATAGGGTTACAGACACATTCTTAACACTATTGTTAGCTAACACG
>Ga0210059_1003430_pt1 | contig 25342 bp, 24 predicted proteins | sample Ectturendosymbi2_FD_188042 | JGI IMG/M metagenome (GOLD analysis project Ga0210059, IMG submission 188042) | Ecteinascidia turbinata endosymbiont from Florida, USA - Sample 2 (SPAdes) (version 2) | ecosystem: Host-associated > Tunicates > Ascidians > Unclassified | place: Key West, Florida... | reverse complement strand
CCCTCCGTACACTCTGTCTTACAGCGAGCATACTCGAAAAGCCACGTTCAGCATTACACAGCCTGTCGTCATCAAGTTTAGCGAAAAACTCGGACAGCTGCTTGGCTTTGAAAGGGGTTACTTCAATAAACCCGGGGTTGTTCGCAGCCGGATACCTGTAGACATTCATCAAGGTTTGTACGCCATCTACATTTACTGTGACTTGTTGGAGCATCGCGTTGTCGGCGATACACTTGTTCCTTTACTTTCCATCGTACACGTGGAAGGGCAACACGGTGCCACGGTTTATCGACGATACGAAAAAATGCATTACTTCCCAGTGCAAAAGAAAAACTTTGACGAGATTCACATTACTTTAAGAGACGACCAGGGAAGCGGTTGTACCTTTCAACAGCGGAAAAGTGCTTGTGTCGTTGCATTTTCGCAAACAAAAGGAGTCGGAATTGTAAGCATGTCGCCCAAAGCGTCTTACTGCTGTGATGCCAAAGCTTATGCTGGCAACGGTATGCCGTTTTTCGCCGGAGCTCAACAACAGAAAGGTTACGGTCTGGGTGGTGTTTTGGCGAGCATAGGTCGCGCTGTCATGCCACTCTTCTAGTCGGGTGCTCGTGCAATTGGGCGTGAGGCTCTGAGGTCTACAATGCAGTTCGCTTCTGACGTTCTGGATGGTCAAAACGTGAAACAAGCAGCTGTTCGAAGAGCGAAACAAGCCGGTTCAAACCTGCTGAAGCGTGCCATAGCACCACCACCAGGCCTGCCTTTTTCCCCACACCACCTAACAAAAAAAACAAGCGGGCAAGCCGCTTCGTCATTTCAAAGAAGAGGAAGCTGAAACCTACCAAAGGTATTTTCAGCTGATACGATGGGTACGCTTGTGCACGAAAAGTCTTGTCAGAGTGTCAAAGGCGAGTTTGACTTGTTCGCGTTACCGTCAACACAAACCAGCCTGGATCAAGGGCATTACGTGGAACATCGTCCACAATCCGTGCTGGCGGACGGCGCCCCTGTCGAATTTAATATTTGTGAAGAGGGAGAGTACTATATCGACTTATCAAATCGTTTCCTCGACGCACGCGCCAGCATTGTGAAAGAAAATGGTGAAAATCTGAACGAAGACTCGGAAGTCGCCCAACTTTTTGCACAGCTTGTGGTCGAAAATCGATCTGAGCGTTAACAACACGCTGGTTTCCCACTCAAACCACAGCTACCCGTACAGAGCTCACCTTGAAACTTTGCTGAGCTACGGCCCGGCTGCAAAAAACTCTCAACTGTCGGCAAATTTATGGCACGAAGATACGACCGACTAACTTTGACGCGCTTGGTGCCGACAACGCAGGCTACACAAAACGTAAAGCCTTGACCGCCAACAGTTCTGAAGTGGATATGATGGGCAAACAGCATCTGGACATGTGCTTTCAGCAACGTCACCATATCAGTGGTGTTGATGTAAAGCTTCGCCTCATTCGTGCCAAGGACACGTTCTGCCTGGTCGGTGATGGACAGTGCAAAGTCAAACTGAATGACGTTGCAGTTTTCTGTCGAAAAGCACGACCAAGCGACGCTGTGCGGCTCGCCCACATCAAAGATTTGCAAAAGTCCACTGCAAAGTATGTACCCCTACGACATGTGGAAGTAAAATCGTTTACACTTCCCAGGGGTAACTTGAGCTGGACGAAGGAGAGTGCGCATCTCGGGCAGCAGAAGAGACTGATTGTCGGTTTCTTGGACAACGACGCGTACAACGGCTCTTTTCAGAAGAACCCCTTCAATTTCAAGCACTACAACGTCAACCACCTTTCGTTGGTGAAGGACGGGGAACAGATCTTTTCAAAAGTGTTGCAACCGGACTTTGACAACAAAAATTTCGTGCGAAGCTACTTGTTGCTTTTCATTGAAACTAACCAGTACTACACAGACGAAGGAAACAGCATCTCTCGATCCGACTACGGTGGAGGACATACTCTGTTTGCGTTCGATTTGACTCCCGACCTCGGCATAGCTGCAGACCAGTGGGAGTTTGTCAAGCACGGGAAAGCTGCGTTTGGAAATGCGATTCGGAACGGCGTTGACAACGACCATCAACGCTGTTATGTATGCGGAATTCGATAATCTGCTCGAAATCACAGCGACAAAAAACATTATTTTCGATTACGCCGCATGAACATGAACACTCGACAGATTGACAGTGTTTTGCACAGCGATCCGCGATCCGCACGCTCAACCAGTGTTTCGTGGTGTGTTTGCTCGCGACAAATCGCCACAAAGAGTCGGTTGGCCTGAGGCTTTTGTCTGGAACTTGGACAAGAGTAAAAACCCTGGTTAGCATTGGGTGGCAGTCTGCATTGATCTACGAGGACGTAGTTACTATTTTGACAGCTACGGTTTGCCACCTCTGCACAAAAAATTTGAAAACTTTCTAAATCGCAGCTGCGTTTGGTGGAATTTTAATCGCGCAACTTTGCAAGCCCCGTTTTCTACCGTGTGTGGCCAGTGTTGCGTTTATTTTCTGTTGTACATGTGTGGTGGTGAACCGATGCGTGCCATTATGTCGCGTTTTTCTCGAGATGCGGTCGAAAACGATCGTGCTGTTGCGCAGTTGGCAAATGCGTATTTTCGCTGAGTTTGTCAATAAATCTCCATGACATCACGTTTGTCACCCGGTGAACAGAGGCTTTGACAGGAAAACGATCTTCATAAACCTAAACCCAGTAGTCGAGCCAGAGTCTGACCTTTCACCCAGAGCTAACAGCAGGCGGTTGTTGTGATGTGGTTTAGCTGCAACTAATTGTTGTGGTTTAGCTGCAACTAATTTCATATATTTATACTTAGAGAATTTTTCATACTTCATTTTTTATTAAAATTTTTATACTTATAAAAAAATTTTCATTTTATAGAAGAAATTTATAATAAAATTGTTTTTTTATACTTTAAATCTATAAACATTTTTATACAGTAAACCTATAAAATTTTTTTACTTTAAACCTACAAATTTTTTTTATACTTCAAACCTATAAAATTTTTTTATACTTTAACCTATAAATTTTTTTTTATACTTTTAACCTATAAAATTTTTTATACTTTTAGAAATTTTTATACTTTAAGAAATCTTTCCCTACCAAAAAAAAACAACAAAGTCATACCAATATTTTTTGTATTGCGACAAATCGACACACAGGAGCAAAAAGCAGAAACGCGTGCGAAACAAATGAATCAAAGCAAAAAAGGAGCGTCGAGAACAATACGTTTCGGGTAAAAATAAGTCAGCCCACAGCGCTGTTGTGCCAGTGTGCGAATTTCACTGTCAGTGCTCGTGAAAGTTGCGTTGGTGCCTGAACGACTCTTTTGCGTTTTCAGAATGTCCAAGTACTGCTGGTGGGTGAACTGGTTTTGTTTTATGCTGATGCCTTTGGACACTTGCTTGTTTTTCTCACTGAGTCCAAAATAAGTTTTGCTTGAGAGTGCAACGATTGCAGAACCAGCCCATTCTTGTTTGAACAGCATGGGCATGCGCCGATCTTACTTGAACTGATCAATGCAGCACTGTTGTGGTGACCACGGCTTGCCAGTGCATAGCGTCTCGAAGTAATCGGCTCTGTGCTGGTCACAGACGTCTAGTGGTAGCCAGTGATGCAGGTTTTCAAAGTATTCGCGATGCATGTGTGATTTCACACAGCCTGCGAGTGTTTCGCAGCTGAAAGCCATGTAGAGACTGTCCATGTCTGATTGGACGCATTGGAAATCTTGTCTGTCGATGAAATGCAGCAGGAAGTCGAAGTAGAATTCCAACATCCGGAGCTTGGCGTAGCCGTAAACAAAAAAGGAAATTTGGAGTGGAGGTCTTCTTTGACAGACTTTTTCAAGCACTCGACTTCATACAAGACGTGATGGCGTTGAGCCGGTGGAAAACACGTGAATTGATGAATTTCGTTACTTCGGATCTGTTGCAGTAGTGAACTTCACGGTGCTTTTCTTTGTTGGTCAGACATTTGCCGTATGAACTGTTCCCGTGCAGTTTTTGCGATTCAGCCAGAACGGCCTTTGAGGGGCCGCTGTCACAAGTATGACGCGCCTCGGACACATTGAGACCGAACTGTTCAAAGCATTTCGATGGGTAATACTCTATAAATTCATAAACTTTGGTCACATTCAGGCCGTGGTCCAAGTACCATTTGACCAGAGGAGTAATCAGCAAAATCTTTTCTCCAAAGTAACTCCCAATCAGTATCCGGCGAGGTTTCTTGAAGACGTTGTTGCGCTCGGCGTACTCACGCATGTGCTCGCCAATATCATCCCGCGAAACCATGGTGTTTTTTAAAATTGGGCAGAATTCTTCAAATTTCGGTTTGAGCTCTTCAGGTGTTTCAATTTTGCAAAAGAGCATGCCAAAGAGTTTTCCATTTTGCACTTGTCTGATGATTTTTTCCTGTGTCAAATCGTGCCTCGGCTTAACAGTCATCAACCCATCGACAAACTTCTTTTTCGTGGCACTGGTCTTGTACTGGTGCATCCACTCGCACTCGTAAATCTCCACCAGGTTCTCGACACAGCCGCGCAGATACGCTGATTTTTATTGTGTTTCTGCTTGCAAGTCTGTGACTTCTCGGTTGCCGGGTCCTTTATTAATTTGATCGGTCTTTTTGTCGGTGTTGTAGGCGCAACGGTGGCCACAGTACCAGCAGCCGTGAAATTGAAAAACGGTCTAGCTCACTGCGCAATAACAGTCCGCCGACAGCTGTCTAGGACCGATTCACACCTCACCAACATTGTATTTGCGCTGCATTTGAACCTGCTTGTCAGCCGCCACCCATTCCAACCACTGCAAGCAATCCGGTTCGGTGACAGATGGACGGTTTGAAGTCCTTCGATTGGTAGCGAATAAAGTGCCCAGTCGGCATGGCACGCTTCAGCGCTCCCAGGTATAATGAGTTTGCGTCGTAACCCAGGATCTTTTTGCACAGTTTTGCATTTTCGCCAAACTCGCGATGGCAAATGTACATGACATCAGCCTGGTGCTCACGATGAAATACGACGCTCAAGCCGCCACAGACATTTTTTTTGATCAGCTGGTAGAGGTCGGAGTTTGACTGGTTGATAAGAGTGAAGAAGACGCCCGTCTGAGAACATGAGCTGGAGGGTCAAACCGGGTAGAGTCAGACTGCTTTTGAAAGCGTCCAAGCCAAGCTCCTTGTTCGCATTGAATAATTTTTCCACAGTTTGCAAAAACGGCTCAACGTCCAGATTGTTGTAATATTCAAGATGTTCCCGCATGCTGGTCCAGTTTTTCGCCTTCCACGACGTTTGGCAAAGAGCGTAGGCTTCTTGGCTGATGTTCTCCTTCTTCAAGGAGCTGTAAAACGCTTCGTATGGTGGCAAAGTTAGCTCGTCCAGCTGCTGGAAATTTTGGAACCACTCGTACGGCCAGTAAAACTTCTGCTGCTCCACCTCGTAGGCTCTGATAAACTTTGCATAATCAAAACCTGGTGCAATGTAGTTTTTAATGTCCAGAAATTTCAGCTTGGTGGTTGTCAGGCACGTGAAACTCTTGCCCTTCAGAATAACAAACTTGATTTTGTCCATCAAGTATTCCAGCAGATGCCTTTCACAAGTGAAATGTCATAAGAAGACGAGCTGAAGCCAATAACAATATGCTCTTGCAGGTACGAGACGAATCGTCCTTTCACCGCTTGATGCTGCTTATTTTCCGGTTCGAGTTGATCAAAAAAGTACTGGAATTTTTCTTTCAAAATCTCGAAAGCAGCATCGGCAATTGTTTCGAGATACTGCATTTTGTCGTGAACTAGCAGCTGTAGGCTGGTATTTATAAAACAATTCGGTTGTTCAAAGTTGGGCATATTAGAACAAACAGAAACAGAGCGAGGCACATGGCGCGCGACCCAAACCGATTTCTCACCAGCGTCAGGCAAATCGCTCTTGTCAAAATAACTTTCATAGTCAAACGTGCTACGATATGGGTAGAAACGATCTTCATGCGGTACATTAATTCCAAGCTGCTCCAATTGTTCAAACACAGTTTTTTTGTTGTTCTAAACATCTCCAACATACGTGTGTTTCACTTGAGCATCGCAAGTACGCACGTGGCGGTGGAAATTGTGTGACGTCCAAAACTCGCTGCAGCGCGGGCATTCGTACCGTAGACAGTATTTAGAAACGTCGAAAATGTAACTAAAGTGTGATTCGTGCAAATTCACATACATTGTTCTTTTGTACTTTTTATGACTCAGCTGCACCACGGTGGCTTCAGGAGATTGATCGTCTAGCTCGAGCGCATACACCACAACGTTAATTTCAAAAATGTCTTCAACGTCGACCAATTCACGCAAAGTAACACCGGGGAATTTGTTTGGGTTTAATTCCCGTTCATGGCAGTACTGGTAAAATCTCTCTTTGGTTGCATGCTCGCAAGAATGAGGCTCATTCCCGTCGAACAAAGCCATGCAACGAAACAAGCACAAGTTGTCGTCATACACGCGACTGTTGCATTTAACCAGGGCGTGAAGCCCTTTCTGTTTATAATGAAGGAGGGTAATTTCACGCCACCGCCAATAGGGATGTCAGGTAACAGGCTGACAAAAAATATGATGTTGATAAATGTGACCAAAAGCCATTTGGTGTCGGGTCGCTCGATTCTCTCCCTCATGTCAAAATCACAGATCGTTTCTAAGAAACTACGCAGATAGTCTTGGTTAGATATCAGCACAGCGAAATCCAGCATGCGTGCGTTACCCAAGCTTCCGTAAAAATATCGAAGTTGATCAGTCTCGACATTTCTCAAAACGACTCCATAGCAATAATTGATCTTGAACCGAGTCCTTTCGTGGGTCATGATATCCGAATGCACTTGTTCAACGATGTCGTCGTAGCGCAGCCCCTCCAAACAATGGTTGTGCGTATTCTTAACGCGGTCTCCGGTACGCAGTTTTGTGCGAATCTGGTCCCGACTCTCCCAGAAGCAGCGGCTCTGAAAACAGTAAAGGTTTAAAATTTCGAAAAACTGGTGCTAGCGAAAAACTCCGGCGAAATTGTACTCACCTCAGAGGGTCATCGGATTAAGCGCTGTCGGTTGCACTGCAAAAGAAAAATCGATCCCGTGCATGATCATGGTATAGTTGAGACGCAAGACCACTTGGTAGCGCTAAAAATCGAAAACGTTTTGATGCGAACATACCTGCTGCAAGTTGAGGCGTCGGAAGGAGACATTCTTGGCCTTGCTGTGCTCAAGCAGAGTTCGAGTGACTCGTCGTTTCACTATTAAACGATTTGTGTGTTAAAAATTATTTTTTCCTTTCATGTTTAGATGTTAGATATGAAGCACATACCTTGTTCCCGCGCAGCTGCTGCTTGGGGTAATTTTTTGCGCTTCGCCGGAATCTCATCCTGTTGCTTTCGCAGTTTCCGGGTGCATCGAATCAGGTGCTCCCTCATAGCACGATTGCACGGAAACGGTTTGAAACAGTTAGGACATTTCACCGGTGGTGCGTCTTTTTTTAAATGCACAGCGGCGGATTGCAAGTGACGTTTTAAAGTACAAGCCTTGGAAAACGTTATGTCGCATTCTCGACAGTACAAAGTTGTTTCTTCACACACTGGTTGTGATTCGGTGGCTTGTCTGAAATTGCAATACATTAAGATAAAGCTTTTGTTGCACCGCCTAGTTCGAATTGATAACAACCATAACCTAGCAAACTGATCGTTACACACACTCATAATAAAACATAAGTGTAACCAAGGACGTACGCAATTACAAATATTGCTGAATGATACGTACAAGCTGAATCATTGCAAGGAGATGGGAGTAGAACCAGGCAGGAGATTCCTCATACAGCTGGCTGCAAAGCTAGAGCCTGTAATTGTTGCTTTCGATAATAAGAGGCGAATCCCGGCCGCTGGTGCTTCCACTGAAGTGAAGTGGACATCAATTAAAAACCTTTGAGAGACAAAGAAAAACTTACGAATTGTTGCTTGAAATTTTTAGCATGAAAAAACTGAATAGTTTATTGTACCGCAACTGTAGTGTAAACTTTTTCACTGTACGGCCCGAACTAACTAGAGTTGGCATGCTTGTCTTTTTCCGCTGCACGTTACGGTCTGTTGCAAACCACGTGATCGCCTGAGACAGAAACCACGCTAAACGCGAAGAGTATGTTTTGTCAGTCAGAAGTGCCTAATGGCCGTTGCGATCTGTGTTCGCTGAACAGTGTTGTAGCTGTGTTTATTGGAGGAGTTACAATTGTGCTCAAATTTTGTAATCTTCAATTTTTGTAATCTTGAGTTTTGATCTTAGCAACAGTGCGTAATTTTTTCTTTTTGTTTCATATGTCGACTTTTGCGCAGGACTGAAGATGTGTAACACACGAAACTAGTTTCCTTACGCAATAAATTGCGATCGATTCGCTTGGTGTGGGTCACTGTTGTGGCTTTACAAATATTATAATAAAACAATCGCGTAGATATGATTGACTCGGCAAAAGCTACCTGTTACTGTTGGTACTCTGCTCTTTTTTTTCTGATCGAATTGTCGGAGTTGAGGTCGTACTCGAATCACTGCAATGAGCAAAAACAAATATAGTCTAACGTTGCATCTTAAACGGGTGAGACCACTACAACAGATTCAGAATTTTCGAGCACAACTTGAAATAGTCTAACCTGAAAAAAACTCACCTGAAGTTAGCCGAAGTACAAGTTGAGGCTGAAGGTCTCTGGCGTTTTGCTTCTGGCAATTTGTCAACTCCTGAATGTGAGTGTGAAGCTAAGTGTCGTTTAGGTTGCTGGCATTCGAAAACGACTTCTGACAAGGGTGACAAATAAACTTTGAAGCTCCCTCACGGTGCATGCTTTCGACATGTGCTTCCAAATTATCTTTCCTCGAGAACGCACGGCCGCATTTCGGGCATTGTGCTTTCTGTGACATTTCACCATGCACAGTAGTTAAGTGCGTTTGAAGATCGCTTTGTTTGTCAAAAAACTCTGTACAAAGGTGACAAGAACACTTTCCATTCATCTTTCAACAGAGGGTCAACGTTACTGACGACTAGCAAAACAGAACTGAATGCTCAAGGCTGTCAACTGTGGAATTTAACTGTTAAGATTGACTTAGTTTCAAAATGTTGCATCATTTCTGTGATGAGGTTCCAATGACGAAGCCGCAATCAACAATGCAGGATTTAATCGGGGGGCATACCCAGACTTTCCCTATTGCAATGGATCGTTGCATATATTGTGACGTAAACGTTAAGTGTTACACCATCCTCTGTCAGGTGACGTGACCGACGGAAGTCGGTCGGCGACAGTTCTGTGCATGTTTGTTTATAAGATTAAAAACTGACACGTTTGGGCATGCCGTTTTGCAACACAGTCTGTTACAAGCTGGGGCACAGGTGGTGTATTTGCTTATCGGATTAAAACATGGCATTCCTTGTTGCCATAGTTGGAGCAGTGTGGTGACCAAAGAAAAGTTGCAAGCTATCTTTAAAATATGAAATTAACAATGCAAGTATTACCACAACGCAAAAAATTTATGAAAAAATATTACCATAACGGAAAAATATGAAAATAATAAAAAAAACATTGAAAAACATTAAAAATATCAAACACACGAAAAAAATAAAAATTTTAAAAAATAAAAAAATATGGGTCGGAGGAGGAGGTCTGGGGAAAACCCCTCGCTACCTGATCCCACTGAAAATCGTACAATGTACTACTACCCTGGCCCTCTCCTTTTACTACTACAGGTTTTTCAGTTTTAGAAATAAATGTTTGAAAACCGTTCCCACACACTGAAACATGCAAAATAACTATTTTCAACTGCGGGGCTACAACACGTTATTCAAGGCATAGCAACAACAGTGACCTAATTGACTGCAAATATTTTTTCCAAAATAATTTAACGATGGCTTATTCAAAATGTTTAACCAACTCGTTTGAAGTGACTCGTATATTGAGTTTTTATGGTAGGAGTTCATTGGTCTTGGGGCTACGAAAAGTTATGACAGTGTTAGGAAACACATGACGTGATCATAACTTACATTGCACGTGGTCCATACACCATTTACCATTACGTCAGTGGTTCTTAACCATTTCAAACACCACGAACCCTTACGTAGTTTTCCAAGCTTTTGTCGAACACCATTTGTGCCCAATATACAGAAAGTAAAAATGGTTTATGGAGTTAGTTGGCATTTGGCTCTGTTGTTAGTAGCTTTATGGACTTGTTACTGTAGTCGGTACACTTTCTATGACCTTGATTTTCTTTTTCGACATTTCACTTGTAACCTTTTGCTTACAAATTTGCTGGACTGAGCACGTGTCGCTCACGCGAAATTGATTTCCTAGCAAAGCAATTTCCGATCAGATCCGGCTGCGTCACTCTTGTGGTGTCTTCTTCTTTCGTTTGTGCGAGTTCTTTTGTCCACTGCTTGGCCGCGCTAGATTTCGGGGCACGTATTGAGCAGCCATTCGGTTGTCTTATCGTTGAGAACCGTCAGACCATGCTTTCCGTGGGGAGGTTGATGGATTTGACATTGGAGGACGACATGGTCGACGGTTTCTTCTTCTGCGCCACACTCACAGGCCGCAGAGGAGGCCATACCCCATTTGTACAAGCCGGAGGGGAAACGTCCGACGCCGGTGCGGAGGCGGTTAAGCCGGACCCAGGCTCTTCTTGAGAGGGTCATTCCGGGTGTGTGTGTACCGGTGTATGGAATTAAAGTGCGGAGTCTTGTAGGTTAGGTGTCTTGATGCTTAGAAATGAAACCAATTAACACTTTATACGGTATATAATTCTGCAGCCTTACGAATTTGATCGAACCCAGTTAAGAACCACTGCATTACGTAAACAAAGCTGTAAGAGAAACGTTTTATCTTATGGAAAAACGTCTTTAAACACTATTAACTAAAGCGCTCTACTAACAAACGAAAACCTATTTTCTCGCTGTTCAACCCATGTTAATCTAACTGGGCAGTTGCGACCAAAACATATTTCTACGCGAGGTATTTGATTGAAACGACCTCTCGCACATATACGGAGGTCATAATAAGTTTGTTTAAAATAGAAGGGTGCTTGTGGAATAAAGATGATGATCTTCGACAGTTTGCAGAGGAAAAATATTCATGAGGACTCTTGTTGTAGTCAATGTTGAAAACAAATCTTTACAAGATCATTTCATGGTATTCGTCAAAGACTGCAAGTGTGACGGATACTTTTTTCATTTGTTAATATTTCAGGCACAAGGACTGGAAATGCACTCAATTACGTCCTGCAAACAATATTCAAAGAGGACAACGGTGATCGCCCGGATGCACGAAATGTGGTCGTGTTAGTTACAGATGGAAGATCTCAGGATGATGTCAAATATGTGTCATCTAATTTAAGGCAAAGAGGTGCAACAGTAAGTGAAAATATGCGGCAAACAAACATTTTTGTTAAATCAGGAGTGCTGGTCATGCCTCGCCTAATTGCGTTTTACCATTAGTTTCCCGAATTTTTTTTACACACTGACTGAAGCATTACATTTTATGAACCACGTTTATTTTTGCGAAAACGTGTTTTCAGCAAAACTTACTTTTTGACATATGTTTGCCTGACACCATCATCCTTTAACCTCTTAATTCAGGGGTTTGAAACCAGCGGTTCGTGCGATCATTTAATTTGGTTCGCGTCAGACTTTTCCTTAAATTATATCGAATTTTCCTTAACATAACATGTTGCGTTTCCGTCATTAAATAATGTAGAATGTTGGGCTTGAGTATTAAGGAAAACATGCATCCCATCTGGTAAAATACATGTCACGGATCTCGCAAATTTATTACAACAAATACCTGATACGATTCAACCGCGGTTGTTCAAATTCACATCCCACTAAAATACACACAACTCACATATCATAAGACACTAGATCCACAAGATGGTGATTTGTAACTCTTTCACAGTGTATGCTGTGACCAAATGTTATGCAACACCTAAAAAAACGTCGATTTTAGTGCAGCTTGAAATAAAATCCTGCGGGAAAGCCGCAACTTCAACAAAGCTGAGGTGGGCGCTTCCTACGATCTGCGGAGTCCGCACCTACTAATGAAGTTTGCACTATCAGTTCAGAATGACCTTGTAATCTAAATGTGAAGTTGGTATTACCTTCAAGCTCTAGACCAGTACATTTCAAACTTTAATTTATTTGTTTGTGAGCAGACACGAAGTCCATAGCATGAACACACACACTCTGCAGAACGCAGGTCGATAAAAACAGACAAAATAGAACGTAGTACAAGGCGTTGAAGCCGGCGGAATCACAGGGTTACAGACACTTTTTGCAACTGCATTGAAGACAGAACCATAGGGTTACAGACACATTCTTAACACTAAAGTTAGCTAACCCGTAACACTTGTTACAAAACTACTGCAGAGTAGGGCGCCAATTCCTAAATTGGTCGAGTCTAGGCAAAATGCGAAAGCAATGTGGCATGACACGCCACCAATCAAACGGATACAGCAAAGTTCGATCACTCATTCACAGAGCAAAATGCGATTATAGTGTTCAAAGTATAGGGACGAAAACAAACAACATGACTGCATCAAAGCACGTAACCATATGTTGTTAGATTTTCTGATTTTTCGAGAAACGGGTACGAGTACAGAGCGCCTACTTATTAGTTCCAATTGGCGATGGTATCTTTTACAGCGTATCGTGTATTTTTCACATATTACACTTTTTTCCGACTTAGGAATTGGGAGCCCCTAAATGTTGGGGGCCCCTGGCTGTAGCCCAGTCAGCACCCCCTTAATCCACCACTGTCTACTAACACTCGCTTGTCTCCATGGCAGGTGGTATAGAGCTCTGCATCAAAAAAAATATGCCACACGCAGCCTTCCTGCAGCACTTTATGCAACATAACTTTCGTATATTGCACGGCATAAGCTGCACCTCAAACAATTCATAAATAACCACAACATTTCCTCTGAAGTAACCTAAAATACCTAGGTGTCCTTCTTGACAATAAGTTAAGCTGGAAACCTCATGTACAAAAGGTAAAAACTCAACTATCAAGAGCTTGTGGAATTCTATCCAAGCGTAAACATTATACAACACTACCTGTACTGAAAGTTGTCTATAACTCATTAATCCATCCCTACCTTAATAACTCAGTCCTCAATTGGGGACGTGCTTCAAATGCAACCATTCAGCCTCTCATCAAGCTCCAACATAAAGTTGTAAAAATATTAAATCCAACTAATGCAGGATCACTAGAAGAACATTTCCAGCACTTAAACATCTTATGCTTTCCCAAACTATATAGCTTTTCAGTTGGCAAATTCATGCACTCTTATCATGACAAACTGCTTCCAAATCATTTTGATGAATATTTTGTTCCACTCAGCTCAATTCATTATCACTCCACAAGACTAGCAACCTCTAAAAACCTGTTTTTACCTAGAGTGAACTCTTCCTCAGGAAAATGTTCTCTTAAATTCATTGGCCCAAAAGTATGGTCTTCAGTACCAGACGATATTAAATTTTCAACCACCTTTACCTTTAAATGGAAACTTAAGAAACACCTCCTACATGAAAAAAATACCCAATTATGAACTTTAGCAACATTTCACTTGTCCAGAACAAAATACTGTGTATTCTAGTATTCTGTAACTCTGCTTATTTTTTGCGTATATTTACTTTTTCGCTTTTCTCTGTGCACATTCTATGCTTTTCCGCATATTAAGTACACCTTTCGTTTTTTTCTTTTGTACCTCATTAATTAGTTTTTGTAATTTTTTTACTTTTTATTACTATTTTTTAATGTTTTTATATTTCTAAAAATATTCTAACCACACCAAATTCCTTCACTTAAATTCGATCCACTCATCTGTGTACATAGGCATGCGGTTTCACCTGTACATTTTCTTCACCATGTTCTGCGTTCATTCGTTTTTTGTTTTTGTTTTTCTTTTCATTATGCTTATTTGATGTCCAACTGTTGTTTCTCAACACTTATCAAAAAATGATAAACGGGGTTGGTTGACCAGATGACCGCCACAGTCTTTCGCCAATCCTATATGACACAGCGGCCCTCTTTGTTTACACTGATCAGCTATTGTGCCATTGTGTTTTCATTTGCTCAAATGTTCGCTAATCGTTGGTTTACTGCTGCAATGGCTTTTATGGTGCTTCTGCTTGTTGGCTGAGTCATATGAAACAATAAACCATTACCATTACCAATTAACATCTTGGGTTAAGCAGCAAGGTTTGTATTCAGCCAAACCTGCTTCCAAATTGAATTGTTCACGTTTTTTTTAATCCTATTATCTTTCCAACAGTTTCACCAGTAAACCCACTAATGTATGTGAATGGTCAGAAAACAAAATCAAAAGAAGGTTAGGCTGTATTACTCGCTACTCAATTCCATGCTGCTCACTCGTCGCAGTAACACACACACTAACAATGATTTTTAATCAATGGAGCGCTTTCCCAGCAGGCGTAAATAAATTTCAAAGGGGGACCAAGCCCTTGCGTGATCGACAACATGAGCAGTTTGTGCAGCTGATTTTTACAAGTTTATGCAACTTTTACAACTTATTCAAGGTCAGTTAGCTTGAAACAAATGCAAATTACTGCAGGGATGTATGGTACAGAAAATGTTAAGAACCACTGCACAAGAAGTTGAGCGTCATAATCTTTGTTAGATCAACACCGCTCATCAAATGACAACGGACGTGTAGCCAGCTAACTAAGCGATTAGCGAGCAGCCTCAGAAAAATTTGTTAAATGAACTATCCAAAAATTGAGAAATAAGCTGTAAATTGTAAATTATCGAAACAATTTGCTGCACAATGGTGCGCCGAGCCGCACAATGTAGAAAACCTGCTGTAGGCCAACAAAACAATTCCCATCATTTTCAAGGTACATGCTTAGATGGTTATGTAGATTGTAGAGTTTGACCAATGGCCTCCCAGCAAGCACAGCCAACACAGGTCTTGCACGTGTCCGATCTGTCTGCGAGACGTTAAAGGCAGTGTTGTTGTTCCAAACTTTTGCGAGAAAATCTGGAAGACCGAACAGCTTCTAGGGTTCAGTTCTGCAGTTCGTTCGGTCTGAGATCTTATTCTATATTTCGAAACATCCGAGTATAGCTTGGAATTTCAACGCTATAATTGTAGGTCGTTGAAACCTATGACTTCAAGTGAAAAATTTGGGGGAAAGCAGGAATTTTGGGGTGTCTTGACCCCTGTGCCACTCCTAGCTCCGCCCGTGTTGATTATATTTGGAATAAATCAAATCAGACGGTCTTCGGTGAATACAAAATGCTCATTGAAACCTTGGAATGCTATCGTGGGTCTGGAAAACCCGGGTCAAATGAGGTCACCACGTGAAACCAACGTAAGCACGCGTCGGAGCGCTTTCCACGCTTCCGTAGCTTCATTTTTTGTGTGACAAGTTAAAAGGTGTGCTTGCGGCCATCCTCGCTCTTTTCGATTTTGCAAAGGGTGTGAGTTCGGGTCACGCTGACCCGACGTTATGGTTAGAGGGTGCTAAGCGTCAGGTGGCTGTAAAGAGCTGAAACTCACTCAGCGCATGCTTCTATGGTCGTGTCAGCAGTATACAACATAAAAGAAGTTCTTCAGGCCCAAAATTTTTTGTTATGAGCAATTCAGTTCAGACATACATGAAATCTACACTACCCCCCTTTTTATCAAAAATCGTATGATATCAGAGTACAAAGTAACTTTGTTAGTGCTCATACTGCTCAATGAGAGTTATATTTTCAGTGTAGTTTTTTGGGATAAACTTTATATGAAGGAAAGAATATTTTTTTATTTTTGAAAACCTGGTCATGCACACCCGGCGTTAGGGTTAGTGTGACAAAAAGTGAACGATAGCATTCCAGGAGCAGATCAAAGCTTTTCTTTTGACTTGAAACATCATATCAAAATATTTGTTGCATTGAACAGATCTTTGCCCTTGGAATATCACCTCCCCGTGGTCGCCTCGATAGGAAGCAACTGCAAGACATTGCTGGAACTGCCGACAACGTCATCATTGCCGAGAAGGGTTTTGTGGGACTCAGTGACCTCGTCAAGCGGATTGCTTTCCTGATTTGCGGAAACGAGTGTTTCTTGAGAAACAGCTGAAGGAGAAACATTTTTTTCATGACCTCAGTGTCTTTGCAAGTTTAACAGTAATACATCGTGATGATTAGAAACTCATCTTCCTAATATGTTATGAATGATCTTAATTTTTGCGGTAAATGTATTTGTATTGTATAACGTCTGCACTCCTTCATGCAACGCAGTTGACTCAAGGCGACCTTGTCCACGTCTGCCTCGTCTTCCAAAGGTTGTTCTTCGAGGAGCCTAAACAAAGGAATACTGATAACTGCTACTGCTAAGAAAGATTAATGACTGTTTAGAGCAAATAGACATTTTGCATGAGTCTGAATGAACAAAGAAATGGAATTAAATGTTCAGTCCAATAGCAAATGCAGAAAGCTTAAGAGACCATAAATTTGAAAATGATTGAAACAAAAAACATGCTTTCTACCTTGCAATTTCCGCCCCAAGTGAGTCGTTGTTCTCTGCAACTTGAGAAGCGTTATCCAGCATTCTGCTTCCTTGAACACTTTCCGCAAACTCACAGTGTGAAATCAAAAACTTTTTGTTAAGGGAGAAAAGCTCGCCTTTCTTCCATTATCAGTCAAATGACTTACCGACAAATTTCATCGTGTTGACCTGATTGTGATGCCGTCTCACAGCCAGGTTTCGAGGTTTCGTTAAGAAAGTCACTGCCGAAAAAAAGGAAGAAAAGCAATAAGTCGCACAATTATTATTTTCCCCAAACAGTGAAGGATTTTACTTACCGGCAAATCTCATCAATTCTTTGCTCCTGGGATCTTGTTTCACTTGAACAGCTTGAATCGACATCAAAAAGCACGTTTTCTAAAATTTATCTGAAAAACAGCAAAACAATGGCAAACGGCAGACGATTGATTTCATGTTTATTTCTTACATTCAAAAACTAACTTACCGATAAATTTCATCATTTTCGTTACCCTGTTACAAAGACTTTCTGGATTCGTTCACTTGAATTGTTTCACTGGACACCAAACGCATAATATCGAAAGCACATAAATTTATGAGCAAAATTTCAAATTCTAATCACCTGAATTGACAACACTCGCAGGCAGTAGGGTTTAAAACACATAAATCTTTAAAAAATGAAACGGTCTCCTTAAGCAACTTTGCCGGGAATTGACGCGTTCGCCTTCGAACAAATTTACTAAAAGGAATACGAGAGATGCGTGTAGCAGCCAAACACAACGTTGTAACAACAATCTGTTGTTTACAGTCAGAGTGGCTTAAAATGTCAGCGTTGTTTCGCCAATGATAGGCGCTCTTTAGCAACAACCCTAGAACACTAAATCGGATTTTTTGTCCCCGGGAACACAAATGGGGGCGGTGAAAACCCCATTTTGAAAATTAAAAAAACAATACTTTTTTCCCGTTTAGGTTGATGACAAAAAGTACACTGAAAATGTAACTCTTATTACGTTGTTTGCGCACTAAAAAGATACTTTGCACTGTAACTTTATGCTGTTATAGATTAAAAGGACTATACGAATAAATAACGAAAATTATATAAAGGATTAAACTTAATATTTTTTTTAAAAACTATGCTGGACGTGAGGAACGTCTGTTCCATACTGGTACCGAGATGTCTGAAGCAAGCCCTGAGTGAATTACAGCCCTTCAAGGCCATTGGAAGCTATATGGGAAGCATGCAAAGAATGGTGAAATTTTTATCTGAATGAATGTATGTGTATTGTTTCATATGACTCAGCTGATATTCAGAAGCAAGAAAAAAACAACAGTTGAAGATCAAATAAACACAGATAGTAAAACAAACAAGCACAGAACACGGCGAAGTAAAATTACAGATGAAAACGCATGCCTATGTACACAGAAGAGTGGATCGAATTGAAACGAAGGAATTTGGTCTGGTAAATTTTGGTGTGGTCTGTTTATTTATTATTCATTTATTTCTCCAAATTTTTTCAAACCTGGTCGTCGTTTATTCGTAAGTTGTGCACCAGCAACACAACACAAACACGTTTTGCCCTCGCAACATAACATATGTTACAAGCAGTCACCGTAGATGGAGTACAGGTAACTAGTGCACTTCGGCTTGCCACACTCAGGGTTGCCAGATCTTTTAAACCAGAAGTAGTCAAACACTGTTCCGAAAGGAGCCAAAATGACAGATAAGTAGCCAAACACTCCGTTTACGTTTCGATGATGACGTCACAATATTAACTCAATCGTAGTATGACCTTTATGCAAAGTTGGCAAAATGGTTGGCGGCAAAGTATGCAAATCAGATATGGTTACCATGGCCCAAGTGCCCCCAATCAGGCGCGCAATCGGGGGGGGGCATTTGCCACCCCCGAAATTTTCAAAACATTGCAAAGCAATTTTGACATTTGTAGAAACTTTCAAAGAATAAAGATGAAAGTTCATATTTTAAACATTTTTGAAAAATCTTATTTAAATTTTGTTTATCTTGCTCGTTAATTATCTCCTTACAAGATTTATCTTGAGACAGGTGATCTGATCAAAAATTTCGTAAATGATTGCTATTCAACCACAAATATGCTGGAACAGTCAACTTGGGAGATAGTTTAAGATGTTCGTATTTTTAAGACATTTTTTATCTATTTGTTCGTGTACTGTTTTGTCTTAGACAGGTCTCAATTTGCCCTCGTGAAACTTTATAACATTAGGGTACTGTTGAACCGTGCAAATTGCTGAAACTTTCAAATTGATAAGAGAAATCTTGACATAGCAGTTAGTGCCTCGTCAAACCGCTTGTTCTTCTACGACCTTTTGATAATAATTTTTGTTAGGGGCAAAGCGGATCACCATTATTAACGTAGTATATTTCTTATAAAAGCGTTCTTTAGCTGAATCTTCGCTTCGAAACCTGATAGTTTAACTAAATTTAGGTTGAAGACTGTTTCACGTTTTAATGTCTTTCTGGATTGATCCCAGAACCACGGCTTGGGAAAAAGGTTTAGCAAAGTGTCATATGAGTGCTAGTCAAGTGTTGAACGCACCTACCTACTAGACCACTTTGGCTCCAAATGACGCTTTACAAGACCCTAACTTTTGCAAGCAGTGCAAGTTCTGAAAGCTCATAGCCCTAAACGTGCTTCGAAAAACTTTCACACAACTCATAGATGACAGAAAAAAGCCGTTTTGCCTCAAATACACTTAATCCGTTTAGCCCGAAATGGTAGCATTCAAAGATCCCCTCACCCTTGACTTAGGCTATTTTCAAGTTTGGGATCTTGATTTGTGATACAAATTCAAGCAGACGCTAGAAGAATAGGGCAAGAACGAATTTGCTAAAACAAGACGAAAATTAGGCAGGTTTGCTACGGTAGTAGCCTATACATCTGTCACACTAACGCCATGACCACAATAGTTGAGAACGGAACCAGGTGTTTTATGAGAATACTAATTTTTACTCTGTCCTGGTCGTTCGGTTTGCATCTTGATTAAGACTGAAAAGTTCTTATTTTCGGAAATGTTGTGAAGAGAGCTTTTATCTGTGTGTCAGGCTTGTGTAGAATCACATGGAAATATTTTCAACTGCAGAAAAACTGTATGTATGACGTTTGAGGTTAAGAGTGCAAAAAGCACAGTCACCCCATTAGTGACACATGGGTGGTAAGAATCTAAAATCCGTTAATCAATATAGACATGGGCGTAATTTTGTTGTAAAATTTGGGGGGGCAGCTTGGTGTGAAACCAGGTAGCTATCGGGTCGATGCAGAAGTGAAGTTTCATATATACAGATTCCCAATCTTATTTGTAGAGGTGTTTTGAGATCAACACTAATCACGCTTTGTCCTTGCAGGTGATTTACATATTACTATAGCCTACTTAAATTTGTTGCTGAACACGGTACCGTAGTTCAACCTGTTTCCATTAATATCGTATTTGGATGCAAACAAGTACAGCAATATGGTAGAACACATCAATTGGGTTTTCTCAGAGCTGTCAGTAGGAGTGCACAAAATGCTGAATCGTATTGGTCGCACGTGCATATCACTCTTACAGTTGAACACTTCAGTTTTCCTGCATTGATACGTGTGGATTACAAAGCAATTTGATGTCTTGTCCGAGTCCCTCAACGTTGCCAAGAAGATAAATATTTTTCTTGCACATTTCCGGTTTTTGAAAAAGCTATTTTTTTAATGCTACTGGGCATCATACATGCAACCCCATTCTATCAAAACCTCCATTGCTATCCTCTTACCAGCAGCAAAAACCTTCGGCCTAAAATTAGCGTAGCCTACTTCAAAAAATTATTTCAATCTATTTTTTTCCCAAAATTTTTGCAAAGCATGGTCATTTTGCGCTTTAAGAAGCGTTTTTCCAAACAAAATAGTGTTATTCGCCTAAAATCAAACATTTTGGCCCCCCCAAAGTTTTTGGGCTGGCTTCGCCAGTGATAACACACAGGATAAAATGCCGGACAGATGCAGTTAAACATCTTTCACGGTCTCTAGAAACTTGAAAAATGCTAAATATTATTTTATCGAAGCTAACATTTATAAACTAACAGAATTAGTGATACCACACCAAACTCTGTTTCAACATCAACTTGGATGTGTATGGCCTACCATCTAGCATGAAAAGCTTTTCACACAAAACGTGACAAACATCACTTTCATTTTTGAAACTTTTCTAAATACAAAACCGAAAGAGAAAAAAGTGAGGGGGACACAACATATTACGTCCCCTGTCCCCCGTGTCCCCCACCAAATTGCGTCCATGAATACAGGTATCTGGGAGCTGCAATGGATACTGAGCTCTCAGATGACAAAGACATTCAGACACAACTGCAATAAAGATATTGTGCAGCAAACAAGCTGCGGTCCTCTCCTCCCGATGTTCAAATGCAGTTAAAAATGTACTTTTTCGTTCCTTTTGTACGTCCATGTATGCATCACAATTATCACAATGGTGGAATTTTAGAAAGTCATGCATGCAAAGATTTCGCCTATAATTTTGGATACAGAGCTCTGTACAACCTGCCCTGGAGAGCGAGTGTTAATAGTCGTGACTCATCAGATTCAATATAACATTCCTACATTTGAGGCTGTATTAAGAAAAAATATACACTTGTTTCTCGAAAGATGCACAAGGTCTAATAACGTAACGGTTGCCTGATTTGATGCATTCACATTGTTTATATTCTTCCTGATTCTTTGAACACTGCAACCGCATTTTGCTTTGGGACGGAGTGCTCGGACATTGCAGTGTTTGTCCGTTTGAGGATGTGCATGTCACAACGCTTTCGTAATTTCGTACTTTACCTGGGCTTGACCAGTTTAGGACGTAGTGTCCCACTCTGCAGTACTGTTGTACCAAGTGAACAAATAGTGTTAAGAATGCGTCTGTAAACCTGACTCTCGGCCTCCAACGCCGTTATAAAACTTCTGCACAATACGTTTCTGTAGCCCGGTGTCAAGCGAAATTTCTGACCTCTGCCGAATTTCTGACCTATTATTTTTCGTCAGTTATTTTGCTTCTCAGAGTAAAGAAATAAAATTTGACCATTACTTTTTGGTGTGTTGTGTAAATTAAAACTTTTTGGTTAGATGTCAGATACCCACAACATGCTGCAGCACGGGAATAAGTAAAACCAGTGAGAAATATTGGACTTAAACTTAGATTTCAATTATTTTCTTTTTCTAACTGCAACAAGCCCTAACCCGACACACTTACCAAAACATCAAATCCTAAGCCCTAATCATCACTTTTCTCAGCGTGTTTGATATGTTGAATGTTGCTCTGTGTATGCGCATATGGCCTGAAGTCAGAAATTTCGCTTGACACCGGTGATTCAGCCTCCAACGATGTTGTAAAACGTTCTGTTTTGTCTGTTTTTGTTAACCAGCTTTGTGCAAAATGTGTGTTTATACTATGGACTTCGTGTCTGCGGGCAAAAAAACATTATTGTACGTGACCGTTTGCGAAAAAGTTGTACCACGGTTGAATGAGCACGATGACGTCATCAAATGAAATTTCATGAAAATTGCCCCCCCCCCGAAATGAAGAGCTGTTTGCGCCCCTGCCCCCAATGAAGGTGTTATTACAAAATTTAGTATTACTGTTAAGAATTGAACATTTCTTTATCAAAGTAGATAACAATCACAACACATAATTCACTGTATAATAAATCTGTAGGCCTACACGGCGGGTGCAGAGAATGTCCATTTGTCTTCTTCATTCCCCGGCTTTCTGCTGGGGGGGTTACAACAGTAACGTAACTAGAAAATTTTTACAACTAGGCCTACGTTATTTTTCATCATTTTTTCAAAATGAAAAAAAACTTTTGCACTAGATTAGCTAGTACAAGCAATGCATGAGAAAAACAAAGCAAATTTCAATCGTTACAACCTAAACAGAAGAAACCATACAACATTGGTTCCCAAACTTTTTCTGATGTCACACCATTTGTGGGTGCCATGCTGTCACCGACCAAATCATAAGTTTCGCAAACCAGACTTGACACAATGCGGCATGAACGGAATGGCTGTTATGAGGGCCTACAGAGGATGTGTGCGCCGGATTGGATCGTTACGCTATTTGATTTTAATGTGTAAAATGCAGACATTAATTCGCAGTTGCAAGATTAACTCACTGATATGCGTGTTGATCTCGAAGCTCAATCACTGTTTGAACGAAAAAACCTGCGAGATGGTGCCATGTAAATACCGTTGTTAAATATCCGAAATTTTGTGCAGCTGTTGAGCCGTTTTCACTTGCATTCCCGTTTCCTACATGCTTGAATCTGTTGTTAGACGAACCGACTGAACTCGGGACCGTGGTGACTTGCTGCTAAGCACACCAATCTCCAGCTAGATAAAAATGCTCTTGCTGTTTCGCACAGGAAATACCTTTCTAATCGATGGGGTCTCAAATTGCGATGAAATGTTTGCCATTTTCCTTTTGTGCTTAATGTTTCTTGCTCATTGCCTTTCAAGTACAGTTAGATAGACGTAATATTAGTAGTTGGTGTTAATCCAAATGTCCCCATATTTGTGAGGTAGTGGCATCTGAGAAGTTCAACTCGTTCGGGGCGCGGTGAGATGTTTGAGATTTTACCAAGGTTTCGAGAGCCAAAAGAATTTGCAGACCCCGGCTTTACATCTATTCCCTCAATATCTGCACAGTGCACACTGCCTTTATTGGCTTCCCGGTTTTAGCTTTTGTATAAAATTGAGTTAAGTTTCAGTCAGGAATTTGGAACCAAAGTCTTGGGTGCGTGGAAGTTCGTAACGTTAGTGGTGCAGACCCTCGTCAGAACAGAGCAAAGATTTGTAATGAATGTCAACATGCGGCTCATATGCATGTTCTGGGTGAAGCATTTCCGACAAAAAAGCCAAATTTTGTCTGTTGTTTTCGATTTAAAAAAGCCCAGTGCGTTGAAAAACATCCAGAATTTCAAAATGTGTAAAATATCCCAGTGTGGAAACAGCCAAATTTCAAAACCTTAAAAAGAGCAAAATTCTTAACCCTGCTCTTGGAGTACACTACTCTGGATGTAGTGTTGTACTAAGTGTTACGAGTTAGCGGACAACTATGTAATCTTGTGGTCCCACCCCACCGCCATGAAAAAACTCTCTGTGTCTGCAATTATCAATCTGGGTTGTGGAGACAGTGTGTGCTTGTGCTCTATGGACATTGTGTCTGGATCAAACATTGAAATGTAAAACAATGCAGTGTACAGCAGGAACAGATTCGATGGACACTGCATGAGACAAATTGCGCGTTCGACTTCCATATCTTCTCTATCTTTTTTTAAGTATATTTGAGTGCTCATTAAGCATTACACAACTGTATGGTGGCCCACTTCTCGGCTTGTGGTGGCCGGAAGAAGTTACACGCACCACTCGCAACTTTTCTCCATGAAAATTTGTTTGACGAAAAAGTTGCAAAAGAGCCAAATAAAAATTTTGGAGCCAACTGCCTCTGAAAAGAGCCAAATTTCTGGTGTATGGCTCCAAAAGAGCCAATCTGGCAACCCTGGCCACACTTGTTGCAGCGGCACCGGCTCTCTGTCAGCCTTCCTTGTGCACTCACAGTAGCGCAGTGACCTCCTTTTCGCAGATTCTTTGAAGTTTGGTCTTGCAGCGTGAATGCCACGTTTTGTGTGAGTCAGTTGTTCGTTCTTGCTTCGCATGTGGTACATGTTGGCTGTTTCTGCTGTGTGCCATCGTCAAAGCATTTTCAGCCGCTGCTACTAACCAGAAGCATTATCTAAATCAGTGGTTCCCAAAGTGGGCGGTGAAGTAGAAATGGGCGGTTGGGGGGCGATAGGAGATCCTGTTAATAATTTCATTTCTGTTGTCTTACTAACCTTGAGTGACCAAATGTCATAAAAACAGTATGATCAACAAACATGTATGCAGGTAATTTGTAAACAAAAACTCAGCGTTTTGGAAACAAAACAGAGGTGAAATGCTAGGAGATAAATTGATGAACCACAGTTTCCATCACTAAAGGTAAGCTGTACAGTAAAACTGTTCTCCTCTATAATTAACTGATTATGATTGGAATTTTCATCAGCTTTACTTCTTGGCACGGGTAAAGTGCTACTTAACAATACCCGTTTTGTTACAGTGACTATCACCGGCAGTGGCATACGCAGAAAATTTTCATGGGGGGGTTTCAAAGTGCCAAAATTTTTCTTTGCACTAAAATCGAAAGTATGATTAGAAAAAATATAAAACAAGCAGCAATACAATACGTAAACATTGTCAAGCAGTTAAAAACACATATTTAAACGCCTGTTGGATGTCTCACTCAGTGGCGTGTCAACGCAATATACCGTCCTTGGATTTTTGCACGAAACGCCGCCCCCCCTTAACACCGTCGTAAAAGCTGATTAAAATTCCACACAACAGAAAAATTAAAGCAGTGTTTGTTTAATTTTATTGAAAGTTCAAAATTCAATACGTCTAGCTTTCATTGAAGCAAATTCAGAAATTATATCGTCAAAAGATAATGCCTCGACTAAATCACTTTCAATGGACAGTATTGCTAGCGCAGACAGCCTGCTTTCTCCCATAGTCGATCTCAAGTAAGATTTTATCAACTTAGTTTTGAAAAACTTCTTTCGCAGCTTGCGATAGAAACGGCAACAGTGAGGTAAAGCTTAAGACTCATAAATAAATAAGGTGTTGATTCACATAAACGATGTTTGCTTAACCACTGCAGCACGTCCAGCGCTGTAGCGTCATTTTTAAATGTAAAACCACTGGATTG
>Ga0210059_1003429_pt1 | contig 25353 bp, 19 predicted proteins | sample Ectturendosymbi2_FD_188042 | JGI IMG/M metagenome (GOLD analysis project Ga0210059, IMG submission 188042) | Ecteinascidia turbinata endosymbiont from Florida, USA - Sample 2 (SPAdes) (version 2) | ecosystem: Host-associated > Tunicates > Ascidians > Unclassified | place: Key West, Florida... | reverse complement strand
TGAAATAGAAGCAAAATGTAGTGAAACAACCTTGGAAACGAACTATGTGGTCTTATTTTTTCCATCACGCAACTCAGTGTACAGCAGCAGCACGGACGTATTGGTGATTTCATTGTGAAGTCATTGCGAAAACGTTCCCTGCCGGTGTACGAGATCTCGTACTTTGAAATCACGCATTGAGCCGCTATTTTCGTGCCACTTTGCAACTCCATAACTCGCCAACCGATTGTGCTAGTGAGCTGTTCAAATGCTCAAAAGATGCGGTAAGTCTTTTGATTGCATTGAAAAAATTTGGGAAGTTTTGGATTTCAGTTTTTTTGGGGTGACGTCATAAGTGGGGTAGGTTTTGGGCCATTTTGGCCCTGGTTACCTGGTCCTGGACGCCAACCGCTAGAGGGAATTTTTGACCCAAGTTTTATTGGAAACTTGGCTATAATCAGAGTCTTTTGAGCGTTTGATTGACTTTCTAGCGTTTCTGGTTCAAAACGTATGTCCTAAAAACAACAAAAAATCGATAATTGACTAATTAATTATGTTTTTAGTGGTTTGGCGCGCACAGTTTGGTAGTGCAAACGAGCTTAGTTAGTCCATCGCCACTACTGGATTTTTATCATCAGTGAAGCACTCACTTTTACCATGGCCGTGACATGCAATTATCGAATGCCTTCAAAGCAACACAAGCCCAAGATTTTTGAAGATTTTGTCCAACTATTCCCATCTACTCAAATTTTTTTGGCTGTTTTCAAGTAAAAATGGTACAAGCTTTAAATCTACACAAAATTAGAAGCGTTTGGCTCTAGATTACAGGCCCGCAACCAAGGGCGTCAACCGGACAATCGCTCCGCCCCCGAAATTTTCAGAAGCATTTTGAAACCGCCAAAAATTTTTTAGTTGTTAGCTACAACTTACAACCATTTTTCCCCCTGAACATGAACATTTCAGCTCGTTGCTAAAGGATGTATTCATTAGTGAGTGTCTAGCCATCTTCAACAATGGAAATTTGTTGTCTTCTGCTTAGCACTGTACGCATTACACAATACACCAGTTAACAATTTGAGTTATTTAGCACTGCAAGGAAGTATCTCTTCTTGAGGAAGATTTGAAATTAGTTTATATGATTTCAATCTTTATTGAGATAAACTGAATTTTTGAGTTGTTATAATATATCCAAAATTGGCTCCGCAAATTCTGCCAAACTTTGACGTAAAATCAACGCCACTCAAATATTAATTCATCTTGCCTAAACGTCTTTACAGTGGACAACTGTCTTTGGCTGAAAACACGCACCTTCTGTGAAAAATTCAATGCTGCCTAGGGAAACCACCCGAACCGATAGTTTAAACTAGGCTTTAGCGAAAGCAGATAACGTTAATGTACAACTCTTTAAAGTCAATGCAGCCCTCGAGAGGCAAACATTTGCTGATGCACCACCTCTAGATTGCCCTGAAACTGTTCGTTTTGCTGAATCAGCATCATTTGGCCAGAAAGCGCGGCCTGATTTTCATGCGAAGCCAGTTGTTTGGAGGCATGCACTTAACTGGCATTTCTCGAGAAAATGGTCCTTGATTGGGTCCAAGCCCTTGCTTATCAAAAAATTTGTTGGCATAAGGTGATAACTGCCAAGATAACTTTCTTTCTTGAGGAGGATCCTGAAAACTTGAACTAACCTCTTGAGTACCGCCAGGTTTTGAAGTTGGAGGCTGCAGCGTTAACCTGTAAAATATATTTGACATAAACAAGCCATAAACAAATGCAATTCATTTATTACAGCGTTATCAGCGCGTATTGATATATATAACTACAATCTGCGCTGCAATTCGATATAATTATGTGATCAAATTGCATGCCAACCCATGTTCTGTTTTCTGTGAAACGCAATATCTCCGGGCCTAGTCAGTAGATGTAGTGCTAAAAAGCTTTTGTGACGCATTAGGAGCAGTGGCATTTCACTTTTGATCAACACGAGTATCAAAAAATTTTCTATGGTATTTACATCAACAAATTTTCTGCAGTAGATAAAACTTTGCGGAGTCAAACTTTAAAATGTTTGAATTTTGGGGAACGAAAGCGGAGTCAAAAAGTGATGTTTTTGTTCGCCTCTGCTAACTAATGCCTGGAAAAATATCAACTAATCTATAACATTATCGACTTCAGTACCTTACTGCAGTGAAGCGTGGTACCAGTTCCAGTGTGCGTGTTTATTTATTAAATGATTTTGTTGCACGTTTCACAGAAAAAAGAACTATAGTGTTTTGTAGTATGTCATATAAACTGGTTACTGTACCACAAATATACCATTTTTTATATGCCTAATAAAATATGCCTAATAAAAAATGTGTATACTATGAGGTTTCAAAATATAACAAACTCCCGGTTTTTGTTATTTAAATACTCCATTTGGCAACAATAAACTTGGTAACAAACCCGGCAAGTTTCTACTACACTAATTGTTACACATGAAAGCTTTGCACTGAAGTAGGCTACACGTGGTCTGAACTAGAGGTGTGAGTCTCGTCGCGAAAGCGACCCATGGGTTGCCAGATGGTAGCAACTTTTTCGAAAAATTCCTGTTTTCTGAAAAATTTGAAAATTGCTTCTGGCACTATTTTGTTATGTCAAAAGTTTGCTATATTTGGAAATACGTCAAATCAATCCATTAAATATTATTGGTAAATGAATACCTAAACCAGTGGTGTGGAACCTGAGCCCGTGGGCCAAATGCGGCCTGCGTGAACATTTATAATGGCTCGTATCAGAATTTTTATTACCCAAGTTAGAACACAACAGCGCGTCAAAACGAAACTCAATGACAAGCATACACATAGACAGCAAGTCAAAATAAATCTATCACTCCTTTTTCTCTCCTTATTTTTCCATTGGAAGATAAACGCATAATTTTAAGATGAAATCAATTAACGTTTGCGGCCCGTGATAGTAAATAGGTTCCCCACGCCTGACCTGAACTTTAGCAAGACTTTAACAATAAAGTTCAAGAGCAAACCTTTAAAATGTACAAGCATCTCATCTTAAAAGTCGGTGTTTCAAATTTCTTGTAACTGCTACCAATCAGGTAAGCAAGTGGCTGCCTGACAAGTTTGAAGTCCTTGAATGTTTCAAATGTTTTCCTCCGGATGTGTATTTATCGCAGACCCAATATGTTCAGTGATTTGAAGTTTAAGTGATTTTTCAATATACTCAATTGTGATGTTAATGAGGACAAAAAGCAGTATATGATTGTGCGTTTAAGTGATTGGTCTAGTTGAAATGCTATTTGCATGAGCAAGCAAAAATTGGGTGTCATGTTTATGAAGTAAAGAATGCAACCGAAAAACATCCTTATCGAATGCTGGTAAAATTGATTTTAACAAATTTAAGCCTACCCATATGCCATCCTTCTGTTGAAAGAATCTTCAACCAGGTATCTATTGTAAAATTTAAGCTGCGAAACATAACGGCGGTAAAAAGATTAAACTCACTACAGTATTTACGATTAGCACTCCATGCATGCTAAATAATTCTTGCTGCAAAGGTTTAAACGTCCTTGAGGCAATACTGCGTCGATTTAAGAGTGGTGTAATATACGAATATTTTGCACGTGCATCAGATGATATGTCTGCAAGTGAGTAATTGTTTGAAGAATTGTTGTAATCGTGGCAGTGTTACATTTACTCGCAATCCATTTTAATTGTATATTTATTATACAGTACTATTGACCTGTTGTTACTGTATTTCAGGTCTTGGTATGCTAGCTTTGTGTGCATTTCACACAATCATCCTGCAAATAATGATGAAACCGAAGTAATATATCCAGTTTGTAATTATCCAAAGTTACATGATAGGTGAGCATCGAAAAATTAATATTGCAAAAAAAACATCACTATTTTCAAAATTTTTTGCCAAAATTTGCCATAAATTCTCTCAAGCATCTGCCAATCTAGACATGGCCGCTTTTTGCGTTTTCTCGCAGAGCGCGGACCGCGCCCTAGTGTGTTGTTAACAATTATAGCCGCGTACCGCTTGGAAATATGGAGTCTCATATCGGATTTTTCAAACGAATAGTAGTAAGACTTGTTTTTGCAAACATAGTGCCGAGGAACTCACTTTCTGCTAGTAGTTATTTCTGTGTTCTTGTGTTTTAGCGCTGCCAGTGGTTCAATATACGCAAATGCGCAAGAAAGATCAGTTTATGTTTTCCCCCGTTGTGCCGCGAATGCGCTGGCATTTGGTCCTGTTTAACACAGCAGATAAGAACTGATAGTGAAACAAACCTTTCAGTTGTATGTTGCGATCTCTTTTGGAGACACGAACCCAGAATGCAGTGGAGTAATAATTAATCACGTGCCTTTGCTCAAGGCGCGACTCTTGGCTTGGCGTCCATCGCCACTGTTCTAATTTGAATCGTGGCATTTGTTCTTCGGCAGTTGTGTGAGGCATGAGTCGGCTTGTTCGCCAACGTATTTGTTCGCTGCATGTAGTTCTGTTCTAAGACCGTTTAAACTTTGAATAAAGTCTTCTATACTGTAGTAGTGTCAGTTCAATTAAACGGTCTTACACATGATGGCGCCAAGCCTGAATGAATTAATGAAACCGAAGAGGTTTGATGTCGACCGGTCTTCTCAGATGCAGCGAAGCAGTTTAAACAATGGTTGCGAATATTTACAGACTTCGTACAGAAATGTGATCAGATTGCAAGGGCTCAAGATGCAGATGTTCCGGATAAGCTGCGAATGCTCTTTTCCTACATAAGTGCAGATGTTTATGAGATGATCGAAGACTGTGCTATGAGATGGCGCTCTCAAAACTCAAATGAGTTTATGTAAAGTCTCCGAATGCGATTTTCGCGAGGCACGCTTTGGCTACGAGGAAGCAAAATCCTGAAGAGTCATTACAGACTTTTTTGAATGAACTGCTTGTTTTAAGTAAAGCTTGCAACTTTCAAGATGTTACTGCTGAAGTTTACAGAAATGAGCTTGTTCGTGATGCTTTTATCAACGGTTTGAAATCTAATGAAATTCGCCAGCGTCTGTTGGAGAATAATGAGCTAACGCTGGATCAGGCGTTCGATATAGCCAACTCATTCGATATGGCTTTGGAGCATTCCGCTGCTTATCTCTCTCACGAAAAAGGTGTCTGCTGCTGCCGCAGTTACTCCAGGAGATAGTATATACGATAATGGAATGCAACGTGGTTCTAGTTCGTCATGCACGATTCCTAAGTCACGTAAGTGCTCTTTGTGCTAAAGCTTATCATGAACGTGACCGCTGCCCTGCTCGAGACGCTATTTATTATACGTGTAAAAAGAGGTTATTTTTCACGGGCCTGTCGATCCAGACTTGGGTCTAAGTACAGTGGTCGCACGTCCCTCGTCGCACGAAGTCCGAATGGCATCGACTTCAGTGAAGGTGAAGTCGTTGGGATTTTGTCTAACTGATATTGTTAAAGGTAGCAAGTATGCATTGACGAGTTTGAATGTTCTCCCAACGCTCTGCTGCGACATCATTTTTGGCCTGATTTTCAAAGTCAGCACCAACGAGTCATCTTTGAACTTGGTGGTAATCTTCAAGATAGTCGTCTCACACGATAACCTGCGCGGTTGCTGTAGCTGAAACTCAAGAAGTTAGTTTGTTTTCTAATCTGACAGCTGGTGTGAAGCCCATTGCTACTAAGTCTCGACGTTTCAGTCATGAGGATCGGTTGTTTATCCAAGACAATGTTGACAAGATGTTAAGTGAAGGTGTTATCAGACCAAGCTCATCCCCTTGGCGTGCACAGGTGCACATTGTCAAAGATGAAGCTAACCGTTATAAGAAAAGATTGTGTATCCATTATTCGCAAACAATCAATATTTATACGGAACTGGATGCGTACCCCTTACCTCTTACCACGTATAGATGACACGATAAATGAACTTTCAAAGTATCGTGTCTTTTCGACATTTGACTTACGCAGTGCTTATCATCAGAAAAATTGTTGAAAGTGATTGTATATACACGGCGTTTGAAGCCAATGGTAAGCTGTACGAATTTACACGCATTCCTTTGTGTCAAAAATGGAGTTGCAGCTTTCCAACGAATCATGTCGCAATTCGTTGAGCAGTAAAACCTACGAAATACTTTTCCATATTTGGATAATGTCACTGTTGCTGGTCGGGACCAAGAGGAACACGATAACAACGTAAAGTCGTTTCTTGCTGCGATACTTCGACGAAATTTTACATTAAATGAAAGCAAGACTACTGTTTCTCAGAAAGATATCCAAATTCTTGGCTATGTAGTGGGAAATGGCGTTGTTAAGCCTGATCCTGAACGCATGCGCGCCTTAACCGAATTTCCACCACTTAATGGTTACAAATCACTTCGGCGGGTTCTAGGCAGGTTTGCATACTATGTCAAGTGGATCGATGATTTTGCTGATAAGGTTCGACCTTTGGCAGAAGCCAAGAACTTCCCATTATCAGGTGAAGCCTTTAATTCCTTTAAGTTGTTGAAATCTGAACTTGCGAATGTTGCTCTGCATTCAATAGACGAACTGGCACCTTTCGTTGTGCAGTGTAATGCTTCAGACGTTGCTGTCTCCGCCACTTTAGGCGAGGTCGCCCTGTGGCTGTTATGTCGCGCACTCTTCAAGGCAGCGAAATTCACTATCCTGCTTATGAAAAAGAGGCTACCGCTATAATTGAAGCGATCAGGAAATGGTCACACTTGCTCTCCAGACGAACATTCACGTTAGTTACTGACCAGCGATCTGTCGCTTTCATGTTTGACAGTCGACGCCGTTCGAAGATAAAAACTTACAAGATTCAACAGTGGCGTGTGGAACTAGCGTCGTTGTCTTTTATTATAAAATATCGTCCAGGGCAGCAAAACGTTGGCCCAGACTCTTTCTCGCGAGCTTTCTGTTCGTCAACACATCCTGAATGCGCATTGAACGAGCTACACACCGGTCTTTGCCATCCGGGAGTCACAAGGATGTTGTATTTTGTACGAAGTAAAAACCTGCCTTAATCGACAACTGATGTAAGAAGGATTGTGTCAAATTGTAAAATTGTGCAGAAGTTAAACCGCGGTTTTACCGACCACAAGAAGGGTCATTAAGCAAAGCGATGCGACCGATGGAGCGTCTTAATTTGGATTTTAAAGGCATCCTTCAGTCAAGCAGTAAAATAATAATTACTTGCTCGTTGTGATTGATGAATACTCACGGTTTCCTCTTGATTTCCCGTGCAGGGACATGACTACGTCAACTGTTATCCAATGTCTTCATCGACTCTTTGCTCTGTGTGGGACGACAGGGTTCGTTCATTCTGATAACGGCCCAGCTTTTGTATCGAAGGAATTTAAGACGTATTTATTCGAACGAGGAATTGCTTCAATCACATCCAGTGTTTATCACCCCTCTGGAAATGGTCAGGCGGAGAAAACTGTTTGAACGGTTTGGAAGGCCATTCAACTGGCCCTGAAATCCTCAGATCTTCCGCCTTCACACTGGGAAGTGGTCCTTGAAGATGTCCTGAATTCGATTCGCTCACTGTTGTGTACTGCAACAAATACGACACCCCATGAACGGTTTTTCAATTTCTCACGTCGCTCGTGTTCTGGCGAGTCTCTCCCGTCCTGGTTGACGCAAGGAAGGAAAGCATACCTACGACGTTTTGTCCGGACTTGTAAACACGATCCCCTGGTTGATGAGGTTGAGCTTGTAACGGTGAACCCGAGCTACGCTCGTGTTCGCTTCCCGGGTGGATGTGAAGTGACTGTCAACGTGCGGGATCTTGCACCTCGTCCTCAGGAAAGTAACGTGCCGTCTCAAGATCGGAGACATATCAGAAACGCTGATACTCCTCCCAGAAATGGGGGATACAGATGCTTTTCCCGGAAATAGCAGCCACACTGATCCTCTCCTCAAGTAGACCCTAATGTCGAAAGTACCCCCGATTCCCCTTCTCGTGATACTTCACTCCCTGGCTCAGCTGACGCTGAGATAATATATCTGACGATGAAAGGCATGTTGCCTTGAGACGGTCCGCTCACAGTAACAAAGGGGTGCCACCACTTCAATACGGGTATCAATAATGTTATGATACGGCACTTTGAATTTGCGTACTATTGTCGTGTTTGTTTTGTGCATCTGCATACTGTCATGTGCTTTTGTTTGTGCACTAATGTTTAACGTCTTTTAAAACAGCAGGGGTGGAATGGAGTAATAATTAATCACGTGCCTTTGCTCAAGGCGCGACTCTTGGTTTGGCGTCCATCGCCACTGTTCTAATTTGAATCGTGGCATTTGTTCTTCGGCAGTTGTGTGAGGCATGAGTCGGCTTGTTCGCCAACGTATTTGTTTGTTGCATGTAGTTCTGTTCTAAGACCGTTTAAACTTTGCATAAAGTCTTCTATGCTGTAGCAGTGTCAGTTCATGCAGGTAGCGTTATGCTACAGCATCAAGTAGCAATAGAGATTCCCCAGTCAGCCAGGTTCACTCTAGTGCTGCACTGCACCAATGAATAGATGACTTCCTTGACGCGACGTCACAGGTAGTGGGAGAAGTCTATCCGCTGGTGGGTGACGGTTGACTCCAAGCATTAACCATTTATTTCTTTAAAAACCTACATAAATCTATTATATGCTAAATATATAAGCAGCACCCACATAATTAAACGGTTTCTATGCTTTTGCCATCCAATATACAGTGGAAAAAGATCTCGTGTCGGTGATTACTATAGCGGCACGGCTCCTTTCACAACGTGTTTCATTGATTTCACTGGCGCAGCATGGACATGGGATCGGTGTGTATTGCATACTTCATTATTGATGCGTAATTATTGTACATCATCCTGTACACCTTCATTGCCGGCAGATTTTGTGGTAGTAGCTAAAGCCTATTCTACATGACGTGTCCATTTCTCATTTGCAACAAGTATGCAAACACTTATTTCATATCTTAAAAGGAATTCCCCTTTGGCACCAAACAACTATAAAGTGTTTGTTGGTGAAAAGAATTACTTGGAGTGAAGTGAAGTGTAGCTACGTGTAACTGAAGAAAATGGAACAATGTGGATTAACATGTTATAGCTTGTAGTACAGTAGCAACTATCAAGACGGCTACGATCAGCTGCGGTTACGGAGGTAACAGAGCATAGAAATTGCTTGGGTGGTGCAGGCATCAGAAAAAAGCTTTCGGTCCTCGACGTATTACACAAGCATACCATATCGTTGAAAGTTAGTAAAGAAACAATTGGAAAAATTTGAAATTGAAATATTTGTGTTAACTATTTGTTTTTTAAGGTTTTGGAAAGTGCATATCAGAGGTTGGAGAACGTTTTTGCTCTGCCCGACATTTACCCAAATATTAGAAAACATTGTTGTTATTGTTTCATCAATGGAGGGTCATCTTGTCGGAGCGGCCCTAATTACAATGGCGAAGGCCATTCATTTGATGCCCAAGGACTTCAACAACATGAATCACATCATATCTGTTTGAATAATTTGATTTTTCTTGTAATTTTGAATAAGAATCGTGCTAATGGTCAGTATTGTCATTTTGAATGAGAATCATGATAATGGTCAGTGGAAGAATGTAAAGAAACTCATTTATTTGTTATCGCAAAACTTTGTAAAGTAAGCAAGTGGATTTTATGGCATAATTTTGTGAAATGATTTCGCCTTGCTTGAGAGACATTAATGTTTTTAAAACTTGTAATTCGTCTTCGTCGTGGTACTAGGAAGGTAAAAGGGAGGAAAACGAATTGTTTGTAAATTAATTGCGATGCCAAGAGAGCAAGTAATTGGTTAATGCCTGTTGTGACGAAAGGAAAAAGAAAATACCAGCTATACTTCACTCCGTCTTACGAAGGCAGAAGATGGTATTCAACTTCTGACTGAGGAGGGGTTTTCGGTTCGATAGACTGACCGTCGGTCAAAACGACCACACCACCAGGTTGATCGATGCGAGGTAATAAACGGTGCATTTTCGCACCACCTGAAAAAATTACAATAATTGCTTTTAGCAAATCGCATAAATAGATTCTAATTCTGTTTTTCCATTTAAAGAGACACGATACCTGATGAAATTAAAATTATGGAACACTGGCAATTATGAAAAGATGCTTTCGAGTGATAGATAATGTTCCGGTGTGAATGAGTATCAGCAGTTTTTTTCTTACCTTTACGTGAAACGGCTTTTACCGGCATTTTTAAATGAGTTAAGTGTTATTGTTAGTTTTATTTTTTACAAGGATTGATGTCACAGAAAAATTTGTAATCAAACTTGGGACTTATTAACACAAGCAACCAGCAAATGTTGTTGCATTTCGCTTTGCCTAAAATTGCAACAAATGCTTGAGTTTCAGCTCTAGACCGGGTTGAATGGAATTCCTTATAATTATCTTTGAAACTCTACACAATTTTATTATGTGCGGGGTGCTGTTGCCATATTTTCAGTTCATCCTGTTTATTGTGATTTGAAGGCGTAGACTTACGCAGGGCCGGCATTAAGCCGATGCAGCTGCATTGAGCCACATGCCTCTGGGGCCCCGCGCCATGGTGTTTGGGTAGATTGTTCGTTTTTGCCAGATACACCTTGCGCTTGAGAATTCAGTAGAAACGCCGTATAAATGTCATTGTTAACAACAGAACGCTCTCGTCAGAACTAGCAAATTTCTTCTCAAACGTTAGCAGACGTGCTCAATACTCGTGCTAGTGCTGCCCTGTATATCTGCGCTCTGCCACGATCGTAACACGGTTGATTGAACACGATGACGTCACAAAATCTCTGCTCAGAGGGGCCCCGCGCCTAGGTCTTGCATTGGGCCCCGCATCTGCTAGGGCCGGCCCTGATCTTACATTTTGCAGACATGATGGCTCGTTTTTGACGAAATTGCTGTTCGATTTAGTGCAGCTGGGTCGTGCTGAACGGATATATGGAGTCCAGTAGCGAGGCTCTTGGACGGCCGCATCACAACAAAATTCGTCGCGAACGACAATATTCTAATTATTTCAATGTTTCTAATTATTTTGAGGAATTTTAAATGACTATTCTCCTGACGTACTGAGTTTATTTCTTGAACTTTCTGAACTTTTTTCTGGAAGTCTTAGAGCAATTAACCGCTTTGGTTATTGTCGATCATTTCCCACTTAGCTAGGCTGACAGACGGGCATATTAGGATGTGGAATAGTTTCAGAAGTGTAAGCTTCAGAAGGGGTTTAATATTGTTCGGCTCAAACATAGGCGTACGAGGCGGGGGGGCCGCGCAATTTCAGGGCAAGCGCAAGTTGCTGAAATATCCTGAATGTAAAAAGTATGCTCAATTCAGTGAAATATCAGGGCACACTCTGTATTTCAGGGCAAGCGCAAGTTGCTCAAATCCTGAATGTAAAAAATATATTCAATACAGTGAATGCAAGGCAACTCTGTTTTTCAGGGCAAGCGCAAAGTTGCTTAAAATCCTGAATGGTACAAAGTGTATTCAAAACAGTGAAAATTTTCAGGGCAAGCGCAAGTTGCTCTCAAATCGTGAACGGTGAAAAAATTTTCAATACAGTGTATATTCAATTGGAGGCAGTGGCGGATCCAGACCAGGCGTTTGGGGGGGCAGTCAAATAAGGGGGCGCCAAAACGTCTTCATTCGTTAAATATCCCCGGTTCATTGTGACAATCGTTGGGTATCACACAAACGTGGTTATCTTTTGTAGGCTAAAAAGGTGGCAATTTTGTTGGTCGAACTATGCAACCTTCTATGGATTAAAATCGTTTTATATCATAATTCGTAAAAAGTTTGAAGCGGGTCCAAGAAGATGAGCCCTGTTTTTCACAGGTTGCACATAACTGAGAACATTGTTGGTGTCCCAAAAAAATGTTTTATCTAAAAATAATATACCCTAAGGCAGTGGTCCCCAGCCTTTTTGTACCCGCGGACCGGTCAATGTATCACAATTTTACCGCGGCCCGGGAATATTCCATGATGGTTGCTCTTTTCAAGCAGCCGAAATGAAGTTACCACTATGAACCATTAGGACAAGGCTGCTACAGAACAGTCTGCAGCTTTGCTCAATCTCCAACACTCTCACTTATGCTCCAATGCTCTCGCTCTATGCACCCAACAGTCAGTGGCGTAAGTAGAGGTTTGAGCCAGGGGGGCAAAGCTTAGCTGAAGGGGGCCCACTAGCCCAAACTCAGTAAAAGGTTAAGAAATGATAGTGAATCTATGGATGGCGTGGATGTCCATACCAGATAAAGAAAACACCCCGAAAAACACAAAAACAACAACAAATTAAAGAATGCTAAATATCAACATGTCAACTAAAGGGGTCAGTTTTTTAATTTACCTTGCCAGGGGAGCGGCTCGCCCCCTTGACCCCCGTCAGTTACGCCACTGGCAGTAGTGCTTCCATGGGAAAAATGGACAAATCACATGCCCAGTCAGAGATACCTACCCTATCGAAAGGGGAGCAATGGGGCGGATTTGCCTTTTAGTAATAATATCATTGGTAATTTTATTGTCTATCAAGATCGAATTGAAACAGTTTTATTGAAATTATGCGCCCACCCAGAAAATTTGAAAGGGTTTTCTGCAATTTCTGTTATTGCTTGAGGTTAAAATTGTTGCTGAACAGAAACAAGCATAACTGGCAATGTTTTATTTGTTTTTTATAAGTTTTCACCGCGCTCAACTATTTAACTGCCCCCCTGCCCTACCGCTACTACCCTACCGCTAAATTGCAATGTTAGGTCACAATGTTCGGTCATGAAACACGCTCAATACATTTTTGTCAGATACCGGTAAGGTGCTTGCTAACATACATATGTTGCCATAGTTTTTTACATGCTGCATTATGGTAAAAGCAGTGGCATTATTTCCGACAATAAACCCATCCACTTATCTTTATGTTACAAATACTACTATAAGGCTAACGAGCGGGTGCAAGGGAGGAGCAATTCCCCGGGCACCGAAATCATTATGGGGGCGCCGAAAATTTCCAACAATGTCACAAATACTTCCTTCAATACAGTAAATTTGCTTCCGTAAGACCTCAGGTTCAAATATGGGGCGACAAATTTGATTCTTGCGCCGGGCGCCATCTATCCTCGTTACGCCCCTGGGCGTAGTAAGTTTGGGGGCGCCAAAGGGCCCCCCAAAGCAAGTTTGGCGCCCCTGTGTTCGAACCTGAGGTCTTTTGAAAGCAAATACACTGTACTTAAAGTATTTGTGACATTGTTGGGATTTTACGGGGCACCCTGCAGTTATTCGGTGCCCCCAGCAGTGATTTGGCGCCCCATAGTGATTCGGCGGCCGGGAATTGTGCCCCGTTGCCCCCCCTCCCCGCGTTACGTCCCTGGTATCATGCAGATCTACTCCAGAATCACGGACTGCATTACAAGGGCGTAACGTGGGGGAAAAGAGGGCACAATTTCCCGGGCGCCGGATCACTATGGGGCGCCAAATCACTACGAGGGGCGCCAAAAATCCCAACAGTATCACATGTGCTTTCTTCAATGCAATACATTGGCTTCCGAAAGACCTCAAGTTCGAACATGGGGGCGTCAAAGTTGCTTCTTGCCCCGGGCGCCATCTAACCTCGCTACGCCTCGGCTGCACTGGCAGCATGCCTGAAACTGTTTTTTGGCTGTACAAGCTTCCTGAATCGTGCGTCCGTTATAAGTTTTCCATTGCATTCTTATTTTCATGGCTGCTTTTCCTTTTAAAGCTACCATCAAGCATTATAAATGAACTTGTGACAAAAATATATTTGCACAGCTCACCGACAAGTCCAGAACTGTGCTAACGAAAGCGACCGCGTTTGTAATTGCTGAGAAGTTCTCACGCGTTAAAGAAACAAGAGAACAGTACTATTATTACGAAAGAATAGCATTGTTGATTCCAATCGACAAGAGGCTGGGTCAAAGTCCGGCTTGTGAATCTTGAAGTTCAATGAAGTGTAAAGCATTGTTTGTTTAGGATATTTTTAAGTTCTTTTTCCACTTCGTTAAGCACCAAATAGGGGCGCATTTGTATCAAAGGGGCGCTATTTTAACGGGGCGCCACAGACGTTTAGGGGGGCAGTTGCTCCAAACTGCCCCCCCCCCCCTGAATCCTGGATCCGCCACTGCTTGGGGGTGATCTGTGTAATTTGGGCTAGTGTAGTTTGCAATCTGGACCAAAGTCGTGATTAGTCATAGTGACTTTGATCTGGACCAAGCCCTCATTTTCTGTAAAAATCGAACAATCGGATGTCGGTAGTTCAACAGCTTGATATAAGAATTCGGAAGCTCTTTCTTTGTTCGTTTTCGAGTTCGCACTGGGTAGAGGTGCAGGGTGTTAAGATGACAGATTTTTTTGATAAACAGGAGTTTTAAAAGCGATCAGCACGGACGCACACATTGCTTCGCTCCTTTGAGTGCGCATCTTTAAGTGCTTTGCTAAAGCGCACAGCAGCGATAACACAGGCAGGTTTAGGAAGTCAGACCGTACGATCCGGAACCGTCGCTTTTGAAACATTGCGTTGCGTCATCTAAGTCGTGTACCTGCTTGCATCAGTAAAGCAATTACCGTAAAGCAGGGGTCACCAACCTTTTTGAAACTGCGAGCTACTTCTTGTGCACCGATCATTGCGGAGGACTACTAGTTTGATGCAACTGTGTATTACACACTTCTGAAATAAAAATTTTGCTAATTTACCTTCCATTATTTTAGTATTGGTGAAGACATTGATCATGCTAATGTAATTTTTAGAACAGACCCGCGGGCGACCTACGTGGTCTTTGCGGGGGACCTGGTGCCAGCGAGCACCACGTTGGTGACCCCTGCCGCAAAGTTTCTTGTCTGGGAGAACACAACAGGCAAGGAACTTCAACCCCTTGAGTTAACAAGCAAGTTAACTACAGAATTTGCCTATAACGGCACCTCTAGGGCAGCGCTTGTCTAACTTTTTTATGTTACGGCACACTAATACATTCTGAATTTGGCTGCGGCACACACACTTCCTAAGTTAAGATGAAAAGTTAAAACCCAAAACAATGCCACGCGGACCAAAAAGATTTGCAGCATAAGGTTTTGTCAAAATATAAAACTTTCGCGGCACACTTCAGCCTCTTCAGCGGCACACCAGTGTGCTGCGGCACACAGTTTGGGAAATACTGCTCTAGGGGATTGCATAAAGAACACTATTGCCGAATTGATAATTTGACATCATATAAGCGAATCGAAATGCATGTAAAAGATGCCATTGCGACCAAACAAAATGTAACGTTATGGGCGAATTGACGCGCCAGACGAAGCCGTTATAAACCAATTCAACTCTATAGACCAGATTTACACGAGGTTTTAGGCCCCATTCGGATTGAACTAAAAAGTTATTTTCAGGGCAAACTGCTTATTTTTAGGGCAAATTGTTATTTTCACGGCAAATTTTTTCCGCCCCCCCAGTAAAATGCCTTCACGTACGCTTATGGGCTCAAACATTGAAAAGAACTACTGTATGTTCACTATGCTATAACTATACAAGTAGTTTCAGAAATACAAAGGAAAAAATGACGTCATACAACAACGTGTAAATTCTCAATGATCTCAAAGTTAAGTCTTCGACATACAACTACCGTTCTTGTAGAGATTATAACTTCGCTTGTCCATGAGTAGTACTGAGGACCCTTTGTACTTATCTTCAGGACTCTTTAATATTGTCTTTTTAGTATCGCTTCAAATGCGTCTTGCGCATTCCAAATTGCGTATAATGAAATTGATGGCAGTTGAAAAAATAACTGCTAGGGTATCGCTAATGCATAGGGTAGCCATGCATCCTGGTTTTGGGCATTGTTTCCTGATGCTCAGTCAGTAAATTTCTTATCCAGCAAAACCAGACCAACTGATGGCAACAAGAAAATGCTAAGGTTGCGACTAGGAACAGAAATCTGTGGAAATTTTGTTTCGGTTGCGTAAAAAATGATTTTTTGATACATTTAATTGCAATAACTGTTATTTGAAAGTTTTGCAGCCTACACGGGGCATCGTACCATTTTGTAAACCCAAATTGCGCTCACCCTATTAACCAGGAAATTTTAAATTTTGGTACAGTTAAATAACTTCATTATTATCAAAGGGTGGCAATTTATTAATAGAAGCTAAAATTCAGACAATGATTGATTCCAAATACCAGTGAGCACTTTCATAAATGCATGAGTTAACGAGCTAATTTTGCAGGCAAGCACATTGTCAGAACTGGCACTTCTCATACCGCGCTGCCAAGCCTGGTATACAACATGCGCGCGCATGTTTTGCGTGATTGGTCGACATTTCGTGCTGCTTGGTTTTATTCGTAAGTCAGGACTCGTGCATGCGGGAACCGGTGTTGATCTTCTGCGTACAAAAATAGCAGCGTCACCTGGATGTTGGTTACAAGTGTTAAGGTATTAAGAAAATCAGCAGACCGCATTCTCACGTTGGGTCTTTTCGTATCAGGAAATGAGATGCCGACACGGGTTGTTTGTAAACGTAGTCCTTCGTCTTTGGTAAAAACAAAGCATCGTTCAATAACCGAGGAAGTCTGTACGGCGTGGCTGGTGTGCAGTGATGTGCATCAACTTCGGATGGTTTATCAGGGACTTTACCTCCACTGTTGTCTCGTGGTGTTGCTTGTTGACTGCGCCCTCCACCTCGTGAAGTGAATAAAGGTTTCATTGGAGACCCTTCTGTTTGAATTATACGTGGAATTCGTTGTCTTGACCTTGGTTGTTGCCATCTGCGTGCAGAAAAGCATAGCACTTTCGTTGTTTGTTGATTGCAATCAGCCTGCCATAATATCCATTTATGGAGTGTCCTTCTTATGTTACATTGAAATATTTGGGGATTTTGAATTGTAAGTCAAGGGCTATATGTTTCAAATATTTAACAGGTAACTTTACCAACTTTATCCCAATACGATCCCCCTGTGTATGTAAAATGTCTCCGCACCCCAAATTTCGAGACACGAACTGATCCCAAATTATAGCAGAAAGATTGCTTTTTCAATTATTGCTATCAAACAAATGCATTCATAATATGTAATTGCACAATTTATTGAATTCATTAACCACGTGTGTACTTGGCTACTTATGTGGATAAGCGTTACACGAGGTACCCAGGTGAAAAACTTTCTTCAGGGTTTGGAGAAGCTGAATAAAGCAACCAACTAAAATAGCACACACTTAGAGATGTTAACTAAAGTAGCACACAATGAGGGAAATTAAGTAAAGTAGTACACAAAAGGTAAAGGCCTACACTCGATCAGGCTTTATACAACATTTACATGTAATTTAACAAATGTACTATAGCATACACCGGTTAGGGAGCTCCTGCCTACAGCAAATATTATGCTGTCCAGTAACCAGGACGTTTTCGTCTAAAGCGATTGAAAGTTACATCCAATCAAGTGGTTGGGTGACATGCCACGTCTGCACTGGAGGTACTCCATACGTCTACAATTCAAGTGTCAGGTGGTTGTATCAGAACCGTTGCCAGAAAGTCTTCAATGGGGGGGGCATTTCGTTTGTGCAGGGGGGCTTGATATTCTAAATTATGACAAAAACTCTGCTATTTATAGTTTCATATTTCAACTAGGGGGAACTTAGAGCTTTGTTTGGGGGGCTGAGCCCACCAAAGCCTCGACCGTGGCGACGGGGCCGAGTTGTATAGCATGTTATAGCTACACTGAAAGTATACGGAATTTTGGTGGGGTCTAGCTGTATTCAGTTGTTTGCACTGGGAATGTGCTCTGTTTGTAAATGGTGCTGGGCCAAGTGTCGAACAACAAGAATTGGGCCAAATTAAGGTGCTTTTGCTAAATTATTTTGCAGAGTGCTGCCATGGCTAGAAAATTACAATCATGAGACCTTGCTCATACGGCAGGCATAAGAAAGATTTAAACGCGACTTTTGTAGCTAAACCAGGGGTGTCAAACTCATTTCAGTTCAGGGGCCACTTCAGGCAAATTTCATCTCAAACGGGCCGGACCGATGTAACCAGTGTATAACACCCTGGTTATAAGTAATGACAACGTCCAACTGCTTTCATAACTTTAATGCAAAAAGTTCAAGCTTATCTGGAAATGATTTAGCACATTTAAGGAGCAACCTTTACGAAACACTCGAATGTGATATTCTTTCACCACTGAAACCTGCTGTGAACACACCAAACATACAGGTTTTCTATTCACCTCCGTAAAAAAGTGGGAGACGGACCAAATGTCTTGGAAAACTCTGCATTCTTTGTCAAATTTTCTCTTTTTCGATAAAGATTTTGGGTAACGAGGCTGCCACAGAATAGAGAATAAAGGCTAAACTGAGCAATTTAAGGAAAGGCAAAAGCCCAAGTCCGAGCAAGTTCTACATCCAACAATACGTCCTTGTTACGCCACAATACAATTTCCATCGCTTTTGCTGTATTTTCACGAAAAACTACAAATATGTCCTCCGCGTTTTCACTCCAACTACAAAGATGTCATCCGCGTTTTCACTCCATAATATTTCAAACACTAAGTTGCTTGCGTCGGTGGGTTTAGTTAACATTTCTGTGTGTTTTTCAACACTAGAATTCCGGCGATGTCGATTTCGACATTTTTAAAAATTCAATGCGCTATTTTCTGCAGTTATTGCTTTTTACCGGTTTTCAAATTTTACCCGGTCGAATAGATTTCTGTGCAGTTTATTTTTCGGTCAATAATTGAAATAGAAGATTTACTTAGCAAACGTTAGTTAGAGTTGTACCTAGAACTCCGAAGGTTTCGAAATCGACATCGCTGGAGCTCAAGGCATATTTTTTCCCGGATTTCTAGTGTTTAACTTTATCAACAGTAGTTGAATTTGCGCGTGTTCATACTTGTTTGAAAGTACAAACTGGTTTGAACATGCAAAAGGAAATATCCAGAAAACGGAAAATTTTCACGTGAGAAAAACAATACAATATAAGCAATTGCCAAGCGCGGACACGGGGAGGATGCAGGGGATGAATCCCCCCTACCAGACCTAAAGAGGTGTTGACATGACACTTAATTTCATTGAAAATCATCGCCAAAAATATTTTTGTACTGCACATTACTTAATCGGTGAAGATGCTAAAAATTAACTTATGCTGAAAATTAGTCAAAAACGTTTCTTCGTTTCATTAGATGAGCTAGCCTTGCTTGTGGAAACCGATATCAACAGGGGGGCAAAACGGGGATTCGTCACCACTGGAAATTGGGATTAAGAACCAAATACTTCTGGAAAAACCTGAAGTCGGCATCTTAATTCCGATTAACTGATTTGATTCTTGCAATGGCAGTTTTTTTTCCGGTATGAAACTCACACTGCACATGAGTCAGGTTCACAGTTATAGTGTCATGTCATGCAGTGATGAGCTTGCAGTTCACTCATGTCCCCTCCTTTGTCTGCAGAGGCGGGTTGCGAAAGTCGCGGGGGGATTGTTCTACTATTGGTCTTTATTGCGTAACAATAACATGGCAACAGATCGGCAAAGGTTCACTTTATATTACGGTAGCAGGCGTTTTGTTGCATGAGACTGTTGAACGTATACATCTTGGCAGATAATGCAGCGAGACAGTGACATGCTGATAGCGGCAAGCCACGTACATTTATCCTTTGTGAAAAGAAGCATGAGTGAGTCTACATAGCAATACTTCCACAAGTTCGAAAAATCCCTTATTAGTGCGAGTGTGACCAATGTGCCTGAGTGTCAAACTATACTTACGCAGGCTTCTTTTCATGCAGTATAAAATTATGTGGCTTGTTAGAATACATCTATGCAGGCTTGTGGGAATACATCTTAATCGTTAAGGTTTAGTTCTGACATCTGAGTGAATACTGAGTGCAAAGCCATATTTGCTGTGCCGAGTTTTCATAATTTATCTGGTCAATTTTGCAAAACCTGCGTGGTGTTCTAATTCTGGTAGGCTTGTCCGTAGTCGTGTCAACATACAGGTCTCCTTAATTGTCCGGTTTTGTGTAGCAAGGTTTTATTGATCGGTTTGGACGCGATTCCAGACGTTTGCAGCTCTTGTTTCTAAGTGATGCTGACATGTCCTGCAGCTGATCCCACAATCAGGGGGAGAGCAACCGGGCAATTCCCCCCTATATATTCAAAAACATGTTCAGTTGTTAGTTCAGTTGAATATATCAGATGGATGTGGCCTTGCTTGCTAAGTACGTAAAGTCATAATTTGTGGATTCGTTGAAAACCATGGCAAACCAATTCTTTTTTCTTTACAGATCATGGCAACGCTTACTTGAAAAGAAATGCCCTACGTTGAAAATTTGCACATAACCTACTGTGTAAATCGTCGTAACACTAGTATATCTTGCTATTGCTGCCAACGAAGCGTTTTTTGTGATTGTTACCGTAACATGGGGCATTTTCTTTGTAGTGTAGAAGGATAAAGCGTTTCGTGAATGTCCATTTGCATTTCATCGTCAACAATGTTCCCTCTAAGGGGCGCAAATACTCAGGACCACCAGAACTGTTGCGCAGTGAAATCTCATTCTTGTGCACTTGCAACATTCCAAAGCAATATAAAAGCACGCAAGAAGCTATTTGAATGAAATGTGTATTTTACTTGTATTTTGATAAGATTGTATACTTATTATATAATTCACAAAGTTTGTAATTCATTGAAAACGCCAATTACTCAGCCCTAAAATAATTATGCTCACTAAAACAAATACTGGCTCAGTGTAAAATTGTCTTGGAGGGACACTGATCGTCAGCAATTTGAAAATGATAAACGAAATGTCGACGTTGCCCCCTTTGGAAAAATATCTGCGGACGCCCATGAATGATCGTGCTTTCTCGCTTTCGTTTTTTCGTGCTTTCACTCATCACGAATTGTTTGTTTCTTTCCGTATTCTTAATTCGGTTTCGAAATGAACAGAATCATCCCGCTTCTTGTTATTAATTCATCAAAATTACCAGCTTTAACAAATGTTGTACACAAATTACTAAGGGCGTTGCAGACTATTCCAAACGACAATTAGACACTGTAAGGTTCCCCATTCAAAGAGCACTGATCTAAACCGCATCCAAGTGACTACGCTCACTTGCTGCAACATACATGTCAAACAGGCAACAGCACTACTGCACCATGCTGGCTACTGCCACTGGTAATTGTGCTGTAACAAACGTAACCTAGAATGAAAATAAGTATTATGTCGTCACGTGAACTGTTTATCGAGGTATCTACGCCGATGTTATGTGCCCACCTTGCTTGTTGGTTCCGTAGCTGTGCAGTGTTAAAGTTTGACCAGTTTTACCACTCAAACTTCTTCTAAACCGAGTTTAGACTTGATTCCTCAGAAATCTACGTAGGCCTATGCGAAAGTGATTGATTTACGCAATGTGGTCCTGTGAAGCATTGGATTCATTGCAAATCGATATCGCATCCCCCCACCAAATTAGCCTGTGTCCGCTACTGGCAATTGTGTTAAGGTGTCAAGTGATTGAAATCTAATCGCCAGTAATCGAAGTATAACCGGATAAACTTCAAGCAAACAAAGAAGCTTTTACTTAACAAAATCATCCCGCCGGCCGGATTCAACCTCGCAACGGGCCGGTTTTGGCCCGCGGGCCGTATGTTTGACACACCTGAGCTAAACACATGAAGCGTGTTCAAGTTAGCTGGAACAGCTGTTGTGACAGAAACCACAAGCACAATTAGTATGGAAAAAGATAGAAAGGTCTTTTGATTTGGTTTCCAACTTAGGAAAGTGACGTCACAAAACTGAACAGTTGAGGTCCTTCAAAGCGCCGCGCCCCACTGGCGATCGCCCAACTGGTCCATGGGCCAATTCGTCCTTCGTTGTGTTTATAAACAACGTAAGGTCATAAATCAAACATAAACCTACTGAAATACCGAATTTAACAGCAGGGATCGAAGTGCACTTACACTACATATGCACAAGCTTTTAGGCTGGTTTAAGCTAATTTCAAATTTGACGTTAAGGTGCGTCGCAATGACGTCCTTGAGCAGGATTCGCGCAATGAGATTAAATGGCATGAGTGACAAAACTAGATAAAAACTGCAATTCAGCACGAGAACAATGTATACAAGTAAGAATCTGCCTTCATATAATGCATGAAGGAAGCTTTTGTTGGACATAACGTCATTCGAGCACCAGTCCACCTTGTTGAAAAGTACAGGCTTATATGCTGCAGAATTTTTTGAGTAAAGTTAGCTGATGAGCAGCCCTTAAGGAATGAAACTGAAATGCTCATAAATCGAAAAATATAGTAATGTATTGGTTTACCTTCGACGAGTATCTTCACCAGTGCATAACATGTCAAATCCGAAACTTGGAAAATTGCAGGCATTAAAATAGTAGTTCATGCTGACAGCAATGAAGAGTAAGATGACATTAACAAGCACTTGACAATCCTTGTTGCTCTTCGTACCCAGGAACGTTTTTCTTTAGCTTGCTTAAAAAATCTTTTTTGGCAAGAATCTGGCCGCAGTCGATTTAGTATTATATCTTAGGTGTCAAATCTACGGCATACTGACATTAAAGTGTGCTGGACTACAATATTTGCTATTTCTTTATTATAATTTTAGATGATTTTTATCTGTGAAGACGTAAAGCACCACGTTATCAGGCTACCATCTCAATCTTTCGGAATGAGTGTACGTACAATGCATATTTTCAAAACTTTCGTTTAAAAAAGTGATCTGATGTTCCCCACTGCTTATCAGTTGTCGATAATGCATTATAACAAAAACAAGTTCTCTGCCTTACTTCTATGTCGGTGTCTTATGTAGACAAACCAAAATTCCACTTTGTTGCCGTAAACAGCTCAAGAGTTGAGTAACCTTGTTTTGAAACGAGCTTCAGCGATCTGCCAGGGTGTAGAATAATCAATTCGACAAGTATTTGAAGTAGACTACACTCGTAGCTGAGAGGTGGCACAATGCTGTAAGTGTTTTAGAAACACGAAGCGAAACGAACACATTTCGAACATTGCCTACATGTAACATTATACCCAACTTTGTCGCCATCGAAGCCGAGGTTTACGTGTGGTGAGGTTACTCGTTGATCAGCATTTTTTTAACTGCTGCATGCACACTGGTGGTCAGTTTGGTCACCTAAGGAAGAAATTCATGGAAAAGCAGTTTGGTCGTTAATCAGTTAAGCCCTGAAAGATTACGTTTCTAAAGCAATAATCCACACAGACAAAATGAGTGACAGTTTTTTCTCGTTAGCTTTTATTGCAGATCAACTTACCTTATGTGAAACAAGTCTTTTTCTAGCTTTTTCCGATAATTTCTCCAATCTAACTCACTTTTTGTAACTGTAGATGCCATACCTTTTCCAAGTCCACGCAACCAACCGTAATAACAGCAAATAGAAGAGCGTCGTATGAAGGGTCACTACTCTTTTCCTTTCATGGGTTGTCATGAATTTTCAGCAAAACTTTCCACTGCCATTCAAATGCATTATAGAAATACATAGAAACACAAGATTCTGCAGATAAAGTTGACAACGTTTAAAAACTTCGTTCTGTTTCCAACTACTCCGCTTCAGCGAAACATTCATTATCTGTGCAGCAAGGGGATGTCAGCACTTGCTGGTTCTCCGCCTCCTGGCAATTAAAAGCAATCGCAGGGTCAAGCGAGACAAGCGACGAAACCCTATAGTGCTGTAATTTGCTTTGTGATGTGTTTGAGCACATGAAACCTGATATCTAACAAACTTTGGGCAAACGCGCAACATGTAGCTAAAATGAGGGCATTAACAAAGAAGGTGGAAACGACCACGAAAAGTCAAAAAATGAACTAAAGTCAAACGTGTCGCAACGATTACCAAAATATCTCCTCATGTACAGCAACTATAGGCAGGGAAACGACAAAACTCAGACCAAACTGTCGCGATTTGTTCTAATATTCCCTTGTGCGCTGCGATGATAACTGCAGATGATATCAAGTCCCATGCCAAAGTTACAGATTTAAACAACCGTTGGGATGAAACTGTCGTCAACATCATCCACAAACTTCAACATTCCCGGACCCACCACCGTTTTGATTGCCAACACAATGCAAGGACAACGGACTATTCGCATCCATTTGGTCACAACACATTAACCAGCCATTGAATCTTCATACTACAGCCAAAAAAGCTTACATGAATATTGCAGGAAATTATGTTGATCCTGTCATGACCGAAAAACTTCACTCATTTGTTGTAGCTGTTAGCTATTTCAACGATTCTTCTCCTTGCTTTTCGCTATCCAACGTATCTAAACTTTACGACGAGTTAACTGCTTGTGGTTTTCGAAATTCAAAGCAACCAAACAGAGGTAATAACACCTTGGACGGGATATTTGTCAGATTTTCCGCATGAGTTGCACGTATTGGTGTAGTTCAGGCTGTTGGTAATTTGGATCAGTGTTTAATAGTCGTCACGTTCGGACCGAATAAGGTCAGACCTAATCTCTGTCAAACAGTGGCGATTCTAGAAATTTTCATGGGGGGTTTCGTTCAGTGGCATATGGTGGTCATTTGTATTTGGTGTGCGCTGTTTGTGACGTCACAATTTGACGTCATATTCATATTTCCAAACCAACGTTTTCGTGAAATTTGTTGACAAAATATGCACATTCTTCTACACACACTCCCCTTGATTTATGTGTCATTGCACTGAATATAAACTATCAACGCTCCAAGGATATCGGGGGTAAATAAACTCTACGCTACGACACAGAAGTTTATAATTGCAAAAATATCAGGCTGCACGTTAAAACAGGGGACTAAAACACACACCACTGCGTCAAAGCAATTTACAACTGCAAAATCAAGCTGCGCTAATGTCTTGTCGAATACGTGCAGTGGAGCATAGAAAGTGTGCGGCTGGACTATCTGACGCACATCCCGGTTTGCAAGATCGAATCTTGCTAAACTACACAAGAATTGAGAATGCGCACAAAGAACGCAAAAAAACATTTGGTGTTTTGTTACATATAACAGTCCAGCAAAATTTTAGTTTTCCTTTTTCCCTGCTGAGACATTATCAAATGCCTTAATGCTTCTATGTTATCAAATTCTGTTTTTGAGCTCGTGCAACAGTTTTATCATGCTACCGAAACTGTTAATGTAGCCAGTGCTGTCAGCCATAGGCGTACGGGAAGGCATTTTACTGGAGGGTCGGAAAAAATTTGCCCTGAAACTAACAATTTGCCCTAAAAATAGACAACTTGCCCTGAAACTAACTTTTTAGTTTAATCCGAATGGGGCCTGAAACCTTATGTAAATCTGTTCTATACAGTTGAATTCGTTTATAAAGACTTCCTCTGTAACGTCAGTTCTCCGATAACGTTACATTTTGTTTGATTGTGATGGCATCTTTTATATG
>Ga0210059_1003428_pt1 | contig 25355 bp, 15 predicted proteins | sample Ectturendosymbi2_FD_188042 | JGI IMG/M metagenome (GOLD analysis project Ga0210059, IMG submission 188042) | Ecteinascidia turbinata endosymbiont from Florida, USA - Sample 2 (SPAdes) (version 2) | ecosystem: Host-associated > Tunicates > Ascidians > Unclassified | place: Key West, Florida... | reverse complement strand
CAGTTGTTACTCGCAACAATCCGGTCGTACATACCAGTGGCGTAGCCAGTCCAAAATTTGGGGGGAAAACCGTTTGACTTTAAGCGAGCAACAGTATTTTGTTTTAAAAAATGCCTCTCAACGCACGAAGCACAAAATGTCAAGATATGATAGAAATTTGGGGGTCAAGGGGGCCGTGCGCCCCTGGCTATGGTTCGTACAGTACGTCCCGCAGTGGCTAATCTGGTGTGATGGTGAATAAATTCTGCTGCGGTGTGATGGGTGATCTCAAGGCAAGCGTTCATTGAAATTCCTTTGAAGTAACACTTGATCAAAGTACAGTAAGAGACTTTAAACATCGTGATGTTCAAAAGTCATCGCAATGATTTTGCCAGAAATATGAAAGCCTTCCACCCTATTAAGCTGAATACGTTGAAGACGGCAGTGGTCTGAGCAGTGGCATTTGACCGCTTCAGCTGAACCGAACCCGCAATTAGGTCTCGCCGGTATCTGCTGCAATGTCGAGAATGCTTTCTAATGACGGGTTGTTCGTAGAAAAATTGTGGTTTTCGAAAGGCTAAGATTTCACGTCACAAAACGTTCTTGATAAAGCATCTATTTTTCTTCGAAATTGGGTATATCGAATGCTATTTGTTTGAGCACATTTATTGAGTTGATTGAAACAATCTCAGGGTTCCTGCCTCGTACGGTGATACACCTTGATTCAAGGCGTTGACCGTAACTTGTCTTCGAATCCGCCATATTTTAGAACCATTTTTTCAGACGCATTTGCTTTAAAAACCGAGCTGACCATTAATGGTCGAGTAAAACCACTGCAATGTCTATACCACGCAGGTTAAGCGCACCCTGGGTCGTCGCGTTGGTTTTCGTTGTGAAAACAACAAAGTGTAAGAAACTAGCGTTGGTTTCAGTTATTTGTCAAAGAAAAGGTTACTCTCAGATATTGCGGCAACAGCAACGGACGGGACAAACAATGCAGTGCGTCGGTTGTTGGGAAACTCGTGTGATGCTCGGCTTGTGGCTAAGAATAAGATGCTATTAACCATCGGGCATGTAGCAGTTAAAAAGCGTTGCGCACTAAAAATCCAAATTGCAATAATTAGGAAAACAGCTGGCATAACCACTGACTTGTTTAAATCATAAAGACTTAAGATGTTATGACTGACGTTAATCATCGGCCTAGTTTGCATTGGGCAAGACTAACTTGCATGCAAAGGCATCAATGTAATACGCACCTCTTGTTGTGTGTCTCTAGCTTGAACTCGTGTCCTACGGGAAGGGGCGGTTGCCTCATTTAGACAAAGCCTGCTCGCGAACACCCCTGACGCTTTGAACGCAGGCATCAGCTAACACAAAGCCCACGCGACGAATTAATCCTACCGAGAAGCTCTTCAGCTACTGTTATGTTCGCTAAGTCGCGTTGACGCGAAATCAGAGAAGGCTAACTGGCCCGTAACATCAGAGGATTATTTTGTTACGCTTGAGAAAGATAGTTTGTTTGACCAAGGTTTGTGCTGCTCGACAATCGAATATCCGATGCGTTTCTTCAGCACTGCTCTCAGCGCTGATCTTCAATGTTTTCTCACGGTTCTGCTGTACGTTTAGATGGCGATCACTGGAACCGAGGTAACAAGCTTCCAACCGATCATGCAAATAAAAAATCCACATTGAAAGTCAGCTACTTTAAAGACAGGCAGATGACCCGCAGAGGTTGACTTTGAAAAGGTCTTTTTCCTCTTAAAGTTTGCGTGCGTTTTTGAGGTGTACGACTGCGCATGACAAGGAAAACGAACCAAACCGTTCCGTCATGCAGCTGAGTCTGTCGAAGGCAGAAAATCAGCACAACAGAGCAGATGAAATTACGGCACCAGCGTGGCGTTAATCCTGTCAGGCTCCTTGCCCTTCAGCCAACTGACGAACACGCCGCATCATGGTTATTTGGCGCAATAAGGAAAGTCCAGCAGGAACATGTCAAGTTGACGCGTACGAATTTGGAACGTTGTTAATGATCCGAAGCCGCCCTCGTGCCGATTCATCGGGGCTAAATAGTGTTGTCAAAACAGGCAAAAGTTTGCCACCAACAGTTTTCAAAGACATAGTACTGCATTGGTCGAGAGTAAGTGCGTCAGGTATTGTGTGCAGGTCACAACAGCAAAGACAACGGAAGGAATCTCTGTTTTCGTCATCTTCAGTCACGCTGCGTACAGGATGAAAACGGGCGGTCCATTAATACAACGATGCTTTCTAGGCTAAATCATGCTGGAAAGTTCAAGTGTTTTTCTCAGGGATTCTTTGTCATCCTTGCACCAAACAATGAAGAAGGAAGGACAGAGTGCAGGAAAAAACAAAAGTTTGAATAAAGTTCGGGGAGAAAAATTAAAGAAGCAATTACAGAAGCTGCATTGGACTTTGGTGAAATATTAGTAAAAATAGCTAAAGAAACACCAAAGGCCTGCATTAACTTTAATTACCAAAACCCTGAAGTTAAAAAATATTGAAAATTTGAAAAAAAAATATTTAAAGAACTTTGATTGCCAAAACCTTGAATTCAAATTTTCTAACTGCAGGTGGTTGAACATCATTTTGCTGGCGATGCTATCCATGAATGTTTCGATGCTATCCATGAATGAAATTTACAGAAACTATGATGAACCTCCGAGTAAGAAAAAATTCAACTCGACTGCGTTCAGGTTCATGTCCATGCTGACAGCTGATCAAGCATTTTTACGGACACTTCACACTCAGCGCGTACTATTTCTGCGTCAACGGGCGGTCCAAGCCTTGCGTAACTGTGGTCACATTGCTAAGTTCGCTTTACGTGCATTCTTTCCGGCTAGGTCATTTGACTTCTCCTTTCAAGCCCGCAAAAGTGTGATCATATCTGTAGCCGCCAATACAAAGTTTTACGATCTAGTCCTCGAGTAAAAGGAAGTTTAGAGCAGTGCAGTATAAAGCTGTGCAATTGCGCATGCGCAGCGCCACACCGAAAGTTCGCCAGCAACACGTCACGTCCAAGACACGCTTGTTGACATAAACTGTTGCTCAATTATGTGACCAGCATAACTCCAGATGTATTTATGACCAACAAGCTTTTCATAAATGTTCAAGGCAAAACGGACTTTTGCTTTGACTGCGCCTGAAATCAGCGGCTAACGTTTCAGCTCTTCGGTGGATTAGAACGGGGAATTCCGAAAGCGTCAACAAACATGATTTTGATGCGGTGGCTGTCGTACATTTGCGACTCTGCTAAGAGTGGAAGGCATTCTGTGTCACAAGAAAGTCACAAAAAGATCGCACAAACGACTAGGTATCGCTGACGGTCTAGTAAGCCTCGTTTATAACGACAGTTGTTATAAAATGCGGGGTGTATCGAAGAAAGAGCGGAATCACAGACATCACGAAATGCATGAAAACGCAGTACAGACCCCACGATCAACGTTTCGCTACCTCGATCGATCTGGTTTGCGACTGCTGCAAGATGCTTTGAAAAAATATCCATTTATACCAAGTGTTTTCTGGCGCCGACTTCGCTGTAAACGACGTACCGGAAAGTGAAGCACTTCTCTTCGACAGCAGCAACGCTTCAATCTAATTAGTTTTCGTTTAAAGTAATTGCGTTTCCATTTGAATTAATTATTGATGTTCTTCGCGTTTGTTTGCCTTAAGTTCTGAAGAAAACGTGCTGTCGTTACATATCTGCCGTAAAAACATTTCCACAACATTCAAACAGCTAATATTGAAGATTTTAACAGTACTCGCCATCGACTTTATCAACTTATAGCTGTTAACTGCAGTGGATAAAGTTTCTTTTGCGAGGAAGAGAGCGCAAACGACAGTGCAGTTCGAAGCCAAGTTTAAGATATGCGCAGACTTCAGCATGCGAACAACTCATATCCTAAAAAGGAAAACGGGCAGAAATAACTGAAAACAAGCCATTTTCTCGCGTAAACACACGGAAGCTCTAAATTTTTGCAGCATTCTCCTTAGTCTTCTTGCAATCGATCAATAAATTACTGAACGTTTGCCGAGCGCGCTTGTAAAGACGACATTAAGCATAAACACAAAACAGTGATTCTTTTTGTGCGTTACGTTCTTCTCTGGAATTCACATCCTTGAAACTTGGCGAAATGGAAATGTACACCCCGACAAATCAGCATGAAAGCTTCACTCTGATGGACGTGTGGTTGCAGAAAAAAGCCAGGGCGTTACCCGCATACCAAGCTAAGCACAACCTCATCGAATTCAGCGAACTGAGTCGAACCCCTTTCTCGCTACAGCGTATAGATCGTTTTCAGTTAAACATATTAGAACAGAAAATAAGGTAGTGCGCGATTACTACGTCTGCAAACAACAAACCAGCTTGACGGGATTTCGCTGCGCCAGACCGCGTCAGTGAATCAATTCGTTGCTGGTTCGTAAGGATTAAAACAGACAGCATGCCTGTGGCCAGCAGTAATTAATGTAGCGAAAAGGACAGGTGAGCAGATTCTACCAAGCTTTGCGTGCAAAGGAACCTTCCGCTGAGGCATCCGTTCTATTTGCCAAAGTGTTGAAGTCCGTTGCAGCCTCACGCTGTCCGATCTTGGCTCTTGCGGCTTGTGTGTATAACCTGTCCTACTCGCATACAAAAGTTTTTTTAACCCCGCACGACTGCACTTTAACTGTCAACACTAAACTTACTATTCCGATGTACAGACGTTTGAGTAGAAGCGAACCACGATTCTGTTTTAACAGATTGCTGCAGCACGCGCATTATGGCAGCATTGGTTGAAATGTTGGCTTGATAAAAATGCGTGACTTTCTCCCCTGAACATTTTGTTATTTTACATGTGTCCAATGGTGGCTAAAGAACCACACAACGTCAGAAAAATTGACGTTTCGCTAAATCATCATTTTTGTGCTTCTTGCGGTTCGCAGGCGTTGCGTGCAATCCGCAAAACCATAGGTTATCGCCGGCAAAAGTACCTTGTTAGCTTGGGTGGAGCTAATTTGATTAGCAAGCAGGAATGAAGGTTTCGCGCCGCCTGCCATTTCAAGCCTGTAGACTCAAATGCTTGCTGGGACAACATTCTTCGGGACATCCTGAAAGGCATTTTCTTCTCACCTGGCAGGTGTGTTTTACCCTGAAAATTCTGTCTAGTAAGCACAAGAGATTTATTTCTATTGTTGTGTCATTACCACTTACTCTTATGAAACGCTGTTGAACTTTATGCGCGGATTCGTCAACAAGTGTCATTGGCCGTGGCCGTCAAGCAATCTTTTACTTTCATATTACCGACTGCTGCTTTTGACCTGAGCAACGACCTACCAGAGTCACATTATTCCGAAAGAAGCCCAGATAAAGTTCAGCAAAGTGGCCTGATAGCAAACGACATTCAGCAACTATGAGGCGATTTGCACTGCGTCTCCTGCAGGTTGTTGACTCCTGGAATACGAAAGTTGGCGCCAAAGTGGCCGGTGAACATCAGGTATAACGCAGTGTACATGACTAACCACACCCGATGACGTTGATACTCAAATTACGTAGCATGATGTGGGTTTCTAGTATTAGGCTACGTTTCTTTACATTTGCCCAGCCATAGCAAAACCCAATCGAAAAGCGCACAGCCCAGTGGTTTTATTTTTTCAACCATGTTTAAAAAATTCAAATATGTTTTAAGAGCATCGAACGCTAGTTGCGGCAAGTTTTTACCAAATGCTTAACAACTTCCGCACGGCTCCTTATAGACACTTATTGCAGCAGTATTGAAGAACATTTGCTTGTGTTTTGAGCTGAGCACATTTAAAATCAGTTATCAACATGGAAAGCACGGTATCTTTAGGGTGGGGGGTGTTTTGGAGAGTGAGTAAGTAAAATCTTTTTCACAAAAACTTGGTCACAGAAATTCATATGAAAATCACATTTTGCCATAGGCATTTGATCTGCGTTCTAATCGCAACCTAACTCGGTGTCCAATTCTGTAATGTACGTTGTCTGCAAAATACGACTGCAGAAATGGGTGATCTGCAGAAATCTGATACGATGTGGCTTTTGCGTTGTCCTGATTACGCACCAATTTTCTGACTTGTCTTTTTCGACTTTTCACTTTGGAACCACTTATACTTGATTTTTCACTTTGAAAACCACTTTCAGATAAGCTCTCGGTTTGTCTGAAAAACACAAAACTTCTATTTACAGTGAACTTGCTTCGTCGCTATCTGTGCAACCGAATACGACGTTGTTGACACAGCAGAACTTTATAAACAAAAAATCCCTTGAGTTGTTTATCTGCCAGCAAAAACGTACTGGGTCAAGCGGCAGGCACTTGAGAACAAATCACAGTGCACCTCGCTACTCATTTCAAAAATCGTGCTTGGAACGCAATGCTCATCAATCAATCAGAGCTGGCGAAAAAACAACATCAGAGACAAAACGTTGGGAACCCACGAATATCGAGATGCTTGCGGTTACTTCTTACCAAAACCTTTAACTTTCGGTGATTCTGAAACTTGCAATAATTAAATAGATCTTGAGTGTCCTGTCTTTTGTTCCTAAAATGAGCATCTACTGAGTCTCAATATCGCTTCGCGTGACAATCACCCAGATCACCAACTTTTTCAACTGCACGACACTACAAGGCACGAACGCTGGATTTGCTGGATTTGTACTGCGACAGAAGATTAAACTGTCATAAAACTTGGTTAATCCCAACAATCTGCTGGTCGCGCTTTCCAAACAAGTTCTAGCTGGCGTCAGTCTCGCCAATTCTTTGGTGCAAAGCTCATACGTTGGCGACCCATGCAAAGGATATCGATGGATTCTCAGACGGTTTGAAGATGGAAGCTGTGCTCAACAATGTTTGATATACTGTAATTCACTTCGAACCATGTGTCTTAACTTGGTTTACGTGCCAATGCAGGTAATTCATGACGGGCTGGAACGCATTCGCATTGCACGTCGGCACTCAGATTCGACAGCCAGCGGCATTCTGCGCATGGAACTTACGGATGGGCTGTGTTCGGGAGGCAGAGCATTAACACAAGGTCTGTTTTTCTGCGTCATGCAATTTGTCGCGTTGTTCACGCTACGTATGCAAATTCTGGTATGCAGTCTCAAACCACGTGTTATACGTCATTGCCCGTAAAAGGCTGAAGGCAGCCACAACCCGATAATTACTTTGCTGAAAAATTACGTTGTTCATCGGCGCTTGTTGCTTAAAACTTCGCGAAGTTAAATTAACGTGACCAACAACAACGGCAACTTTTAAGCGAAAACAGTCAAATCGCAAAGCAACCGGCTTTTTGTACTCTGCCCTGAACAAACTGGGCAAAATGCAAAAAGCCGGTTACTTTGCTGTGATGATCATCACAGGCAGATTTTCTGCAAGCGCCCAACCCCAAAATATGTATCATAATTTTGTTGTAATGCAATAACTGTAGCAACCAAAATGCAACGCTGTTTATGTTTCCCAACAATGAGTTGTACAGAGGACGCAGGTTATTTATGCTTAGTCTGCTCGTAAGTTCTAGAAAGCAGCCACCTACAGTGAATCCAGCTTCAACAGCCAGGGCAAAAGGTCTTGAATATGAATGCCGTTGTATGGACCAGCCATAGAAATGTGCTGAGGCGGCACGCACTTCGCGATTTTGCCCCTGATGCGCATGCCGCTGTGAGGATAACTGGATCAATCTGTTTAGGTATGTTATCCGACAGAGATCACCTGCTAAGATTTTCGAGATTTTGCGTTTAACGTAACGCTTTTCACGCGATAAAAGGCTTGCCCGAAGTCAGTCATATCGGAGTAAGAGTAAGCAAAATATTTGAGTGTAAGTAAAAAAAGAGTGAGAGTAAGTAAAAAAATCTTGAGAGTAAGTAAAAAAAACGAGGTTGCAACACCATCCTTAAAGTTATTTCTTTAAACACCTGACGAAATAAGCTGTCAGTTTTGACCCAAAGTTGAAGGTTTTTGATCGCGATCTTTCGCCTTAATCGTCAGAGATCATCAGCTCAGAGGAAGTTTGCCGATAGACCTGCATTCACCAACTGTGATGATCAAGCTCCTGATTGTGAAAGCGTGCTTTAATCGTTACGTATTCCATACCGAGCAACTCTGCTCATGGTTCGACAGTGTCTCGATTTGAAGTGTGAAATCAAACGATTGTTTACTTTCAATACGCTACACAGCTTGTAGTCCCTCTGCGCCGCAATGTCTACAATATGTTGAAAGCCGCTCGACTCTGTTACATGTTGAACCCGTCGTTCTCCGTAATCACGAAGTCGTATCCCTACTGGACGTTCCTGCGTCTGCTGTAGACACACCCGCGATTAACAAACTAAAGCCTGCTTGAGAGTCGTATTTCAAACTACTCTTTTGAACTACGAGTTTTTGCCTGAAATTTTCTTTGGATCTTTGACAGAACGCGCAAATGAACGGGAAACATTTTGGATTATATTTTTTAAATCTAGGGATGCACCCTGTATGTTCCAGGTGAGAGGATGAATTTCAGGAAGATTGCTGGTGCACAGAGTGATAAACTACTCTTACACTCTTTTGGACACTGGATCCCTTGTAATTATAACAGAGTTGGCAACCATCACAGTCAAGAGCAGTCAAGAGGTTATCAACCTTTTCGCTGAAGGGAGCTACTTCCGGGCCTGCAATTTTGTTGGACAGCCGCGCTAAAAAATTTTACTCGAGTCAACTGACACGTTTTGGCTTATTGCAGAACCAAGTCTGTTGCACAAAATATTACAGGTTTTATTGAAAGACTGCTGAGAGTCGCATAAATGGTGCTCGGGACCGCGGTCGAGAACCACTGCTCAAGAGTATGCTCATGCACTCTGAAGTTTAACTGAGTTTTGCCTGTGAGGCAGAAACTGCCAAAGCGATTAAGAAAAGATACTGCAAATCACTTTAAAATCTTGGTTCATGATTAAATATATTAACAGTAAACGAACAGGTCGCAATCCCTCAATACACACACCCCAGACTATGGTGAATTTCTCTTTTAATTTCTTTTCTCCGAATGCAATTGGCTATACGTATGTCGAATACTTTTGCTGATATGAAAATATTTCGCAGAATGGCTGCTGGTGAATAAGCAAAAAAATTGCTACGAGGTGGTGTAAAAATTGCGCCTTACGTCATTGCCTTTGAGCGCGAATCTAAGATTATGAAATACATCGAGGCTCTTTCGAATGTTTCGCTTTAGGTCAGATGTATTTTGAAGACAGCCGAGCAGACTCGAGTTTGTGCCATAAGCATAGTGGCGATTGACGAAATGCATTTATGCGACCTGTACGAAAGTGAGCAAAATGGTGCTTTATCACCATGTAACATTGAAAAGCAATTTAATATTTCAGTGAGTAACATCCCGTTCTGAAATTGCAAGCAGTAAATCGATGCTTCATTTGTATTGGCAACCTGGTATAGAGCGTTTTATCGATTTTGACAAATTTTGGTGTTTTTTTCTCGCATGTCACGCAGCCCCATCTCCATCAACAGAAAGATGGTGCGACCTGTTGAAGCTGACCGGGCTTCTGAGCACCTCTGCAACTTTCCTAATTATTGGAGTCAGAGCAAAAATAATAAACAAACAAAAAATCAACGTGCAGCTCGGTTCAGTCTTTTGTTGCCAAGTTTGGTGTGAAAACGGTTTGTTGGTTGTGACAACCGCATCAAGTTACGACTGCAGAATTGGCAATGAAGCACGGTCCTGTTTTGCAAACGGTCAGCGTCAAAAACATATAAACTACAGAAGTTTAGCGTCAAAAAGTATATGAACTACAGAAAGTTCAGCGTCAAAAATATATATATAAACTACAGAATATATCGGACATCTGCGCCGCTTTCCGCGCTGGTTAAATGTTCGTATATCAATCGTGTGTTGTTGACAGCAAATGGACGTGGTGCAACCGCACCGTCGGCAAACCAAAAGCAAACTGATGAAATATTTAGTAAACGTAATGAGCGTAAGTGGAGCTTGTGGCTTGCCGCAGTTGAAAGGTGCTGCGCGTTGCGTGCGAAAAGCTCGCGTTCATTAAGGTTATTATGAGTTTCGATGCGAAAGAGCTGCGAGATCTGGGCAAAGCGCTTGCTCTGTTTCGAGCTGCATGCAGCGTTTCAAAAACTACAGAAAGGTGCGGTTGCATTGCAATCTTCGGCAAGCTGGAGTGACCAGTTGCAGCAGCATAACTTGCGCGCCAGGACAGTTTCAGAAGCCAACGCTGTGGAATCCCACTCAATGCAGCATGCTGACGCATGTATTCTTTCACAAATGCAAAACGTTCTTACGTAAAATGTCAAGGCAAGCTGCTCTCTGAAACATGTTTCTTCGCAGTCAATTAAGTAGCCTAAAATGGTGGTTTAAATTGCTTGACGTCACACTGTTTGACGTCACATTGCAAGGAGGCTGCTCTCTTCGTCGGCAAGAGCAAAGGAAGCGAAGAGGAATTCGCCTGCGCTGCTGATACAGCTCTACAAGCAATGCAGCACCGATGCAAATGTCACTTGTGAATTGCTGATCGCAGTCTTTGATCGTATACCCGCGGGCGATCGTTAAAAAACTTGCTCCACGAGAGAACTTTTTAAACACTTACTGGTAACACAGGAGCTGCTCGTTGTTCTGACAATCGATGCTTAAATTCTATCTTGCGTTTGAGAAATTAATTTTCAAACTCACCGGTTTTTCCCACGCCACCGACTCCCAGCACGACGACCCGAATCGTTCGACCAGCTGGCCCGGCCGCGGCTGACTGGCTCCGTCTTATGACATGATGAGGTTTTGGCAAGCTGGCGAACGCTGAACTGACGGATAAGGTCCGAACCCGAGCGTTGCTCATCATCGGTTCTTTTCGCAATTGTCAATCGTGATTTTTCGGAAAATTTCGGCCGTTAGGTTATATCCAAAAATTGACAAGCGTCTTGCTTAGCTTCTTGCGTCTGAATAACCAGTGTCACGAAAACCAAAGCGGTTAGGACCTCATAAAATTATGTCTATAAGAAAAGAAATGTAGGCTATTATTGCAGTTCGGCCGTAGCTGCAAAGAGAATATCTAAATGCAAGCGTCTGCTTCTGCTGCACTGCGTCGCCAGTAACTGCGTAGTAGCGACAAAAAGTCGACGACAAAAATAAGGTGAAGAAACCCAGAACCGTTCGTCCGGAATTTATCTGCCACCATACGCAAGCGTAGAATAGACTAACTTATTTCCCTTGGAATTTGCAAAATCTGTCGGAACACAAAAATTTGCTCTGGCAGCCCAGGCGCGCCTTCACCGCATGCTTTCTCCACTGCCTCTGCCGCGTGGTCACCACGCCAAATGAAACTCCATAGCTCTAAACACCGCGTCGCGAGACACGAAGTTTTTGTTTGGTCGCTCATCGAAGAACCTGACCATCGCCGAATGGCGACTTCTCTCCTTCGCTTCGGCTCCGTATTTCGATACGTTTGATTCCCGCGTTCCTCTCTTGATCTGCTGCATCCCAGCATTGCTTTTTTCGCGCGGTTTCTGCGACGTCTCTCGCTCATCTCGCGACTGTTCAGCCAGAACGGCAACGCTTTTCTTGCACAGTCTTTATTTACTGCCTTTTTTGTTCACTTTTACCGCATCACGGTTGTGTTTGGTACGAACGGTGTTAGTTCCTAGTTTTCGGTTCGCTTTCGAACAGCTCGGAAACAAACTTCTGCCAAACATACTGAGGGCGCGACTTGAACGTTGCGGTCATATCTTGCACCTTTCGTGCGCGATTCGCGGTTGCTCCTGTTGTTAACATTTCAAAAGTGGCAAAATCTTTTGATTTGCTACAATTCCGAGGCAAAATTACTGTACGTTGCTATGAAATGAAGATTTGCCCAACTAGCAAAAATGTAAAAAAAAATGTTTGTGCGAAGTATCTTGTGGAACACAGATATGAGATAAAAAACGCAGTTCACTTATGTAACATTTAAAGATAAAACAAGGTCGTTGCAATAAAAACAAGTAATCAGTTTCTAAGAACATGCATTTCTGTTGAGTTTGTGGCTGAAATTCCAACAGGCGGGTTTGTGCAAGATGTTCCTTCAAAAAAAGTAGTTTCAAGTTTTCTATATTCTTAAAGTAATTGTTTTAATAGCCAATCGATTTCGCGTTAGCGACGCATCCTCAGTGCAGTAACTTGCAAGCAAAAGCTTACAGGTGAAATGATAAAGAAGCCTAAGGCAAGATCAAAGAAAGGAACCAGACGCTAGCCCATGAAGCTGCTATCACCAGAAGCAAAAACCAACGAGCTCCAATTACAAAGCAGCTGACAGCGGACAGTGAATGACTCACCCAGCCGCCCAAACATTACAGTAAAAAACTCCTGTCCAACGCGCTAACGGCGGCCGTCAATTACCAAGCTCGTTGCAACGATAAAAGCGGTTCACAAGATCTACCATTAAAATTTTTTAAACTCTTGCTTCAGTACAATTCCAACACTTCTCGAAAGCTGCGTTTGCAGGGATTGCCTCTCCGAGTCGTAGAGAGTGAAAGTCTCCGGTCGCTCACGCGAAATCGATTTCCTCCCGTCGCTTGCGCGACGCGATCAGATTCGCCTGTGTCACCCTTGATGTTGAAACGTGGATATGTGCAGTCAGAATCATCGCAAAGGTATGAAAGCAGAGCACGGTAGGCTGATTCTTCGAAGGCTTAACGGCCAAGCCTGGAGGTTTTCATTCTTAGACTTATTGGGGATTTGTTCTCTAAACGACCGAGCAAAAACACTGGAAGCGGCGATTTTGATAACTAAAAAAAAAACGAATCAACGAAACAATGACTTCCAAAATTCAATGGAGGTGAAGCACCATTGCACTGTATACAAACTGTTTCGAGTGCTAGACACTTGGTCTTGATGAAGGAGCTGAAATAGTTAACAGAAATTGTTGGGGTAAAGTTTAAGTAAATGCTGTAGTTGCACTTTCGAAAATAAAAATGAAAGTTTTCTCCCGAACGAAGTTTGCTCTGCCAATTAAAAAAGAACAAGCACTAATTTTCAAAATTAACCCATGTCACAGTTTCAGCCAAGGATTAAGGCAAGATTTCCATCAACGCTTTTCGTTAAACGTTCTATCTGAATTAGATTTTAAACTGAAACCAGTTATTTGTGTACATAGCATCTTAGCAAATCTAGTGAAACGAACAAAAATACGGTAATAGAAATCACGCGGTTTCTGATTTAAAGTTAAACTTTTAAATGCTTCGTGACGTTCAAGTTGGTGTACAGCACATCAAATCTGCTTTAATTCTAAAGCGATTGCCATTGATTTGTGTCTGGCGAAAGCATCAGTTGCTGGATGTGGTGTGCATCAGGCAGCATGCATGCGGTTCGTATTTGCATACGCCCGAAAATATTCATGGCCCAGGATATATTGTGTAGACTACAGAAGAAAAACATTTATTTTGTTCCGTGCTGAGAACTTGATATTGCCTCTAGTCTAAACAAACAAAAAAATAAAACATTTTTCCATAAAGAGCTTGCTGAAGATGTTCGTTCTTTTTAGTAAATTACATTTTCACATCCAACATGCAAAAATTTTTTTAACTTTACCTAATGTAAACGGAAAGTTAAATGTCCCTGACGTAGTCTTTGTATGTTTTGAAAGAATTTCAAAATACCCTTTTCCTTGTTCTGTTTAGTTTTGAATGAGTTAAAAGGCATTATCAAACAACAGCTGTACCTGAGTAAAACAGCGTGGTTCACAACTTACACCTTCTTGCGTCTGTTGAGGACCTAGCACCCAGGGACATCGGATCAGCGGTAGGCCAGGGGACAGCATAAAGTTCAGGACAATGGCAACTTATAAAAAAAAATCGTTACCAATTATGCTTATTTCTGTTTAACAATATGTTGACCTCAAAAATAATAACAGAAATTATAGAAAACCCTTCCGAAGTTTCTCGGTGTGCGAATAGCTGCAATAAATTTGTTTCAACTCGGTATTGATAAACCACGAAATTACCTATGACATTATTATGAAAAGGTACCTACGCCCCCGTCCCTCCCCCTTTTGAAAGGGCAGGAGGGCAATGCCCCGCCATTTCCTCGCTCTCCGGGGTCCGTGCTTGCACCAGCAACACGGAAAATTTATATTGAAAGTCATAATGTGCGAGGTTCACGGCCGGACGCGCTGCGTCTGAATCTATCGCTTTCGATTAAAATTTTCCGGAAGATTAAATTAAAATTAACCTGCAACGTTTTAATAACATTCAGCTGTTCAACTGCAAATAAGAGTTCTTCTCTGTGGTAACACCACTTCAGGCTCTCTTTGATGATCAGACTTAACAGTTAGCCGTAAGCCACTCTTTGATCTGTTTGCTAACTGTAATGAAGCAGCCCATGGTTAACACTTAGCTATGCGTGTGTTGTTGTGAAAATATTTGATAATGATAGCTCATATCACAGCCTTTAATTTAGCGGCAGTTCCAGCTTCTCGAAATGCACCAACGCCTCTGATGTCACACTCAAGCCGTGTGACTTTGTACGATCACTGCCACAGCAATCACCCTCATTGTTTTTGTATGAATCTTCTCGTTTTCACGTTCTTCTCAGAAAATCAGTGCTCATACATGCAGTATATAAGTGGCGCTGAAATCTTGGAATGATTTTACCGAACTTTTCTCACTTCTGTCTGAAGCTCCCATTTACGCAGATTGCTCTTACTACTTCCAATACTGATCTGAAGTAATATCTATTACAAGCTTTTTCTTCTATGAAAGTACCTGTCGGATGCGCAGAAACTCGTCGGGAAAAACAACATTACTCACTCCACAGCCATGCACCACTGCTTAGTGGTTGCATCAACGTCCTTTCAAAAGTTGCTCTCATCCAGTAAACAGCATCCAATAGTTGGTTTTCCTTTGACAAGAAGTAAGCTATTCTCTTTGCATAAGTTTTAAAAATAAAAAGGGAACGTTTAAAATTTTTCAACCTGAAACAATTCACGCATTTTAAATGGGTGAAAGCATTCGATGGTGTTGATGAAGTTCACAAATATTCTTGTTAGCATGTTCGCAACATTCGACTAATAAAAAGACAAAAAGACTGATTACGTTAAGCATCACTTTGACCTGTTTTGAAATAACTGGTAATTAAGTTTAACTCAGTATTCATTTTTTGTTACAATTATAAGTTACCGAAAAGGTCAGCAGACCAATAGTGCATGCGCTAAACTTGCATTTGAGTGGCAACGGAACTAAATTGAATTAAACAAGGAACAGTGATGGTATAGCAGTTATAGGTTGAACTGATTTTCAAACGAAGTTATATCAATCATTTCAATTTTGAAAGACTCGTTCAAGCTCCAGTTGGTAAGCACAATAGGCGCATGAGCATTTTTCATGATAAACGCCCATCCTGAACTGCCAGGATTCGAAACAACAGTCCGTTACACCAGTGCCATCCAAGAAAGACCCACACGGCGTGTGCAATTGCATGGACCGCACGTGCAACGAACATATCATTCGAACATACTTTTATAGCTCCAAACAACCTGTCAACGAAAAAAAGCGGTCTCGCGATTTTGAAAATTGTGAAATTTTGTGTGGAGAAGCACGAACGTATGGAGAAAAGTGAAGTGTAACACAGACCATACGTTTTTACTTGGGAAACGTAATAGCGCTTTGCTTGTGCTATTTTGGTGTGAGGAAAAGCAATCCGCCTCCGAAAAGTTAAGTAGACCAAACGCGAAACGAGTAGAAGTTACGTCTTTTTCTCACTTCAGCTCAGGCCCGTAGCCAGATTGTAAGGTTTGAGGGCAAAAAATTCATTTTTAGGGGGCAAGATATTTGTTTTGATTGTATGTTTGAAACAAATTTTTCTGGGAACAAAAAATTTGAGGGAGAAGTGCCTCCGAATGCCCCTCCACCCGTGGCTACGGGGCTGCTTCAGCCGTGTGGTTTGTCCTGAGCTACTCCGCAGTAAAGATAAACTGGGTGCTATTCATGTGCAATCGAGCTGCTCACGCATGCTTTGTGTTCCTTTAATGTTTTCACACATCAGGGGAAATAGTACAGCCAGTGACCTTGAAACAAGACTTGCTTTTAATTTCCTTCAACAGACGACGAGCGGAAGCTGTGGGTATTGTTTCTCGCTTATCTGCTACAAATTTTTCGCTAAATCATTTCCTACTTTTCTGACGGTAAAAAGCGTATGAGCGTGATGATTGGCCACATAATTCTCTTCAAATAACGCACAAGTTTCAAGGAGCGGTGTAGTCGTTAAGTAAAGCCAAAGTCTGGCTGCAGACCGTGTAGGGATAGTTATGAATCGAAGGGAAAGCATTTTTGTACGTGTCTAGTTGGCATTGCTGACATCTTGCGATATAAAGAGCGAACTGAGTTTTCAATCTTCAAGAAATATTTGCGAAAATTCGTGGTCTGAGATAGCAACGGACAATATTTGACAAATCTTGTAATCCGCCACAGACGTTGGCGCTGAGTTGGCAAGACATGTTTTGATGCAGCAAATTACAGGTGACATTTCCAAAGCGTTTTCCTTTGAGTTGACAGTCACAAGTAGCAACTATTCGTGTACATAATATAAGACCATTGCATTTGCCAAACATGCTATAGAGTTTTGGTTAAAAGAGCGCACACGATTACATTTTGTATAAAAACGATCAATGGACGAACTTAAAGGCATAGACATAACAAACCCGAAAATTATGGGACTGCAAATATTTGCCCAAATCATAAAAAATGTTTTCAGAAAAATGCAGTTTTTCCCAATAGCCAAGATTCTTAAGATTCTTGCCAAAAGTTGAAGCTATTTTGCTCAAAAGTTGACCTTTACCTAAAAACATGGTATTGGCCTCACGCCTTTCATTTTCACCCTATATTATTAGCATCGTTTTGGAACAAGTAGCCCATTGTGTTCAAGTGTGTAATAACACTTTAATAACATTTTTGATTTGATAAAACATTTTTTATTACATCATGAACTATGTAGAATTTTAGCCCAAACGATATTCTATTTTCCCAACAAAACGCGCTTTTAAAAGCTTCTGAGAGGGTGGCTTAAGTTATTCCACAGTACACGACTGTACTGAATTGAAAAGCAAGAAAGGCCAACTTCTTACCCACATAGCCAAGTAATCAAAAAGCAGAGTAAAATCTAGAAACAAACAGAAAACGATGTCTAACAACATTCCTTGTAACGTAAAGCCCCGGTTGGTGATGCTGAGACTTTATTTTGACTGATGAAAATTTAGCACACCTGTTTCAAACACTCTAACTGTAGCGGTAAATCATGCTTTGAAGATTTTTCAATGCACGTTAAAATTTTCAGAGGAAACTCTGTTTTTGAATGGTTTCTGATGTTATCAATATTTTCATTTTATATAAATTTGTTTTGTTCCATTGCGCTCGTCCGATTAAAAAATGCATGTTTTAGTTCTTAATAAAGGTAACGCGCAAAAAAATCACTCTGGCTTATCTGTGTTTGCTGCTATTGGAATAGGCCCTGTGCGCATATTCAGAACGGTGTGGGCTAACATTGTTTCAAATGGCAAGCCTGTCGTCTTTGGCTGTTAAAAAAACGCAACTTCTTTTAAAAAGTATAGTTTGTTTGCGTTGTCGTCCTTCGAAAAAGGCAACTTGCGATTCTTTGCATAACTGTGTGACGCTTCGTCGGAGAATGCTGTTCAAAGCAAGGTAAGTTAAAATTTGTTGACAACCGAGTGAAGAATGAGAGTTGTTAAATCTGCTTCAGTTGACAACGCTAATCCTTCGAAAACACGCTGAGTGAGCTCAGGCTGTAAAGAGCAAGACTGCCCGAATGTTTGCTGCCGTCTGCAACTTTTGCGTGGCCAAAGAAGGAAAAGTTCACCAAGAAAAATAAAATCGAGGGCACGTGGGACACTTTAAGTTTACGATGCATTGACCACAAGCCAAACACATTTTATCGAGCAAACTGTAACACACAGCCTGCGGAAAGCCATTCCTTCGCAATATTCCACTAATAAAGGTCGTACTAACAAGGGCGTACACATTCCTATTTAAAGCAGTTGTACGTAAATACAGTACAGCAAACTCTTTCTGTTTTCAAATACCTGTTCACATGGATTATTTAGCTTCACTCTTTTCATAAAACCTGTTATTTTGCAGGGTAATGCTTAAACATCTGTCACAAAAACTTTGGTGATACTTTATTGGCAAAGATAAATCACAATCACTGCATTTTTCTTTGCCTTCGTGCAGCAACGTCTAGACCGTATGCCATATTGTCTCAGAATTAAGCAAAAATTAGTGAAAAAGAAGTGAATTTTCTTAAAAAATTGTCTCTTTGCGCAATCTTTTCTTTAACGCGAGTAACGAGAAATGCTCACTGGTGTCAACCAAAAACTCGAAAGTATAGCTTTGCAGGAAATATTTTAATAACCTTCCTTCTAGGTTTCGTACATCAGATGAAGAGAGACTACCAATGCAGGTTGATAGCTCCTCACCAGTTATGACAAACCGTTTATTCAGTGAATTTTTCGCCAGAATGCAGTAAACAACATCCTATGTTTATTTCACATTTGGGTCATTTTGTTCATAACTGACTTGTAATCCGAATGATAAATTTGAATGAAACGGGCATTGGAACAATAAATGCAACTAAAGTTACAATCTAACAAAAACGCATTCATCAAAGTAAACAGACATTGAGAAAACTCTAATGCTGAGTGCGCAGCAGGTCATCGTTTCCTTTATAAAGTGAGTACACTTCCTTCAAACCAAAACAAGTTTTTTTTCAAATTTGTTTCAAGTAAAAAACAATCCCACAACAGTAGCAAAGGATGGACTGTACATAAACCATGTTTTAGTACATATTTAAACTATTAGTCAGCTGTCAAAGTACTTATCGAATGCAATAAACCTTTGATACAAACGGTCAAACTATTTTGCTATAAGGATCTTGCTACAAAAGGGTGAACGTGCTGCTATAACTTAAAAAAATATGGTAGACCTTCCCGTTTTTGTTAGAAAATATCTCTGATTTCAAATATCCAATTTGTTTTTCATCAAATTTGTGCCCTTAGAGTCAAAAAGCAAACCCTTTGAAATTTATGACAAGATTTCCCAGTATCCCAAAGAGGGTTAGTCCGAAAGCCTTCACGGGCCTGCATATGCATAACCTATGACTTCTTGGCTCCCAATCAGCAACCATCACGGAGGCCAGATCCGCAATCTAACACTAAAATCAGCCTGCAACATACTTTACGTCAGGGCTTCTCAATTAGTCTCAGTCCGGACTCTGGAAACCACATTTTCCCATGACCATATAAGTTGCAACCCACTTTTATAGAACACAAACCAAACAAACTTATTTCTGGAAAAGAGCCTTCAAAAACCCATTTACAGCAAACATACACATGCATGCAAAAAGTGAAATGAAGAGTACGTTTTGTAAAAAACTGAGGAGGAACATGACGCACCACCAGGTCTGCATTCAGGAAGTGCAACCGGACGATTTCCCCACGAAATTTTCAAAAACATATTTAGTCCTTAGGTACAACAACGCAACAACACGTTACAATCTTTTTTCCCCACCCCCCGAAAATATCAGCTGGTTGTGGCCCTGCGCACGACTATAAGAAGGATGGTAAAGGGGAGAACGTGTAGTGGTTACCCTAGCGACTAGAATGCTGCGCGCGTTTGACTCGTGCCTTTCTCTGTCTCTGTTTTTTATGTGAGAAAAAACGAATGCGAAATCAGGTGAGCACTAGTTTGTTATATTTATTTTTGAAAAATTTATCTACTTTTTACAAGCTATCCGCGACCCACCCAGGACGTATCCGCGACCAATGAATTGAGAATCGCTGCTTTACATCATCAGGGAAAATAGCTGCTACTCTGACGGCTGCTTGTAAACATCTGCAACTACTTTGTTTACACCTAAACTGAAGAGCAAAATACCAAACGTACGTTTCGTAGATTGCGTAAGACAGACAACACTTCATTCACCTAGAAAGATCAACTAATTTTAAATGCATGCGGCACCTCTCAACCAACTGCAAATTTTCCCCAACGGCCCGATCGAGCTCATTTTTCTCGATATGCTGAAATGCTGCTGGTTGGTCAAATGTTGGGACATCGTAGCGCAGGTTCGTTTTACAACAGGAAGCAAACTTTGTTGTGTTCCAAATGACCAGCAAACATATGTTGGTTCATAGCTAAGCTATAACTAACAGATATTTAGATTTTACTTCACTTTTCTGGGAACTTTCAGAGTCGCACTATTCCCTGTCACGATCACGTGTACAGTCGAGTAAGCAACGGAAATGTTCGTCATGGGCAAAAAATTATTCGTCTACTTGTTGATGTAAAAATCAAGTTTTACATAAAGATTCTTGTAAGTCGCTGATCCGCTTAACACTTTCTGTAAGAGCCTGAAAAGGTCTCGTTCTGGATAATTTTGAAAAAAACAACCCGCAACAAGCTGCAGTAAATTTCATGAGTCAGCGAACGCAAAATATCTATGACTTCCAGGATTGACATTGTCCCAAAACTCGCATGATGAGCTTCACAGTACACGCCACGTCATCGCGACGCGCAAGCTTCGCTTTTTGCATCCGCTTAGTCTCGCAGTTGTCATAACCTCCCAGCAATGGAAAAAAACGTTTGTTCGTTTGCGAAATGGGATCTTCTAAAACGATGTTTTTGTTTGTTATAGTCGAAACAAACTTGTTGAAAAATCTGAGACAGAAAAATGGAGAAGTCTGTTTTCTCGTGGCTCTGCAATAAAGGATTCATGTTACGACCAAAAACCGTCTGATTTATAGGGGGGAACGTACGTTATAAACATAAATTTATGAACAGAAATTTGAATCGATCATGTTGATTTCACAAATAGAGCTCACAGTCAAGTAGCGCAGCCAAGAGGTTTGTTCGGGAGGGGCAGTCAATGACGTCGCCAGTCACTGACGTCGCCAGTCACTGACGTCGTCTTGAATGCGATTGTTCCTTCCGTTTACTTTATAAAATTTGAAAATTAATATAAAGCGCCAGTAAAAATTTTAGCAAGTTTGTTTCGTGGGGGCCATGGCCTCTTCAGCCTCATTCTGGCTGCGCTACTGCTCACAGCTAACGAAGCACCACAAGATATTTAGCTCTTTAATGGCTTTGCTCTGCAAAACGGGGTTTTAATTCCAAACAAATGAAGCAAAGAATAAGGACGGATTCCTTTCGTTAGCTTTTGCCTGTTCAAAAATAACTCTTTTTTGAAAAAGTTATGACTTCAAAGTTACATAGGCATCACCGCGAAAAAGTACGAGTATGCGAAAATAGAATGTTTTCCAAACCATTTATAAATGAAGCTCTTCTTTGAAGAAATACAGTTACAACAACTATAAAACAACATGTGACCCGCACGACAAAGGGTTTTTCAACATATTTGTAGGCTGTGTCAAACACAACCCTAATACGTTTCTTCCAACAAACACGGTTAATTTTCTAATGCAGCATTGGTCGAGAAAAACAATGCTCAACAAATTCTGACGAGCCAAACATAAAAAATAAATATTTCAGAATTGAAAAAATTTAAATAGTCTTAAAGGAAACTTGGGTCAAATGTGTTTCAGGAACTTGGACTTCCTCTGTATCATCAGCATTTGCATGGGAGCATTAAGGCAAAACGTTTCAGAACTGTTAGTTTGCTAAAGCCATGTCGGACTTGGGAGATCGGGCTTTTACACACAGTGTTTGGTGATCCCACATTTAATCAGCGCAAAATATGTAAAGGTAATCAATAAAGAAAGCAAAAAACGGATGTTTTACGACACACACACACAGGAAGGAAGGAAAGCGGTATTTTTTGATTTTTCGAAAAATTTTGTCGCAGATGGTGGTACCTATGGCTTGCCTGAAGATATAAAAGCTTTTAGCACGAAAAATAGAAAATGAACAGACCTTTCAAAGGCCCAGTGGATGTTAAGCAAGATAGTTGTCATCAGCAAGCAAATTTCCGTTGTGTTCTCCCACAAATTTCTTTAAAAAATTTCAGACGGGCTGCTCATTGCTTTAGATGACAAGATCGACAACTTTACATTCTAACTGAAAACGTGCAATATTTAGTTTCAATGCGTATTTTTTATATCGAGGCTTGATTCAAAATATTATTGATAGGTTGGCCAAAACTAAAGATTGTTGTAACACTAATGGTTGAAAAGAAGCAGAATATGATTAACTTTCAGTGAAATATAATGTTGAAAGGTATATTAATAAGTACGATCCAAATATTCAAAAGTCTAAAATACAGGCAATTAAGTGACGTCGTCGCTGTATGCAATGGAACCAACAATAAATATCGTTAAACTGGAAAAGGTTTGTTATTATGAGGAAATTTCGCATGAACCTCTGTGATGCAAACAGTGGGCTTCACTACTGATGCCTCAACACTTTTTGAGAACAACCCGAGCACAGCACAGAAGCCAACAACAACCTCAAACTTTCAGACACTGTTTTGTTTCATTGGGCAGATCAAGATAATAAATATCTGCAAAAGCTATAGTATAAGCTTGCTGAATTAGACGAGACTTGCGAGTCATGTGAAACAAGACACGTAAGATTGATACAGTCAAACATTTGACGGACTTAATGGGAATGGCGATAGTGAACTGGTCAAGAAACCTACCATGCTCTTTCACTCATCATGTTTTAGTGGAGGATAACAACAGTGTCTCCATTTCCGTTCTGCTTGAATAAACGCGAGTGAGCCAATCAGCCAATTGTTTATATAGGTAGATGAATGGTTGTTTATAGAAGCAGCGACGCATTTATGGCTTGTACTCAAATCACAGCGTCCTTTCGTTAAGACAGAACATATGCAAACGGAAAACATTCTTGTTTGTCATGTTTGACCACACTTGTCAGTCCGTACAAGTGACGGATTTCTCTATCAGGAATGGTTGTAAATCGTGACTCAATCGCAGGAGAATTAACCGATCCTTTAGCAACGGCGTCGTAGTTTGAGTGCGATGACATTTCGTTTTTTCTATGCATCACAGCACTCATGGACCTTGACGGCGCACAATGGAGACAGCCCACAGAGTAACCAAAGAAAAATATTGCAACTAACCTCACATGGAATGCAACGCATGTAGGCAATTGATCGATTTCCGCAGCCAGTTGATGGCAAACTAAATTTTGTCTTCCTCAGAAAGATTTCCATAAGCATATTTGGAAGTAGTGCTCCAAAAAAAAATTAGAAAAAACGTGGATAAACGTTTCAGTAGCAATGCAAGAAATGCACGTCTATGTAGTTAAAGTTCGCTTGTTTGAATATAACTTTGAGTTGTAAAAAGTTCTGTAATGTTTTTTAGATACACACGATATTAACACTCTATGTCCTAGATGACGCTAAGCACAAGCCGGTGATTTGTTTGCAACTCTGGCGTTCTACAGCTTTTAGGAAACTAGAATACTCTTCAGTCATCGTTAGTCCCAGGTCTACACTGCCGAAATAGAGATGTCTGACAGGGTTCCTTTTGGATGAATAGTCTCTTTGAAGGCCAAACCGAGTTTTTCGCCCAAGCAAGGAAATCAACATCAAAATGGTTAAGCGATAGGCAGATGGGGAATATGTTTTTACTCTGAAGCCCCTGCAGCTGAGCCTGGACTCAGCGTATTCGCCAAACCTTTCCTTGGGATACCTGGGCGATGCGAAATGCGATCTACCCCTACTTTCCGACGCCCGCGCAAAGCGGTTATATTATGTTCAGCATGAGAAGGTGCTATAACACAAGGTATTCTTAAAATCTAAGCTTTGTTTGTATAACGCGGCTGCCATCCAGCATCCGCCACTTACCGGATCACTAAAACCTAACCAGCAGCTTCAACAAAACAAACTAAATCAGCTCACCTTCATTGTGTTAGTCAAGCGATGAGCAAATGGTGGTTTACGGGCATGTTTCGACTCACGAAGCCAGAGAAATTCTGTACTGAAAACACTCGTACGTTGAAAAAAACGGGATTGACTCTGGCTAATGGTGCAGAAAAAAATTGGTAAAATGTTTGGAATATTGGTAAATTCACTAGAAAGCTGGACAAAAATATTTTTCTAGTCGTTCACACCTAAACATGAAAAAAGGTCACAAAAGCAGGATAAGAAACGCTTTTATTATAAGAAATTAAAGATGGTCTACAAAGGTTCGCGTGAGCTACAAAAGTGACCGACCACGTTAGCAAGCACGAGTCCGCATTAGACTGTAAAAGCTACTTATCAGTCCTGAAGACTTCTCGTCTCTGTCTTGAAATGTACAACAATCTATATAGAGATAGCAAAGAATCTGTGAACGCGTTTTCGATTACTTTTGGCAAAATGAAGATTTGCGCACAAGTCCCCAACTAGCTTTCAAGCGTTTCTCTGGTGTAAACTTTGTGTGTGCTCATTGTGTTTATCATCTTGGTTTGCTACTGATGAGATTATTCGCTATATCGGTTTGGCGAAGCGATAACAAAACCGGTTACGGCCTGTTCTCACCAAAGCGGTTGTACAGTTTGGTTCCGGTTCAGGGTTTTTCAAAACCAAGTTGTTCTATCACTGGCAATTATAAACCGGCTCAACAAGGCTAAGAAACAATTTCTAAGGCCTTACTCATGCATGATGTCTCTTCCTGATATCAAAACCGTGTTTCAAGCACAAGTCAGCTGTACGCAATAAAGGATCGCGTCAACAACTAAAGATTGCTGTGAATAGATTTTTGAAGTATGTCGTTATAAATAAATCATAACAAGCTTGTTATCTGCTGCCAAGCTCATTGCATCAAGGTTCATGCATCCCACTCAGGAATAAGTGTTAGGAGAAAAGAACATCGGTGCAGTGTGCTCAGACTGAACGGCTAGGAGAAAAACGGCTAGATGATGTAGTTTTCGTTTCCTCTTGTGTTCATTAATAAACACGTTGTGGTCTATTCATTGTTATATGGCAGGATTTGAATCACAAAAACACAAAATGCAGTCGTTTATCTTCTGATACTTTATCTTGGAAACGCATGAATAAAATACGTTGCTGCTCTCCCTTCAGATTTTTAATAAAACCTTGGAGGTCTTTGCTGCTTTTTTAAAAAATAACAATGTTTCATGAAAGAGTAAGCTGATTAAAAAGTGTTTTGAAAGTGATGCACATCACCCAAAAGCTGGTTCCAACCAGAAACAGTAGAAGCTTTTCTGCCCAAATGCTGTGTTTCTGAAAGTGCAAGCTTTCGCTTTTGACCAAATAATTTTGGGGCAAAAACAATCAGTTACGTCAGTGGTTCTTCATAATGTCCAATTAAATATCTGCAGATCCCCAGATGGAATGTTAGTGCACAAACAACAACGGCCGCCACTTTGACTATGACATAACCGCAGACGAGGCGTCGCCAGGCCAATATTTTT
>Ga0210059_1003427_pt1 | contig 25363 bp, 16 predicted proteins | sample Ectturendosymbi2_FD_188042 | JGI IMG/M metagenome (GOLD analysis project Ga0210059, IMG submission 188042) | Ecteinascidia turbinata endosymbiont from Florida, USA - Sample 2 (SPAdes) (version 2) | ecosystem: Host-associated > Tunicates > Ascidians > Unclassified | place: Key West, Florida... | reverse complement strand
GGAAGCTGGGGTGCAAGCTCAACCCCAAAAGTTTTGATTTGTTGAAAATCCTGGTAAAATCCCTGAAAATATGGGCAAATTCTCCGAAAACCGGGCAGAAAAGGCGACCAATGTTGTTTGATTTCAACAAATCGCGCCCATTGTTTGCAGAAAAACACGTGAAGGCCTTTTCTTGGAGATCATACCAAAAAAGGTCTTCACGATCTTTTGTAGAATAAAATTTGTAGGCAAAAGTCGCACAAAAACTTTTCGGCAATTTTGATGAAATTCGGGCAAAAATCCTTTGCACCCCCCAAAAATTTGCCTGCTCCTACACCTGTGATGCTTGGTGCTGTTGACAAAATACGCCCGACTTATTACAATAATGTAGATATGGGCGCGCGGTCATGATGCAGTTTACGGTTGTATTGGGCAAAAGCAGGGGTTCAAGAAAGTGTAAATATAAATTTCAATTAATTTCCAAGCATTTTTGCGGCCCTTCAAAGTGGCACCCAGGGCACGTGTCATGCCTGCCATACCCTAGATACGCCACTGGTCTGTTATGAACGTTGTCTGTTTTGAGCGGTCTGTTATGAGCAGGTCTGTTTTGAACGGTCACCGGTGCAGACACCTGATCAGTGTTGCCAACTTTTCTTACAATGAATATACCAAAGCAAGTCTGAAAATATACTAAATTTGTGTGTAACAATAACTTAAACTTTTTGCCGCTTTATTTTGTGCTTTTACATGACTTCATTTAGATGATTAACAGTTGCTGCAGCAGAGAGAAACTGCAAGCTCAACTGCTTCTTTCCTAACTTCAGTAGTGACAGATTTATTAAGCATTACAAAATTCAACCTTCCAACACCTGCAACTGCATTTTCATTTCTTTTACAGTCCACCGCATTATTATGGTGTATAATAGCTGCTTTGCGGTTTGCAATTTTTCTTTTTACACAGTTTGCACAAGGGACACACACCCACACAGCCCTAAGTACAGGGTCGTCGCCAGAGGGAGGGGCAGTGGTGCCTGGCACCCCCATTTGAAATCGGTGCCCCCATATTTTACGTTTGACTCCCCGGTTGCTGCATTTGCTGCATATATCCAGTACTGTATTTCAAAAATGCGGCCCCTCCATCTGGTTTTTGGCCCACCTGCTGCTAAATCCTGGCGACGGGCCTGCCTAAGTAGCAGAATCAAGCTTTGCAAGCCGTGCGAACTCTATTAGTCACTTGTCTCTAAATCTTCTGCCACACTCGTATGCAGCTTTCCAACCATTTGATGCATTGGCTGACTAAAAACACATACCTAGTGCTAAGTTCAATTTTTTCAGAACTTTTTAACTCTTCTCCAGTCTCGTTTTCCGCTTACCAAAACTTACTCCCATGATGCGCCCAAGCCGCCCATACTGATCAGAGGTGGGACCGGAACCGGAGTACCGAGCCGACTCCGGCAGGATTCTGCGTTTTTCTTTCGGACCCGGAGCCAAAAATTTAGGTAAAACCGGACCCGGTGTCAAGCGAAATTTCTGACCTGTTATTGTTTATCAGTTATTTTGCTTGTCAGAACAAGATAATAAAGTTTGGCAATTACTTTTTGATGTGTGTTGTGCAAATTAAAACTTTTTGGTTAGGTGTCAGGTACACACAACAAGCTATAGTACGGGAATAACTTAAACATTTGAAAAATTTTCGGACTTGTCGTTGACCTCAATTATTTTTCTTTTTCTCACCCAAACCAAACCCTAACCCAACACACTTACTTAAACACGAATCCCTAAGGTCTAATAATAGGTTTTGTCAGCGTATTTGATATGTAGAATGTTACTCTGTGCATGCGTACATGGAGTGAAGTCACAAATTTCGCTTGACCCCGGAGTCCCTTTTCAATTTCCGCAGTAGGAGTCTGTGTGGCCATTTCTTAAGTAAAAACATGGGTAATTACGGTTGGATCGATGACTGTAGCCGGAGTCGGATTCTCAAATTTGAAAAATTGCCGGATCCGGGTTCAAAAATTTTGGAATAGGAGCGGAGACTCAAAAAGTGACTCCGGCCACCTCTGATACTGTTTTAAACTACTATCTGTCGCGGGAACGATCAGTTGCAAACGCTCTTGGTATTGTGAGTGCGCGGTTCAGATGTTTCAACGGCCATTCTGAACTGAACAGTGATGTGGCCTAGTCATTTTTGTCGAGTCAGAGTCATCTAAAAAATTTTCGAGTTGAGTCCTTAGATGGTCGAGTCGATAAAAGTCACAAGAACTGTCGTGTCACTGGTTTACAAGCTCCAGTCAATTTCGAGTCAAATGAAATCAAACACTTTCCTGTGTCTTTTCTTGCTATGAAATGGCAGCCAACAGGCTACAAAATGGCATCGAATGAGCCAAAAAAGGTGCCCAGTGTTGTTTCAGATATTTTGATTCCAGGTAATTTAGATCTACGTTTTTAATGAAAGCAGTTTCCATTTTATTCTCTACTTCACTCTCAGTCATTTCCACAAGTCTGGCCCAACCTTGCTACAAGATATACTTCGTATTTCACATGAACAAAAAATGACCAGAGATGAACATGTACTTGGATTTAGGCTAAATCTTGCTGCATTTTAGTATTTGGGTGGATTTCGATTTTATAATGTGCTTAACCAGAATTGAATTGGATTTAATAATATCATAGTGCTTTTATTTGCATTAAAATACAACTTTATGACGTTATGGTTGTTTACTAAATTTAAACTTTTTAATTTCTCTACTCTATCTAGACCCCCCCTGCATTTAATCTAGCATCTTTGCAATCTTTAAAGCCTTTCTACGTTCTCGCAATGGGGAGTTTAATTTCTGTACTCTATCTAGACCCCTGCATTTAATCTAGCATCTTTGCAATCTTTAAAGTCTTTCTACGTTCTCTCAATAGGGAGCCGGTTCGCGCTTCGTGCATAAATTCGATAAACAAATTGCGAGGTGCAAGAATTCTCATATAAAGATCCTAAATTTTTTTGAATTCCGACACGTGTTAACTGCTTAAACAGCAAAACTTAAACTGCAAATGATGGATTAGCCGAATAACACGCTTCTCAGGTCAGGGATAGAAAAAGGCAACGGATTGAGAGACTTAGAGACGAACAGAAATGTACACAAAAGATTGGAATTCTGCCGGGACCGACGAAAAAGTGACGCGCTGCTGTATTTATAGAATTAAACATTTTTGAATGATTTCAAAACTTTCGAAGATTAACTAATTATATTGCTATTTTGGCAAATACTTTGTTTGTAGGAGGAGGATCGTTCTCCAAGATCTTCTGCGATTATGGATTCAAACAACAGGATTGCGATTGCTGAGTTTAGCAAGATCACAAAAATGGAGATGCGATGAATACCGACCTGACTGCTCTTATGACATTCGGGATCATAGCTTATTGAGAGTCTTAGACACAGGCCCGTAAGCAGCTTGGGACACTAGGTGGGACGAAGAGTTTTCTGAGAAGGGCCCAAATTTTTTGAACTATGTCCAACACATTTTTCCAGGAGGGGAGAAAACCATTTTAGGGGCGGCTTTTCCCCCCTGGTTACGGTGCTGCTTAGACATCTGAATGCGATCTTCTCACTGAAGTTTTGAGCATTTCTGTTGATTTCAGGTGATTTTATAATTTTGACGCAAGCAGGTTACAAATGCTACTCGAGAACTGATGGAGCGTACATTCTTATTACCAGCAGATCACTAAACTTCAAAGCATACCCATTTTACAGAGTTTCACAAGTTATTCCTCAACCTAGCGAAATTTGGTAAAATATACGTAGTTTTTCAATTTGCGAAACAGTTTTCAAAAAATTTGCCATTCCTTAGCTTTGCAGCATGGCGTGGTGGTGTAGGAGCAGGTAATTTTTTGGGGATCCAAAATTTCCCAAAAATACTCCCATGCGAGAAACTTTCTCCCTACAAACTTTCAGTAGCTGTTCGTACATTATATTTTCCTCTGCCACAGGCTCAAAATATAAAATTTGGTACTTGAAATTTGGTTAACCCAACTGAAAAAAATGTGCATTAGACTGTGCAAGAACATTGTACGAAGCCAGCTGGCTCAGTATTCTTGAGCATTTGCCTCACAGTTCTGGGGTTTTCCATTCACATTCCAACTGCTGCTGTCAGTAAGGAACCTCAGACATAGCTGAGGTAGGCCTGAAACTGCTTCCTTCTCTGAAGACGTATACGTGATGTATGTGTCATGTATTATATTATTTATATTGTGACTATGTCACACGACATTGTCTGTTCAAGTGCACATATATGCAGCATACATCGAATTGCATGGCAAAATGTGTTAATCTAAACACTGTAGTTAAAATCAAACACAAAAGTTGTTCTGTAGTTGCCTGTCATGGACTCTACTAATAAGAAGTGGGTGCACTGCAGCATTCTCGACTCCCACAGTGTACAATTAATAAAGTAAGTAAATTAAATTACTTCCTTTGCCCCAACTTTCAAGTGAGTCAGTCACTCATCAACTCTCACAAACTAAAACACGAAGTCAAGAGAAACACTTTGTTGATTTTATTATTTTAAGGTGTTTTCTATGAACTTTTGTTTACACACTCAGTAACAACGAAGTATAAGTTCATTGATATTGTTAAAAATATCGAAACTTTTCTGCGCAAATGTTTCGAGATTTTACCCAAATTTTTGACAAATCAGAACTTTTTGGGGTGCGCGCTTTGACCCCTTGCACAGAAGCTTCTGCAACACTGATGGTGTCTGATGACAAGCATTTAATTACATCAGTTTTAGTCATGCTATTACAAAATACAATTACGTGAAAAAACAGTTATAAAATGTTTCTTTCCATAAAGCTTTGCTTTAAGCGTTACTGACGCTGGAATTTGCGACTGTTAGAATAAGATTGCTTTGGTTTTGAGTGTGGCAAGTTCTGACTCAAAGTCCACCTACTGCAGGCCCGTCGCCAGGATTTAGCAGCAGGGGGGCCAAATTTTTAAAATACAGTATCGAATGTATGCAGCAACCAGGGGGCCAAACGTGAAATGGGGGCACCGGCACCACTGCCCCCCCCCGCTGGCGACGGCCCTGACCTACTGTCAACCATAGGTTACTTTACACAAAAAAAGAAAGCACTGTTTAAATGTGTAAGCGCAAACGGCGGATGATACTGCAAAGACGGATCATAGCCAGCAACTCATGGAAAGATGATGACATACCATTACAAGCAGGACGGCCCAGGGAAACCTGCCTGTGACAGCTTCAGATGTTGTAAACGTGTTTGACAATGCTGCACAGCGCTAAACTGCAATGGTACTCAACCAGAAGGCCGATGTATTTAAGAATTACGTATAAGATTTACGGATTGTATGTTCGTTTTTGCGGTAGAAAATAATTATCACCTAAAATGAGCAAAGAGCGCATACAATTTGTAACCGTAAGAACATTTTCTTTTGATTTTATTACTACCTTTGGAAATACTTGTGGCCTCTTCTTCATCGTTTGAGCCAGATGTAATCCTCTTGTTTGGTCCCACTAGATCTCGGGACAGGTGCTGAGCAGTCGTTCGATTGTCTCGTCGTCCAGAACCGTCGTCATGCGCCCCATGGGGAGGTCGATGGATTGGACAGTCAAGGACAACATGGTCAACGGTTTGTTCTTTTGCGACAAGGTGCGGAGACGGTTAAGCCGAACCCACGCTGTTGTTGGCAGGGATCCAAGGGAACCTGAAACTTCACAAACCTGGAAAAAGTCGATGAAAAATCTAGTTGAGTCCTCTTGATGAAAAAGTGTCTTTTACAGATTGAACAGAAATAAGGACTTTTCAAACAAAAATGGCGGAAGGATTAAATTTCACGTACAAGTCCAGAAAATCACGATTGTCCTTCCCAGTGTATGTGCTATTTTATTAATAAATATTTCGTGATCATAAGGAAAAATATTTCACAACCTCACTGAAAAAAAAACGTTATTGAGCAACGTGGAGCAAACCTCAAATAGCCAAAAGGACTGCCCTTTGTGCTGTATATCTCAATTCGTGGCAAACTTCCCACTTGTCTTCGTCAGGATTGTATGCCTCGATGGAAGTAAGAAGCTGTGAGTCATGTCCTATGCTGTAACACCAAAGAAAACTGGCCTATAAGAACTGTCGCAAAAATTTGACAATTGCATGAGATCAGTATCACCCTGCACCTGACGATTGTCAAATTATGAACAAACAACTTCATGTCGAAGTGTTTCGCAGCTTTGCGATTATTAGCAGGCTAAATTTACGAAAATAAGAAACATACGCGGGAAAGAGCATTATCTGAACAGATCACAGCTTCAACAAAGAACCAAATGTTGCTGACGTTATTCACAGTATACATTATGCACACTTAGAAGTAAAATCAGCTAATTTTTGAATAATGAAAACCACTGGGACATCACTGAATAAGTCCTATTCGAGGAAAATCTGAAACCAGAAATCTAAAAACGGTTCAGCCGTTTCCGACTGTTGGCGCCGACGCTTCTAAGTTTGGCCAGTGTTGCTGCAAGATCTTGAAAGACAAACTAAATCAGGGGTTTTTAACCTGGGGTCCGCGAATGTGATTTTTCACCTCCTGGACTGCTGCCTCACCGTGACGGAGGCGTTTTTGTGACTCTGCGACCTGACAGCCATGCTGGCCGGAGCAACAGTTCCAGGTAGGGTTGCTCATGCCAGATGGGTCGATGGGCAGAGGCCCGACTAAGCGCAGTACATGTCTGTTTGGCAGCAGGAACAAGGAAACTGTACTGTGGCAGGTGTCACCTTCAACTTTCTGGCACAACGTAGTCTCTGACACCCACAGGTGTGAGTGGCAGTGCCAGGCATCTAAGTACGCTACTGTGGGGCAACCGAACAGCACTCCAGCCATTATGCTCATGCGTTCCGTTGGATTAAGTGGTGCTGTGTAGGCCCAGAGGGGTACGTTTACGTGAAATGGACTTCCTAATTAAAAATTTGCTCGATTGATTCGTTTGTTCGTCAACTATGTGGATACTGGTTACTTGAGCCTCAGTAAGTGAGGAAATGACAAGTAAACAAGGCCATTGCTACAAGATCCATAACACTAGTTAAGGGTTTCGCATTACGCGATTACAAAGCTCTATTTTCAAGCGGAATATTTTTTAATTATGCTTTTCGCAGAATGGTTTCAACCATTATTAAAAATTTTCACTTCATCGTGTTGGACATTTAATTTTACAATGCGAAAGGAATTTACCACTCACAACGAAGCATCGTCGACTTTACGTTAGTCGGCCTAAACTTAATTGCAGATAAAGTACAATACCTTTCAGCAATCAGCCGATTAAACGAGTGGAAATACCTACTGCTACTGCTCTAAGTCAAAAGATGGCATTACCCGCCAAACACATAGATCTGTCCATGGGAAACGGCAGCAGCATGTTCGCTGCGACAGATGTTAAGTGGTCGGATAACGGTCCACTGGTCGGTTGCAGGACTGTATTTCTCTACATCCACAATGCATTGCTCACTGTAGCTTACCCCGCCTGAAACGAATAACAGTAAAATTGTAATAGTCAAAGTCGAGTAATGAATCTTGCTTTTTTTGCTTTGCTTTCACGTACATTTACAATATTGAGAAATACAGCACGGGGCTCGTGTCCAGCTTAACTGTTCAACGTGCAGTTCCACGGGTCCAAATGTAACGCAGGCCGGTAGCCACGGGGAAATGCAGGAACAGTGCCCCCCGAAAATTTCGTTGTGCCCAGAAAAATTTGATAAAAACAAAAATTTGCCCACATAAAAATTTGTTTGCTCCTCCAAACCTTAAAATCTGGCTACGGGTCTGATGTAACGCGCAGGTAAACAAAACAAGTATAAAATAAACTGATGCAACCATAAGCAACGAACAATAAACTGATTAGTAATTAGGCCAGAGTACACTGTTTGTTGAATAAGGTTTTTACTACTGGCTTGGTCAGGGGTTCGCAACCTTTTTCCCACGTTCCCAGTAAGCATTCCGACACATGAGCATGTACCCCTTCAGCATTTCGACAGATGAACAATGCACATGTACCCCTAAAAATCTCGTATGACAAAATATTTTATCATGGTTATTCATAGATATGTTTAACAATAAGCATATGATTTTGATATATGTATAAATATTTCAAAATAAATAGAATGTAACTATCTTTTTCTCTTCTATTGTTACCTCAAATGTACCCCTTGAGATATGCAAATGTACCACAGGTTGGGAACATCTGGGCTAGGTAAATCTGAACTATTCCGTAGATTTTTCTTCATAGCTGGCAAATAGTTACTTGTCTGGCAAGACTTTCCTGACACTTACATCTGGAGGTTGCAGTAACGCAAGCCTCAAATTAGCTGTGTGCGACGTGATGTGATAGCACTTGTGGATTTACGGTAGGTACTAAAAAGACCTCCACTCAATGAATTAAAACTAAAAACCTTTTACAGCAAACAGAAGCAGCTGCCAACGTCTTGTGACAAAGAATGTTCTCTTTAAGAAAATGTGACCACAAATTGCTAATGCCATAGACTGCTCTAACAGCTAACAGCTCTATTCGATGCAAAGCACACATTGATCCAGGTTGAAAAAATTTAAGCACGGTAAATATGAAGTAGTCAATTTTTTATCAGGTGTTCTTGTCGTGGGTATGCAGTATTTACGTGAACACCTTGGTTTCGTATTACGCATTTCATAAACGAATCTGTCTGGCTGCATCGAACGTTTATGTTTAACATCACTACTGAAGAAATGTCGATGCATATTTTACTTCATGCGCAAAGACCCGTTGGCATTAAACAAAATTCGAGTCACTAAATTTCTGCTCGAAAGCAGCTTTTACCTATGGCATAAAGATGACCGGCCAACGTCTGAAGTACCAAGTCACTTCTTGCTGTATTCATTGCAGCAATCTCTTTCCAAGTATCTGTTTCTGGGTAGTAACGTTCTGCTGATTGCAAAAACTCGTTGTCGGCTTTGTTGAATCCACCAACGCAGAACACCGAACCTTAAACAAGCAATACTGGTTGAGCAGCAACGTACGAAGATGTTGTACTTCAACTAACATGTTCTACAACCAAACCTACCTTCCAGAACTGCAGCGCCATGGCATTCCCGGGCATGTAACATACCGCTCGCTCCGAACCACTGGTTTCTAGCGGCGTCGAATTTTTCGCATGACCGAAAAGCATACTCTGACCCGCCGCAAATATACACTATGTCTGTTGAACGGAGTTAAATGATGATCAGCGTATGACAGTGAAATCCACCCCGTAAAAACTGAACAGGAATGAATATTTTGTCGCGCTTGGTTGCAGCGTATTTGAGAAGACTGGCCGTAGATAAAATTTTTGACCGGCCCAAGTCAAAAATCTTAGATTTTGACAAGAATGAGGTAAAAAGTTAACGCAAAAGGAGCTTTTATATGTGCAAAGCTGGTTAAGAATCTGTTGAAAAGCACAAGTCAATTGAGAGTATGGTTTGAGAACATTTGGCGTCACGTTACATCGCGTTTCTCTATATTTTATTTCTAAAAAGCTTGGTCTGCTACTGTACATCATCAGTGAAATTTGTACAATTTCGTGACCAAGTTCTCTGGCAATACGCAAGGTGGACAAAGTCATCTTCTTCTACAAAGAAATAAAAGTAACGAAGCAGCTTATTTCGATAAAGATTTGTGGCGTATTAAGTACCCAATCTTTTGAAAAAGCACCCCGTATTCATTGGTTTAGCAGGCTTTTTTCAAAGCAAACATGAAAAGCACCGGCTAATGAGTTTGTTTTTAACCACTTACATGTTTTTTTTTTATTACCACTGAACTACACGGAACAGAAATTAATATACTATGCTACCATCAAACCGTTCAGCTAGCCATTGTAATAATGTGTTGAACAACGAATATCACATCTAAAAACGAATCCGGCTGCACAGGAGCAGTGTTGGAAGCAAAATGTTGTAGTGAAACAAACCATCAGTGATGATAACAGGTGGAACATAACAAAAGTTATTGAAACCCTGATATTTTTGCGACTTACTACGGCTCCATCAGAATATGCTGCAGATACACAAGGGGGGGAAGTTGGGGTTAAAAAAAACCTTGAGCTTGATATTTTACGAAAACTTTATTACCTGCGCAAAGGAGATTAATTGTTTTCGCATACTTTTTGTTTGTTGATTTGTAGACTTGATGCAAATGATTTGCATGCAAACTTCAAGGAATATTGTAAATGGGCCAAAAAGTAATAATTAGGTTTTGGTGGGAATCGGGGTTATCGTCTGCATCCAGAAACCATCTCACTACTTTTTGCAGACATTTCGTCCACGACGCATGTTTAAGATTGTGTTCCGCGATAGTCAACTTTATCCGAAACAATCGTCTTTATTTTGTCTGCTATGGCTGATCAGCGCAAGTGCTGACCGCAATGGCTACAATATCAATTTCTATAGCATGATAAAACTGTTGCACGAGCTTAAAAACAGCAGTTGTTAAAATAGAAGCATTCAGGCATTTGATAATGTCTCAACAGGGAAAAAGGAAAACTAAAAATTTGCTGGACTTCTATACATAACAACAAATAGAAAGTTTTCTTGCATACTTTATGCACATTCTCAATTCTTGTGTATTTAGCAACAATCGATCTTGCAAACGGTGGTGTGCGCCAGCCAGTCCAGCCGCACGCTTTCTATGCTCCACCGCTCGTATTCAACAAGACATTAGCGCAGCCTCATTTTGCAGTCGCAAATTGCTCTGATGCAGCGATGAGTGTGTTTTACTCCCCCGTTTTAACGCGCAGCTTGATATTTTTGCAGTTATAAACTGCTGTGTCGTAGGGAGGTGCGTGCGTGCAGGGAGGTGCGTGCAGAAGAATATGCATATTATGTCAACAAACTTCGCCAAAACTTTGGTTTGGAAACATGAATATGACGTCAAATTGTGACGTCACAAACAGCGGACACTAAATACAAACGACCACCATATGCCGTTGAACGAAACCCCCCATGAAGATTTTCTGCGTACGCCACTGCAGGTGCGTATAGTGAAGCTTTGGGTCAACTGTTCAGTTGTCTGATGCACTGTTTTGTTTCTCTTTGTGACTGAAATCGCAATGAATAGAGAGGTACAAACCCGTCCTCAGTGTCATAATAACTAAAAAAATAATTTGTCTCGGAGTACTACGCTTACACACCGCACTGGTGACTGCTCTAAACTGGCATCTAAAAACTACGTGCTCCTTATTTTACAGTAGACAAGTTGCGAAGAATGATTTACCACAGAAGGAAACGCTACGAGCAAAAAATTGCTTGAAATTGTCATTCAGCAAAAGAAACTAATATTTATATCTAAGCATGTCCTGATAAAAATGTGAATCCTGCTTTTGCACATTGTGACCAGGGTTCCCACTAAGAAAATTTTACACTGCGCATGCAATTGCGCAGTCATGCAGACACACAACCAGTAAAGAGTTAAAAGAGCTGTGCGGTATACATACGATATTAAATTTTGAATGCGGTAAGTGCGCGAGAATGAGAATTCACTGCGCAAATGGTATGGTGGTACTGCGCAGTTGCGAATCTTAGAGGGAATATTGATTGTGACACATTTCAACTATATGCTGTTATCGTTTTTATCTGCTCACAATTAAGCACCCGTGAGAGATCCCATGCTTTTCTTCAGGGAATTGTTTTTTTGCTATGTCGGAAATTCAAGTCAAACGCTACGTTTTTGAGTATCACAATACTTACCCTTGTCTAAAGCTTTTTCAACATTTCTATATGAACAAGGTTTAGTGATACATCTCTTTTGGACGTTGAGAAACGCACAGCACTTTTAAAAAAATATAGCCAGTTTCAATAACATCTAAACACCCACAACCTCCCTTTTCGACTTCAGTCACAAGACCAACACATATTTATCAATAATTGAACACACCACAACCAGTGGTGGAGGAACCTTTTTCAATGTGGGGGAAAACAAGTACACATCAAAAAACTATGGAACATTTTTTTCATCAAACGATCTACTTTAGTACTGGACTCAATTCTAATTTTGTTGCTTAACCTATTTAAGCAAAATTTGAAATTTAAAAGTGTGGGGGGGGCTAGGCCCATGCACTCTCCCGGATCCTCCACCCTTGACCACCACCCATTCTTGAAGTTGTAGAATCACTGGAAAGGAAGCACACAATAATACACAAAGACTTCTTTGATTAACTTGTGCAACACTGAAGTTTGCAACCTTATGAGCTGATCCGGCTGTCAATGTCTTTCATCGAACAGGTCGTTAAGTTGCGCTACAAAAGTAGCTTTAAAAAATGTAATAAAAACACATATTTCACGTCTGTTGTCCCAGAGACTAATCGTTTGTTGCTAAGTTGATGTTTGAACGATGCAACTACAAACATTATCTGATCAGAAAGCAGAACAATCACAAACGGCACTCACCGGCAATAACACTTGCCGTAGCACCCCACCGTTTTATTTTCATGTCTGCCACTGCAATCCATCCAGATTTCGATTTCAAATCCAGCATTTCGACAGATGCTTTTTTGTACCCATATTTGTAGGCGGAACCTCCAGCAACGTACAAACGGTCACCAACTACGAAAGTTACAGCACGGTTCCTTTCCATTGACATTTTCTGAAAATGTCAAAAAAACGTTTCCAACTGCTATTTAAAAGCAACCACGTAACGGATTTTCACATCTTTTATAGTTGGTCAGCAATATTGGTTTAATACCTCTTAGGTTGCAAGTGCAGAAAAAAACACTTGTGGATCAGATGTGACATTTCAAGTAGAAATATCCTATTTGTTGTTTGCCTTGTAAGTGCGGTATGTTTGTCCTTATTTCCTATTCAACAATTTTTCCGATTTTTTCTGTTTCAACCAGCCGATAAATCCGCAATATTTTAAGAGACGTTTCGCAACGGCTTCAATTGAACGCAACAAGGCCTTTTCAGTGAAATCGTTTTGACAAAAAAAAGTTTTTCTGTGAACACGATACACTACATACTTTGACAAGGGCGAACGTTTGACTTCAGTAGAAAAAATGAATTTGTCAATGACAAAACTAAATGTTTTTAAATGATTTTTTTTCTTAAACAATAATTGCTTCAAAATATGCTATTTGGCCGACTTTCTTTTTCAAGTCACACGAAGGAGAATGTGGCAATAGCAACACGCAACTGACATGTCACAATGAAGAATACACCAAGATGGAACTTATTTGCTGTTTTTAGAAATGAAACCTTCGAAGAGTAGAATGATGGATTGGCAAAATGTGCAACTTCCTTAACGTTCTTCACCCTTTCTGAAACATCGCAAGGCGCAGAACTTGCACGGAAAAAGGAACTACGTTAAAATACATGCATGTGGGTTGTGCTTACAACAGCTAACTTATTGGACCAAACACACGCACACACTGAACTTTTCAAGAAGAGATCGACCGATATATCGGCCGATATTTGGGTTTTACCGATATATCGGTATCGGCCGAATCGGCCGATTTTATCGGCCTCAGTAAGTGTTGACAAAATGTTGTTATATTCATCACGCATGTAGACAACTTGCGCAAGAAAGCACAACGAAGCAAGTCAAGACAATTATCTTACAGCAACGCTAGCAGGTGCGGTTTCATGAACAGTCAGACAAGATTGACCATGGAGCATGCGTCGGCCGTCGCAGTCGAAACAAACGCACCATCATCGGGAAGTTTCGCAATGCTTGAAGCTACCGCGTGCAGGTGTTATGTACGAATAAACTGCTGTTGTACTTCCGGAAGTTTTCGCAGCACGAAACGTTTAACTGTAACTTAAAGGTGCAGAAGTCCAATCAATGCCCAGTTAACACAGATTAATTTTTTTTAAGTTTGCATGAAAAATGAATTGCATTATGTTAAGCAACATTTATGGCCGTATGAATATGATTACAAATGTAATCGCTAATCACTAGTGACGACAATAGTCGCTGTGAAGCAGTTGCACGTAACATCTTAAAAAGATTCTACTTTTCTTAACTTCGTGTGTTAGGCCTAGCGCGCTGGTTTATGTTGTACGCAAGCTGAACTATCTTGTTCGTGGGTTAACTTAATCGACATTTTCCACGAGGCATGATAATGATAATTGTGGTCTCACAATCCCAGCTGTTGCAACGTGTTGGTTTGTTGATATGGCACACAAGTTACGGAAGCGCTACTCAACATTTCACAAATACTTTGAAGTGGTGATTTGTCGTTTGATCCGATAGCAGCGCGGTAGTCAGTTTTTATTGTTGCATCACAATTGTTGTTGTCTGTTTGTTAAAAACGATCAGCAAAAGCAGTGTTTGCAATAATGCATGTTAAAAGCGCAGTGTTTGTGATTCAGATTGGATCAGAATTACCGGGCATTATTGCACAATCATCGGATGCGTAATGCGCACATGTGCATCTTAGCTATTGTTATGGCGACTTGTTCTTATGGAATTTACTTCTGGCGGACGGGCGATAATCGGTTATAGCCTAGTGCTGCTTTTGTTTAGGCTAGGTTGTAGATGACCGGCTAACTTATTGCAGGCTACTTGGTGAAAATGCAGAAAAATTGTGCTTTCTGCATGACAATCTTAAACTGTTGATATGGAACTACTAAGTATTGACATATCAGTTGGAGGTGTTTCATTTCATACCAATAACAGTACTTCAGTTGCAGTAACTAATGCAAGTGCCGTAGTTTGCTTTTTTAAGGACATGCAGTTATTTAATGTCACATTACATCAAAATTCCAAACTTGACTCTTTTAAAACTTGGATTGACTTTTCAAATTGAAAACCCACTGAGTTGCAGAAGAGTCTGAAAGGTGGATTTGTGAAATGTATACAAAAACAAAATTTCACAAGATTTATGTAGTACAGTAACTGTTAACAAACATACTATCATGAACCAAAAAAGTTACTGCTGTTTTGGAAAAATTTTCATTTTTGGTAATGGGCAATTGAATACAGTGCTGTACTAATTTTAACCTTTTTAACTTGATACTTCATTTTGTACTTCCTTCTTCCTTTTTACCATATTTAAATTTTCAAGCACTGTTTTTACTTTTTTTGCTTTGAGCACTGTATGCAGCTCTCTTACATTCAGTGCTCTTTTCTTATTGTTTTGTTATTTTAATATTCTTTTTTATTCATGGCACTGTGTTTTTTCATTGCAAAAAGTGTATACTATGCTAACAAGTTAATCAAATATTGAAATTGTTGCAATTTCAAAAATTTTAGCTCATAAATCCTGATTTTTGAAGTTTTTAAAAAAATGGTACGGCATAAAATACACCATATTTTTGATAATGAAGCAGGAAACAAGATTCAAAAATTTTGGAAATATCGGTATCGGCCGATGTATCGGCCTCAAAAAGCCATATCGGTCGATCTCTATTTTCAAGGGAGGCATCCACTACCACGCCACATGGTTACATAACCAATGCTGAGAAGCTTCTTGTTGTTTATTCAATACAAGAACCTCTAAGAACGATCGGTCCTTTTCAAGTTTCTCGAAAAGCGCACACGTTTTTCACGTGTACGTCTAAGACAGGGGTCCCAATCTGGGGTACATTTGCTTAAAAATGTACTTATAATGTGGTATTCAAGAAGCAAACACATTGTTTCAAGCTGAATCTATACAACCAGCCGCCTAGTTGCCAACTCTACAACAGCAGCAGCTTATTAGAAAACAAAAATTGCGATTGCTTGATGACGCTCATTTATTGAAAATATGCAGAAAAGTGAATTTGTGTGACCCTGTTTGCATGACGTTTGAGGTTACCGAAACCTATACGTTTTGGCAAACTTATGCCACAGTAGCGTTTAACTATGTACAATAAAAATTGGGGTTTGCAATCTGGTCGCCACTTCCCTTCTGCTCCTGAAATGCCAGATGTGCATCTATCATTGGCACTATCAACACAGAATTAATTTGAGGAAGGGATTTTCAAAATAAGTACCTAAAACCCAATAAACCCCAATTCACAGATCCAACTCTCAGTCTATGGGACGAATCAAATCATTTCTGTTATGAAAATGACAGCAGCAAATCTTTTTCCACGAACTGCACTACAAACCGGTAATTCTTCGATTGTGTTCGAGTCCAAACTGTAAGTAAAGCAGCGGCCTTCCGAGCTGATTCCTCCCATGACAAATAGCGTCAGCTCTGAAACGCAATGGTTTATGTTAGATACTTAAAAACCGTCATGAAACTAAAATAAGGTTGGTGGCAGCCAGGCAACTGAAACTTTAAAACCGTTGCTACAGTTTCGACTCAACACATTTCTGCATACCTGTTTTTTTCCTCAAGGTCAACGTGTATGTTGAACTCAAAATGAGTTGTGTGCATTCAAGATTATTGAATACCAGCGGCTGCAAAGCAATAAAACAAAAGAACATAACAATCTCAGCCGCTTTTCACTGATATGTTATTTCGTTGGAAACGGCTAACTGCAGGAATAACAGTCGACTACCGAAACACAATAAAAATAATAAATTAACATCTTCACAGAGTCATAATAACTAAAAAACCACTCTTTGTGAAATAGCGAAGCAATTCAATTTTCTCGGACAAGTTGCCACAAAGTCTTCATTTTTTGTAAAAAATTAAGTCGCATAATGAGACTGATTGCATTGTAATTTAGTCTCGTGCGCAACAGTTCCTACACCTGATGTTGCAACGACTCAAAGCACGCCGAGACAGGCGTGCTTAACTTTTTTTTAATGCACTATGTCATAAAGACCATTTTATAGATTGATATCACATTGGCATCAATAGTCTTGCCTAGCCAACCTTAACAACTAGTAATGATAAACCATTCAATGTATCTTTTTCGTTGTATCACTAACGTATGAACTGTTGAACCCGATCGGCGAGTCGCTGTTGTCCATGTCTTGACACAATGCAGTCTCGTGAACTTGGTTCGCGCCCATGACCGCCGTTTGCACTGTGTGCTCTTCACGTTTGCGGGATTCACTTGCGACTTCGGGTGATGACGTATAGTGTTCGTCAGGTCATCATCTTCGTTTCTTGGTGCGTTGTTCCGCTTGATCTCTTTTGCCATATTTCATGCTTGTGAAGACGTTTATCGCGATCTTCGGGCGATAAAACCGTCATGACTCATGACATGAAGGTTTGTTAAATCCCAGAAACAGATACACTAGTTCTTAAGGTGTCTGCGTTACTGTGCCAACAAACGATATGAACTACAGCCATAGCGTGTCAATATTATGCCAAGGGACATAAGCATGGTATTATGACGCCGCAAACACATGCTTGCGATGACAGCAGCTTTTATTAGGCCAGGGCCAACAGAACGCAGTGTATAAAGGCACTAAAGCCGATGTTCGTGTACTGTAGAACAACGAAAACCCCGAACAAACAATCAAAAAAAACGTAATATCATTTGGATTGAAACGTGTGCACCCTGACGAATTCAGAAAGGACGCTAATTCAATCAGGGCGCTCTTTCACCACTGCAGAAACAGGAAACATCGCACACCAGTGATCTGCAAGACATCATATTCGCAGTGCTGACGTGTTTTAGCATCTGAGAACCAATCCTTGGGCTGATTTTCCCTAACAGGCTTTGCGCCAAGTAACTTTCAACAAGCCCCATTGCTTTAAAAAATAAATAAATAAATAAATGAAAACGAGATTCACAGCTTGGCTCCCTGGTTCTACGAGGTTTGGTAAACTTTTTACATACACATATTTGAGACTTTGAAATGAGACTTTTGGTCCACAAACTTGAGGTCATCTTACAAAAGTAGTTAACTCAGATTTAACTTGCGATTATGGAAATCAAGCGTGTAAAACTCAAACGGTTGGGTGCATTGCATACAACACAATTGTGTACGAGGGTAAAATGCTTGTGTACAACACACTTGTGCACGAGAGGAAAAAATGGGGAAAAAAAGTACGTCCGTAAAACTTACTTACAATAGGACATTTTTGAATTAATACTATTTTTCGTTTGTGCGAAAACGTCGTTGATGTGTCAGCCCCATAGCGTTAACTTAAGTGTATGCTTTTATTTTTTCGTGGCGGATATGAATGTGATGATATCAATAAATCTTCTCATCTGATTGTACTGAGAAAGCTCATTAAAAATGTTTGCTACAAAAAAATGACGAGAAACAAACGAACAATGAAAGAACCGCACAAAAAATACTTTTAACCACAATTTTACTTCCAGTTCATCCAGTTTATTCTTAAACATATTAGCACCTCGGATCTGATGATTTGATTCAGAAACGTTCGTGATACCACACTTAAGTCGAGATGGGAGAAAAGCTTTGCAAAGTGACTTTGACGTTTTACTACATCGTGATGAGTCCAACGCACAATGGCAGAGAAACACGCTTCTAACGATTCCTGCATAAAACAAAAGTTCATTTGACGGGAGTCGACAACATATTGGAAAGGTACAGACTGAAAAAACCTGGTGCGACGCCAATAAAAAGTTGGACTACTTCAGTGAAAACAACAACCGACCACGTATCAGCCAAAAAAAGGTTGGGTTGCAACCGGAGCAAACGAGAGCAACTTTAACCGAACACACAACATTGATAGAGGTACTTCTGTATCACAGCTGTCACAGTCGTTTGAGGCTTCAACCAGAGTTCCCACGCATTTTCAAAACATATTTTCCATACTTTTTCAATACTAAATTTAAGAACTTTAGTGCCATCACTTATCTACATTTTTCCAAAATTTCCTCATGAAACACAATGCAAAAAACATTTGCAAAACTTTCATCAGCAGTAAAGAACAAAATTTGAATAAAACAATGGCTGAATTTGGAATTTCCATAGTTTTTCAAAGTTTATGTACGTTTTGGCCAAATTCAATACTATTTCAAGGTCTTCAAAACCGATTTTACAATTCAATACTTTCAATACCGCATGGGAACCCTGTTCAACGTTTGCACCAGCAGATAGGTAGCTGAGTCATGCAGCATCTCAAAACCGCCAAAGATGGTCAACTTGGCAAGAATGTGCATGAGATGTCAGCGGTCAGGCAAAGCTGGAGCTACTATTGCCACCAGTACATTGCAAAACATGGGAATGGTCACTTAAGAAAACAAATTCCTTTTAAATGATCCTAGCAAACTGAGAAAGACATGTGCAGAAAATAAGTTTGTCAAGAAAAAGTTTCATTGTTAAACGGTTTACTGGATTATACTTTGACGGTTTGATCGTACTTTCGTGTGTTAGAATCAATTCATCGAAGAATACATGGCCATTCGCCGATGTTACCCACTTTTTCTCCAGCCAGTAATGTTTAATGGGGAGTTTTGAATGATGAGGAGAAAGTGCTGTGGTTCCATGAAATGTCTGTATGTGTATTGTGCTATTGCGTACTGAATGCTGATGACTGAGTAAGTTACAGAAATCGGAAAATGAATTTGCTAGTTAAATTAGCTGTTAAAGCTGTATATAATGTGTTTAATAACATGACTCGCGCTTTCACCGAACATGTTTTGTGGATAGTGTCTTCATTACGTGTCCGCCTCTGATGTATTGTATATTTCTGTTATGTACGAGTGGTACTTGCCGCATAGCACACTGCCAGAAGTTTTATATCAGCAAAATAGGAGCCCCATACGGTAAGTGACAAAACCTAAACTTGCATCTTCATTAAACGACAAAGGTCTTGCAGAGACCACAGAAAACCCTTCCTCCAAATACGAATGGAATATCGAATCCTATGGATTCGAATCCTTCGGTATTCGAATCCAAAATCAGAATTTTTTCGAAAATTTAGATTCGAAATAAATTTGGATTAACTAAACGTGAAAAATTGCCAAGTTGGCAAAACAAATGGTTTCAAATAAGTTCTGCAGTGCAATAAATTTTGCAGTGGCACTCTTTGCTCCCCTGAGTAAGAGAAAGAAACACTCAAAAAACTCACGGCACTGCGTAGTGACATAACGAGCAAATTAACAGCTCGTGTGATCAGTGTTCTAAACCTCTCTGCGATTTTTTTAAACCTCTGCGCGATTGCAGTTTTTTTTATCAAATATCCTCTACTAAGCCTAGACTACACCATTTTCAGACGAATCCGGTTAATCGCATAACCAATTTGCCAAGCTTTTTCATGCGTTCAACCAGAATATGCGACTATCCGTATCAGACAAATATCCGCAAGTTTACCGTCTTGTTCTATTTCTGTTTTGAATTCATTGCATTTGATAACTTTTTTGTCGGCAACTACCACAAAGATTAAGACTGAAAACATTCAAACAATGTCGTATAGCAAATTAAAAAAGCGTTTAGAGATAAATGGCATGGCCTGTCCATTCTATAAAAATTGTTTGCTTTGTTTCTGCATGATTTTAGTCATGCATTAATTTGTGTGTTTAAATATATCTTTTCGCTCTTACCAACTCTCTGACTGAAGTCGCTGACGCAATAGCCTTCAGATAAAACGCTCATGGAAGCGATGCAATAATGGCCAGCCAGTAGATGGAAGCTAGTAATAGCTACGCTTGCGTGATAGCAATATGAAGGTAACTGCTTGGGTCGGACAATGCGAAAAACGCTGCTCCAACGAATTGCCCATTACTTCAGAGACTTTTTACACGAAACTACAAATAACTCAAAAAATTCGTGATCTAAACCTAAATTTCCACAGGCACAAACACAACCTGTTTTTCCAACGAATATAGAACTGTCAGGTTCAGCGTAAGGTATAACCAGCTGGTCTGGTCATGCATTTACTTTCTTAGATAAAGCAAAATGAAACAAATCTGGGTAATTATATATCAAACTGCATTACCTGGTTTTTCCACATCGATATGACAGAAGCAAGTTCATTAAAGCATAGCTCGTTGAAATCTTTCTGTTGGACTACAGCAACTAAATTACTCGCAATTATTTGCCGTGAGAAGTTCAGCACATCTCCAAGATGATAACGATTGGCATAAGCACGGAGTTTGAAACAATTTTCAGCATCCATATTTTCTTTCAGGTACTTTGAGCACTTTAATGTAATTCCTAAAAAACAAGTGCAAAATATGAAAAAAACATGTTACTTCTTGGCAACATACATAACTAAGCAGCTACAAAGCAATCAAAGTGCCTTGTAGTTGAGTGAATTCAGCAGCATCCAGAAGCTCACAGACAGTATCCTCCGTAACATTTACAGTGCCAGTGTAGGCAAAATCTAACACAGCTTCCAAGATTCCAGGCGAAATGTTTTCGAGTTTTGCAGCATTTTCGTACTTTTCCTGCATCTGTAATAAAAATACCCTCCTTTACATGACAATAGTTTGAAGATAACTGTAGAGTTACAGTTTCAACAACTACCTCTGCAACAAACAGTCGTCCAAAAAACGGTGAAACTGCTTCAAGAATGCACTTGTGAATGGAATGTGATGTGGTTTTCGTTGTTAATGTACCATCACAAAAATCTTTGGTGTGCTTACGATCTCTGAAACAGGTTACAATGCTGTCTTTGAACCAATTAATTTTTAATCAAGCTGATAGATCATTAAATTTTTCATAACAATTTTAGAAAACACACCTGGCATACAGCTACAATCTATCGATAGAAGTTTTGCCATACGGAAGGAAATCTACAATAATTTCACTTTTCCAGGAAAAATATCAGGTATAAATCGTCTCCAAATTTTGATACGAAAAGCATCATTTATCTAAGCAACTGCTTATCCATTAATCAGGATTCTGTAGATTGTTGCAGTAAAATGAAATAGGCAGTGAAGTGTGGATACTGTTAAGCTTTTTATTTACAACCAAGATGCTTGGTGGCATGGGCGTCAGAAGGGGGCAGGGGGGACCTTGTCACCCATTGAATTTTGAAAATACTTAGCAAAAAAAGTTGTTTTCTTAGTTTTGAGTGGGAAAAAACAAATTTCACCACTTTTGCACCCCCCTGGAAAAATCCCCTAGTGCCCCCCCCTGGAAAACATTCTTCCGACGCCCATGCTTGAAGGATTATCACAGCATATTATATTGCTTTGAAGATTCAAGTACCACATGCGAAATTGCAGAGAACTTCAGCAAAAAGTGTAAACGAACTTGATAATACGAATACAATGCCAAAGAAAAACAGCTGCTTTCACACCAAAATTCATTTTCATTCAAGGCAGAACGCCCAGAGGCAAAACAATTTTGACATTTTGTTTTATGGTTGCATTTGGCCATTCATCTTTTCAGAATTTCTGCAGACTGAAACAACCACATTGTTTCCGCACTTAAACACAAAATTTTGATAAGTTTATACACATTCCCCAAACAATTATTTTGAAACGATAGAAAATTTAGGAAACAATATTTGCACAATATCTGTTTAAAAGCCTGGCAATATATTATTTTTTAACCAAACAATACTGAACTTTTTGATGAATTAATAACTAAAAAGCATAGAGAACTAAATGAAAAAGATTGAGTGCATGCACATAACATATATTGCAGTAACAGAAACCAAGAATGCATTGCAAATGTAAAGAGTGCTTTGGTATCAACTCAAGGTTATAGCCTATACCAGGGCTACTTAATTATTTTAAGAAAGGGTCCATTTACCAATATCAAAATTGTTCGAGGTCCGGTTGCTCCCATAAAATCATGCAAATGTGACATGTCTTGGATTATTCTAACAAAAATATAATATTATAATATAATACGATTGCATATATATATATATAAATCCTGTAATAACATAAGTTGTCAACATTATTTATTGTTCTGCTGGTGGGAGCAATGGTATCTTCTGCTTTTTGGCAGTTGCTTAATTTTTGTTCCAAGGTAGTGATGGCGAGTAGAAGCAATGGTAAAGGTTTATTTGTGATACACAAGCGAAACTTGTTCTTTATGAACTTCTGTTTTGAAAGCGCGGACTACCAGCAGTCAGTGGCGTAACTAGGGGTTTGAGCCAAGAGGAAAAACGTAGGTGAAATGGCACCATTTGCCACTGTAGGGGGTTCAATAGTCAACACGCAGAAAAAAAACTTGAGAAATGATGGTGAATCCGGATGTGGATGGCTGTACTAAAGCACAAAATCATCGAAAATTTCTCCATAAAGCCCAAAAAAAACTACTGAAAACCAAAGGAATACTAAACCGAAGTATAAGCTACGCGGGGGCCCGAGTTTTACATTTAGCTTGCAGGAGGGGACAATTCGTCCCTCTGGTAGTAGCAGGTAGACCCAGATACGATGAGAGTTTCCAGTAAAAGTTTGCGAGGAGTGGAAAAAACTGGAGATACCTTCTTTTAACAAGAAGTTTTCAGAATAAAAAAACATTTTGTTTCGCTGCTACAGTATTTTCTACTGGAATTCAGTTACTTCTAGTTAATTTTTGCTGCCTCCACACCTATTGTGTCAAGTTGCCGGAGCTCCACTCCGCCACCTTCATCAGTTAATGGTGAATTGTTGTCTACAAATCTAAGCGAAAATGCCCAGCAGAGCTCCGGTATTTATGAAGTTTCCACTACATCCCCAGTCCACACATGTGCATGTGTCCTTTGGTTCAGTTGAGAATTCTGTAATGTCTGTCTCTAAAGAGGGTTTTGAGGAAGCAGCAGCAACTGTTTTCTAAAAGAAAAGTCGCCAAAGTTCGGCAATGTTGATAATAAACTTTTCACTAAATTAAATATATCTGGAATCTTCTTGCTTTTAATTTCCCCGAAACGACTTGGAAAATGACTAAGTTTGTTTTGAAGGACATGTTTGAATATATCAAACGTTTTCTGAAAAGGGCATATAGTAGTGATCAAATCAAGAGTAGTACATTTTTCTCCTTGCAGTTTTATTTTCAAGTCGTTGAGGTGTTGCACTATGTCAGCCAAAAATCCAACAGTTTCCCTTTATCATTTCCTAAAAAAGCTGAAAATACCTTAGCTTTACTTCAGGTTTTATTGACTTCCCACGAAAACACAAAATTTCCTTCCCAAAGGACCAAAATCTCTGCAAAACTCCACCTTTCTCAACCATCTTTCATGATTGTGCATTAGTAAATTTGTATAATTCCATTGTTTTCGACAAGAAAAAGTTTCACCGCTATTTTCTAGCCTTGAATCCACTATTTTCACCAGTATAGACCCTGTAGTTATGAGGTATTGGTAAACAATTATGACGAAACAATAACCAAGTAAAGATAACAAGTCCAACTCGGTGCGCTACAATATAGCTGAACAACAGCTTGATTAACAATCACTCATACAGTTGGCAAGGAGTTGCTTCAGAAGTATGGCTAAAAGCACAAGATTTTAGGATAAACACTTTTGGTCGTAGAATAAACCTTTGAGAGGCTGACGAGGTCCGCCAGTCACCATCAAAAGGTCCGGATTCGGACCGCGGTCCGCCATTTGAGTAGCCCTGGCCTATACAACAGAAATGATGATACTAATAACAAGCAACCAGACACTCCAATTTTATTTACTTTTTGTGAAATTCACATAATATTACTCACTTGTACAGTGCTTTCATAATCTCAACAGCATGCTTTTCATCAAAAGCTTCTTGTAGGTTTGTATTTCTTTCCACTGACATCCTGAACGACTACACAGCTAATTTCACTTGTTCAAAAATATAATAGTTTGCATCCTGAAACATATATGAGATTACTGAATAAAAAATCCAACAGGTATTTTGTACACTGAAAACAAATGCCCTGAAACTTGAATCGTCTATTCTGTTTTCAGCAAGTTGGCTCTCATCAGGGTGTCCATCCAGTAGGAAACAACCACTAGTGTTTATTTTTAAGAAAACACAGTTTGTGTCAGTTCAGGGTTTTTTAAGCCAAATATTGCAGAAATGTACTGGAATTATGTTCTGGTGGGAAATCAGGATTTACTGCCAGTTCTGGACAGAATCAAATTATTTCTGGCAGATTCTAAAAATATTCATACTTCATTACTTTAAAGTTTCTTCCTGTTATCAGATCATCTTTGGTATTGTTCCACCTTTGTATTTCAAGCGAGCATGGCAGAAGATCCATCAGGTATCATATGGACCTAAGATTTGTGATTCAGTTGATAATACATTGCAGCGATTGTCTTCTATTAAGAAAGCGTTATCGAGCCCACCTTATCTCACAGGTATGCGGAAGAAGACACAACATTCTAGATAGACTTTCAAGAAACTGTGAAAACTAACATATTATGCAGATCAACATATTGCCCATTTTTTCGGTCAAATGTATGATAAATGCACATAAAATTAACAAGATGAAGTCATACTTTTGTTCCACTACACAATGTTAGTTAATCAAGTCATGAATATCATTTTGGAAGCCCTAATTTCACCGGAAAACGGCTCCGCAAGCGCGATTTTCACACTACGGTAACCGGAAAATCTGCCATATAAGGACATAATTTCCGGCTACGCAACGTTGAAAATGCAACTACGGT
>Ga0210059_1003426_pt1 | contig 25367 bp, 4 predicted proteins | sample Ectturendosymbi2_FD_188042 | JGI IMG/M metagenome (GOLD analysis project Ga0210059, IMG submission 188042) | Ecteinascidia turbinata endosymbiont from Florida, USA - Sample 2 (SPAdes) (version 2) | ecosystem: Host-associated > Tunicates > Ascidians > Unclassified | place: Key West, Florida... | reverse complement strand
TTGCAGACTCAGAAGTCAGAATGCCACAAGTTTGATAGAGTAGGCCGGCATAAAGCAGGCCGGTAGCCAAGTTTTAAGGTTTGAGGGGCAAAAAAATTGTTAGGGGGACAAGATTTTTGTTTTTATTATATGTTTAAAACGAACTTTTCTAGGCACAAGAATTTGAGGGCTACAAAAAAATTTTAGGGACGCTGCCCCTGAATGCACCCATGGCTGCGGGACTGGCATAAAGTAAAAGTTACATCTAAATTCCAGCAAATACGTAAGCTGTTGACCGTAGAAATAGTAATTTTATAACATATTTTTGATTCAGATTCATAACAACACATACATTATAGGTTTTCACCATTTTATGTATGCAACTTATACTTTTGCAGAAGCTGAACTAGTGATTTTTTTAACAATAGACTTCTTACCAAAAAGGCTGGCAGCAAGCTTGTATTTTCGTACAAGCTTCTTAACATGCCATAAGTGTTTATGAATTTGATTAACTGATGTTTGACTGTTGTCATTCCAATAAATATTGGTTTTTGTACACCGGTACTGGTGTTACAGTATGAACTGATTTGGTTTAAGCGTGATGCATAAGTGCAAAATAAGTTCGAATGAAGTTCACCGAATTCTAGCTGCTGTACTAGAAGAAACAAAGCACAAAAAAGTTATATTAAAACAAACTCTTTTAAATTAAAAATTGCAAGTGTTGGGCCTATATACAGCACAACATCCGCCATCGGCTTCAGCAAGCGGCTCTTGCTGTTGTAAGCAAAGGAGACTCTAAGCAAGATTCCGACTTACTTTAATCATGTTGTGCGCGACAATCCTTTGCACGGAGGTGCTGTGTCCGGGGACGTCCTTCACAGCACGCTTGATCGACCTCAGGTCGAACTGGTAGATCCTCCCCAGGGAGGAACCGGCGAAGAGCGAGATGCCGTCATGCATGAAAGTCACTGACGTCAGCGGCTGATCGACAGCGGTCTTGTTCAGGATTCTGGCGGGACACAAAGCGGAGATTAGAAAAAAAAACAAAAACTAATGTGAAACTATCGCCTTGACTAATTCGGAGCATTCCGCACTTTTCGAAAAGCATGAAAAAACAGCATACGTTCATGGTTGGAAGCAGGGTTGCCAACCTGTCTTCACCAAAAAAAGCCCAAACCTTGTCCAAAAAAGCCAGATAGCAGTTTTAAGGCACATACGCATAAAATATGCAAACCAAACACAAAATAGACATTAAAACTCGTCACAAACATCAATATATTACGATATATTCCACACTTTATAAGCATTTTCTTTCCCCGTAATTACACTGTCGTACATTTGTTTCTTATCAATAACATCGATCATTTTTAGAGCAACAGTAAAATCTTTTCAATATTTTGTGCACCCTGCATGGTTATAGACTTTTTTCAGAAGAGATTTGTAATAGATATGCAGCTCAGACAATGTTTTTCCAGAGCAAAGCCTTTCCGACTGAAAAAAAAGCCAGATTTTGTTTGGCTTTTTATCATTTCCAAAAAAAGCCAACGGTGTTCAAAAATAGCCAGAATTTCGAAATCTAGCTTCAAAAAAGCCAAATTGGCAACCCTGGTTTGAAGACCTTGATATCGAACTTCCAACGAAAGCAAGTAGCGCCGCGTATCACTCAACTGCTAGAGACGTTTAACTTGGTTTAAGACGCTCGTGGAGAAAACAATAACTGCATCTTGGATGACAGAAAAACGAAATGGCCAGCACAAAATAAAGCTTTATCCGAAACGACCATCTACACGTAAAAGTATCATCGGTCATCTACACGTAAAAGTATCATCGGTGTTTTCTTTGTAGTGTGACCGAGAAAAGCACCTTTTTAAACGAGCAACAAATTTTACTTTTTTAGACAAACTCAATGTGATTTTTAAATCGATGTAATGCGTACCAGATCTTCTATTAACGACTACGTAAAATAAACCTGCGCTGCGTGAACATATGACGGAATACATTCCGAAACTCCCGGTGTCAATAAGCACACACCGTTTTGAAGACCACGGCATGTTCAAGCAACGATGGACCTCTCTGCGCCTCCGACAAAAATCCTGGTTGGTTCAGAAAGAAAGCACACCTGTAGTAGTGTGGCGCATTTCGCTTGTTTGTGTGTGTTTGAACAACATCGCAATGGGTGTTTATTTTATCACAGGGAAAAAGGAAATGAACTTTTGACCAGCACGACAAAAACGCTCTCGCGAAGTAGCTACCGTCGAAGTTGGGTTCAACTGCATATATTCGTTGGGACAAGAGTTCCAAAAACGTCCCAGTAAAGAGGAGAACCACACAATTTTACAGCTAAGAAAAGCAGATGCGCTCGCTCACTTGCGCCCCTTGACGTCGTAGACGACCAGATACTTGTCGAGTCCGACCGAAGCGAAGAGCAGATCGTTGAATGGGGAGAAGGCGAGCGACATGGCCGGTGCCTTGTGAACCTCCGCGAAGTTGTGGTAGGGTGTCGATTGCAGCGAGTCCCACAGGCAGAGGCTGCCGTCGTCCAGCGTCATCCCTGCACAGAGTTTTGAAAGAATCTTTAGAAGCGGGCAATGTCAACTTTTTTAGATGGACGTCATTTTTTTATAATTTTATAGAATTTTTTAACACCTTCGGTGCGGCGTAAACTCCGCGCGATTATTCAGCTGGTGCGGGACGGTTATTACGTTGTTTTCATCCAATAGAGCTATACAAAAAATTGAATAACTCAAAGTACTCGCCCGATTGACCTCAAATTTTCAAGTAAGAGGCATTTTCACGCGAAGAACATTCATCTAAAATTTGGTTGCAAAAGACCAAGCATGTTAAAAGTAATTGCGCCCTACTCAACAACTACTGAACCTAAATTAGCGCGTTGCCAGGCACGCGCACAAACAATTATGCTGATGCTCCGGAACAGAGTCCGGTTGCTCGATTCAACAAATATCAACTCGCTAAGTTCTTGATGTACTGGATTCAAATTTTCGGACGAAATTCATAACAATTCGAAAATAACTCTTGTCAATTTTGGTTGCAAAAACTTTAGTTTTAAAAAAGTCATGGTGCTTCACAGAACAACTGCTCAGCCCTGTTGAATAGGATAAAGTTTTGTAGCCTACGCGTGTCTGTAGTTATGAAACGAAAGTACCTACAGTAACAAACTCCGAAGCTTTTCGTTACAATTACTTCAAATTTTCAGAGATGATGCGAATAGGTATGAATATTATATGTGGAAGTTTTCTGTGCGCCAACACAACTAAAAAAAGTTATCCTTATACACGCAACTGTCAAGACCTAAGCGTTTACTAAAAAGTGTTGTAGCCTAAGCCTAGCAAACTGTTGCTTGATATCAAACAGCATAACTAAAAAAGTTCTTGCTGATATTACTTGAAATTTTCAGAGATGAAGAACATTATTGCAAATTTTCATTGCAACCAAATGAGTGCAAAAATGTCAATGTGTGTTACCAAACAACTGTTCGCACCTAACTTTTTTGAAAAAGTCTTGTAGCCTAGGCCTAGTAAGATGGTTTGCTACCAAACTTCATAACTCAAAACGTTTTTGGTCAATTTGTATGAAATCATCAGGATTAGCGTGCCTTGATATGAAGAACATTTGTGGAAAATTTCGTTGGAAACAAACAAGTACGCGAAACGTTATCGCGTTGGCGTTTATACACGTCAATCCGCAACCGGCATATTCAATTGATTGACGCATATATGCGTCGTTCCGCACCCTGTGCATTTGAACGTATGCTTGCTTGCTTGGCAAAGGTGTTAAATATAAATTTCATAGAATCTTTTAATAGAAAATTTAGATGGGTGGATATTTCATGAAGAAAAACTTTTTTGTGGGATTTGGTAGCGATACAAGCAGGTGCAAAACTTGGGGCAAAGGGCTGAACTGAAAAGCTACCGCATACAGCAGCTCCCAGTGAAATTCTGCTTTACAGTAAACAGTATGAAAATTTACAAGCTAATATTCCTGGTTCAACGTGTGTACAGCGTATCTGATAAGCAACTCTCGGAAAAAGAATATAGCTCTTTCATAAAGAAATGTATAAAACTGAGTGACTCTTTCCAAGTGGAAACGCGAGCTTCGAAGTGGCACAATACCTTTACAAGCGGAACAATACCTTCACCAGAGCAGACAAGCTTTTTTCATGAACATCATCATTCCAAACGTACAAAATGCAGAGAGAAGCAAAGGATATTACTTTTACATGCTGATGAAATGAGGAGGCTTGTATCAAGACATGCACAGGATGCAGGGAGCTTGACAAGCTGCAATGCGGTATACCCTTTAACTCAGGCCTGCCCAACCTTTCATGCGTGGCGGGACGCATTTCGTCACCGAATGTCACCGCGGGCCGCAGCTGCTAACAAGAGCGATAGCAGCGTTTCGGCGTTTTGGTTTGAGGTCAAGCCATTAGTACACTGAACAGCGCTAAATCAGCTGTACCGCACAAAATTGCCCCACGGGCCGCTGGTTGGGCAGCCTTGGGTTCACTCAAAGCCGTCCGTACCGAGCAAGGAATGCTTCCATGGCGAAAACACCATCGAGCGCACAGCCTGGCCCTGGACCCCAGTTTCCGGCCTCAGGACAGCGTCCGAATTGAGGTTGCGAATTATCACGTCGCCTTTGTTGGTGCCGGTGGCCACGTAAGTTTCAAGGTCGTTCAGCGCGATGCAGGTTATTGGACTGGAATGGGAATCCTGCGACAAAAGAAGAACAGATCCTTTTCAATGCGTTAGTTTAAAGAGCAGAAAAATGGCAACTGGGGCGGGCTGCGTGTCGCTGGGTCAGATTTATGACACGCTTAACAGCTTAGGCAGTGTTCTGCTGGCAAATTTCAATAGCACCAGAGCAAACCTCTTCGAAGTGAATGCAGCCAACTAACTGTAGAAGGGAATAATGTGGCTAATATGACTAGCAGGAAGTACAGTAGAAGATTTTGAAGGCGGCTACGATGAAGATTTCCCCTATACACTTTAATAGCCCACACAATATTGCCTCGAATCGGAAATGTGGGATAAAACATGATACTCGACTTCAGAAACATGTAGAACAATTTTGTCACCATCGCTGTCATGCAAAGCGTAGACTGTTGATTTGTTTGAACCTCAAAGAAGCGCTTTTCCAAAGGCGAGTTCTAAAGATGAAACGAAGTCCATCAGTACACGACTATAAACGCCTACCAATAAATACGGTGGATATGAAAAAAAGTTGGGGCATTCAGTAGTGCACGTACGTGGCAATCGAACACCTAGCCAGCAGCCGATAAAAGCTGTTAACAATTTCCAGCATAATCACCCCATAATTTTACCAAGGTTCCCACGCATTAAAAAAATCATTTTCCACACTTTTTCAATATCTTTTCAATACTAAATTTGAGAAGTTCAATACCATTACTTCTCTTCATTTTTCGAAATTCCTAATCATGAAACACAATTTTATACATTGCACAACACTGCATAAAAAATGAAATGCTTTGCCTTCGGTGAAATTCTGCTCAGACACTTGAGATTTCTTTTCCATTTAGAATTTCCATACTTTTTCAATACCTAACGTACATTTTGGCACAATTCAATACTTTTCCTGGTCTTGAAAACCAGTTTTGAAATTCAATACTTTCAATACCGCGTGGGAACCCTGTTTTACGTATAAACCATGAAAAATCGCTCGCTAGAACTGAAACAAAAACCTGCTTATTGACACGTCACTAATTCCAGAACGATTTGCCACTGTCACTGATTCGCTGCTTACTTCAGTTCACAGTAAGGAAGAGAGCTTCACGCAACCAGAATACTGACAGATGTCACAACAGTTCCTATTGCAGGTACAAACGTTTTCTAGCGGTTTCTTCCGATTTCAGGGCGTTTCAGAACCTGCTGCAGTTTTGTGTCAGAATAGACGGGTTGATACATCTGTGTGAGAAATGCAAACTCAGTTTTGTGCGCAGCATTCCAGAACAAAATTACCTTGTACGATTTCTTTAGCTTTCCGCTTGCCTGATCCCAGATGTTCACATCACCAGCCACTCCCCCGGAATAGATTTTTCTGCCACTAAGGGCCAGTTGTACGCAGGTCTGGTGTTCTCCAGCAGCACATTCTAGTATTATCTATTTAAGAAGTTGGCACATGTGTTATTTTTGTGACGATCAATCTAACCGAAAAGATCCATGCTCAATTACCAACAGACGTTTGTAATATTTGTACCTCTTTAAGTAATTCAAAACTCTTGATTCTTAACACACTAGCATTAAAAATTAGGCAAAAGAAATATAACATCATCAAATCAATCACACAAATATATCATGATCAATCAACCGTATCATCAAATCGATCAGCCTAAAATTAGCATACAACATGAACACTGAACAGTGTCAAATATAAGCACATTCAATCAGAAGTAGAACTGAATGTATTTCCATCTTAGACAACCCTGTCAACAACACCAATTTACTATAATTTTGAACAAAGTTTCAAATAGCCAGACGCCTGTTTTATGCATTGAAAGCTGAGTGCACTTGAACTCCAAGGCATCAGAGTACAATTCAACACGTCACCATGTTCTGGCAACCATCATTTATTGCGACTGTCTGTTGGTTTGTCCGTAAACAAAAAATTGCGTTTTTATGTGACATGTTTTTTCACGTTTCATGTGTGACATGTTTTTTACACGTGTGACATGGTTTTCTAAGCACAAATGCTACATTCCAAATACGATGACATGGATTTCTAAACACAATTACTAAATTTTAGCATGCTTATACTTTTGCAACTGAAAATTCGCAGACACACAGAAGAAATTTTTGGCATCCTGGTCCTGGTTGCCTTGCTTATAATGGCATGCCTATTTTCATTCAAGCAGGTTAGAATGACATTTATTGGTCATGTTCATCTAAAGCTCCATCTATCATCTATTTAAAAGCTCTAAGTTTGCTTGCAAGCTTTCAAGGAATCAGCCGAATGGGCTCTGCTTTCATCTTTCTGCGATGGTTCAAGACTTGCACATATCTGTATTCAATTAACTAGTCTCCACAATGGCGAAGAGTTTGAATCAATTAGCAATTTTTTAATAGGAAATTGATTGCATGCAACACTACACATCATCAGTCCTACAACCTTATTGAAATATAATCTAAAGCTGCATCAATATTAACCTTTCCTCTAGAATTTGCCCCGTAAGTGATTACATACGAACTAAAAGCATTTCACTGTGTGTTTTGTAAGAAAGTACAATAAACATACAAGTTTGCATAAAAACAAGTGTGCCACTTTACCTTTGGCTTTCCACTGATTGCCAGTTGTGACTCACATAAGATAATTTTGTCACCAGATGCAGCTGTACTGCTAAGACACTTTGTTGCACAAAGGACTTGGTTAAATTGATAACAAATGCCACTGAAGCAAAACACTTTTATACCAACAGTTAACCAACGAAAATTTTTCAAATGCAGTAGTAAGAACTTGATATTCAAGAAGTCAACCAAAAACAGACGGCAAAAAATGCTAGCAAACATTGTGCAGAATCCATGGTTAACAGAAGTTTTCATGACATAATTTATACTCTTTTTATCTGACGTGTCAACTTCTATAATTTAAGTCATTTCCAAGAAATTACAAAACCCTCCACATAAAAATATTGTAGTTTTTTCAAGATGACACCTTCTGTTCATTGTATAAAATAGATATACCAAAACTTCATGTTTTTTAAAGGCGACAGCACTCAATTAAAAAGTTAAAGAAATAAAGACTTCTAAGTTTTACAGTGCTGGAGTATTACTGCTAGTATGTACTTGATGGACTGAACTAAGCATAGATTTATTGGATACAGTGTTGTCATGGGACCAGCACAGATCCTTGATGTTTCCCTTGTGGAAATTGTACTGTTTAACAATCTCTAAAGAGCTGGCATCCCACAGCTTTATATCATCTCCACCAGATGCAAAAACTGGAGCTGACACTGCAATACATAAAAGTTCAGCTAGCTCATGTTACAGAATATTCTAAACAGAGAATTATCAAAGTAACTCTTAATTTTGCAAAGTAGCACCAAGTAGGCAGGCAGCATAACATAATGGCACTAACAACATAAAAATCGTTGTTATAGAATATGCACACGCAGTTTTTCTTGATAGTCTGATAAAAAATTATCCTCTATCCAGTCTTGTCAGTCACCTGATAAATCCAAGCATCAACTATATTACACATTTAGCTTTAATTGGGTGTTGATGTCAAAAATTAATAATTAACGAATTCCCTTAATTATTTAAAGGATTAATTAACTAATTGTGTTAAAGCCATAACTTGTAATCCACTAACACTAGATGGCCAATCAAGGGCTCTAACAATGCAAATTTCCACCTAGTTTATTTTAATAGAAAAATGTAATAGAAAAAAGAAAAAATACGTAAATTGCCACTTGAACTTTTTTCTCAGACCCTGATGAAGTCATCCAAAAAAACCCTTGACCTTCCCCAGTCATGGTGGCACAACAAAAACGCTAATACCCAAAACTTCCCAATTTTTTAAAACTAGAAGACTTTCTACATCTTCAGAGGTTTTGAATAGCTCTCTAGCTCTATGGGTTCGCAAGTTATGGCCAAATATGTCTGAGCCACAATTGTGACTTGCACAGGCATCAAAAAGATTAATGCATTAAATCAATGTCTCTATAGAAAGTTTTACAACAACATTACTCAGATTCTGTTACTTCATCGAACCAGGCTTGATTTTCATTGCCAACACAGATGATACAAAGAACAAAACAAACTGTGCTGCAACATTTTGTCACATGCTTGCACTAAAATGTAAAAAATCCCTTACTTGATTCAGTCATTCTGAAATTAATCTCCCAGTGCAAAGATTCAGAACATCATCTTTCACAATCACATGATGCAATTGAATTATGCACACTAATATTAGTTATATACAAAGCAATAATTCTCAGGACTTCTAGGAAATAATACCTGAATTCAATCAGTTTTTTACAATAAAAGTGCATAAACACAATTTCAAACACAAAAAATCAGATACAAGCTCACAGCCAATAGAACAGAGAAAAGTGTCATTATCCTTATCTGTTTCTACAAGAATTCAGTCCAATGTATCCCAGAATTTCAAAAATATGATCTATCTCATGCACAGTATATAGAGCAGAAAGAGCAAAGGAATTTCTTCCATACTCATAAATCTGTCAAACAACACCCAAAAAAGTTGAAAGTGGAATAAAGGACCATGTTCACATTTGGTGACTTGTGCCACTGTAATCAGACATGCAGATGACTGGCAGCACCCAAAAGACAACAATTTCAAAAAACAAAAGATTTGGAATATTATTTAAGTGTACACCACTTGCATTTTCCTGAAAATACATGCTGCCATAATAGTTTCACTATTTGTGCATGCAACAGAACCAATGCATAAAAGAAATAAATTCACATTATATTCTTGGCCATCTGTCATACACCAATTAGCAAAAGTGAAAAAATAGTTTTGACAAGAAACCTGCAAGGAAAAATACAGTTTATACAAATATTTTTGTTTCGTTTATTTTCCCAGATCATAAAGTTTTGTTTGACTGTCCAGAGCTTACTGAAATGGCTCAGAATCTATGCATTTGGGGTTAACCAGGTGCCATATTGGGGTCTGACCAAAACATTCCATTTGTAGTAATTCAAAATGAGTCCTGCATATTTCTTATAATTAGTGGTTCTTATACTGGGTTCAATTGAACCATGAGGGTTCGATGGAGCTGTTTCAAGGGTTTGACGGAGCTGTTTCAAGGGTTCAACGACGGTCATCTAAAACATGACTAAAAGCATGGGATTACTGTATAATCAAACATTAACTGTTGATTGATTTAATTTCATTAACCCATTTTAGTTTATGCTACATTGGGCAAAATACGGTATAATAAAAGCTTGGAAAGCTACATAAGGATTCAGCGTGTTTGTAAAAGTTCAACATTTTCTTGTCCAGACGGTTTCGAGGATTTTTGTGCAAACACAACTGAATTGCATGTGGCTTTGCACAATTGTAACTCTGGCGCTGAAAGCAGTGGAGAGCTGTTCAAAGGCTTTAATGACGCAGCAAGTCTTCTGGTCTGTACTCAAAAAAAATTTTTTGGTTGGGGATGCAGGTTTTTTGTGAGTAACATCATAAGTGGAGGACTTTTAGGCCACTTTCGCCCACTTCATCTTGCCCTGGGCCCAAACCGTTAGATCAGGGTCACCAACATTTCTGAAACTGCAAGGTACTTCTTGTGTACCAATTAATGCGAAGTGCTACTAGTTTGATGCACACTTCAGAAATAAAAATTTTGCTCAATTTACTTTCAATTACTTTAATATTGATATTCGTTAATGTGAAGACATTGATCATGCTAATGTTATTTTCAGAACAGGCCCGCTGGCGACCTACATGTTCCTTGTGGGCGACCTGGTGCCCGCGAGCACCACATTGGTGACCCCTGCGTTAGATGGTAGTATTTCACTGAAGTTTTTATTGGAAACTAGGCCACAATCCGAGTCTTTTGATACTTTGGATGACCTGCTAGGGCTCCAGCTTCAAAAGTTATGTTATAATCTAAAGTAAATAAAATATTTGATGAGTTATTTAATCATATAATTATTTAATTGGTTTATTTTAGATCATAACTTTTGAACCAGAAACACTAGAAAGTCGATCAAAGGCTCAAAAGACTCAGACTCGAGCTTAGTTTCTAATGAAAACTTTAGCGAAACACTTTGGCCTAGCGGTTCAGCCCTAGCACAGGTAACATGAGTCAAAATGCCCTAAAAACTACTTCACTTATGACATCACCCACAAAATATCTGTAATCCAACCAAAAAATTTTTTTCAAGTGCAGACTAGAAGACTTGCCGAATCTTTTGAGGGTTTGAACAGCTCTCTTGTGCAATCGGCAGAGGAGCTGTGGCGTTGGGAAGGCAACTGAAAACTGCTGGTTTTAGGCTGATTTCCCAGTACGAAATGTTCAGAGACCGGCCGTCAAGGTGTGAAGAACCACTGTTCTAAATGCAACCAAAGATGTTGGTGCACACATAAAACTTACGAGTACATTCGTTACTTCAGATAGGGTGAAAAATCAAAATAAAATGTATTGAATACCAAAAAACGTGTAAGGTAGTTTTTGACTTAATGCAAAGCTTGATACAATGACCACCAATGCAAAAGGAAAATTTTGAAAACATCCGCAACTTTTATAGGAAGTGGCTATGGCATATTCTCAAGCCAGAAAAACTCAAATGTTTTTTCTTTTCACACAGCAAACAACAGCTAAAATTCTTGTTTAAAAATGTTGACCAAAACCCAGGTTGTCCTTGCATTGATCACAAACAAGTACGTTTTGATGTGGGAAAAACATCGCTGTTTACGCTCGTGACTGAATGCTGTCTTTTTCGTTCCAAAGACTCCACCTCTTCTTCAAAACTTTTGCACTTTTGAAGCTGACATAGTTTTTTATATCTTTTGTGAGTAAAGGTACATGCATCTTTTAAAAAGTTGTAATTGACATCACCACATGCAGATTGCTTAGCACTGGAATCGTTCAAATCAGCAAATGTAAATGACTTATCATCTTGCACTCCTGCAAAATTGCTGGGAGGCCCAGTAAGAACAGTTTCCTTATCATTTACAAGCTTTTCTATTAATTCTTTTACCAAGCATGTTTTAATTGCCAATTCAGTCCATAATGACTTAAAGTGCACAATTAAACGCATTGCTGTGCAGCGATCAACTTGCCATTTCATATCATCAAAAGTGGCATCAAACAGTACAAGAGGGTATGCTGGAGACAAGTGATAAGCTGGACGCTTTGGATTTTTCTCTATATCAAGCAGTTCCGCTATCACTGCCGGCTCTTCTTTGCCACAGCCAATTAAAAACAGCACAGTCATCATGTTTCGAACCTGATGGTATAAAAAGCCTGAAGCACATATCACAGCACAACACATTGAATATGAATCATCATTGCTTTCGTCAACATGTTGAATCACAAATTCATACATATGCCTGACAAAAACCTTGCAATTTTGCACATTGAGCTTAGCAAAGTTACGAAAATCATGAACACCACATAGTTGCTGGGCTGCAGCATTCATTTTATCAACATTCAAGTTGCCTTGAGGAAAATAATAATGATAAATTCGCTTCTGACATTTCCATCTAGCAGAAAAAGATTCATTCACTGGGGTCCAAGCAAGGATGCGAATTTCTGGAGGAAGAACTTGGTTAAGAATAAGTATGTAATCAAACTCTTTGTCTGAAGCAGCAGCATTGTTCCTCACTGCAGAGGCACTGCAGTTTGTTGACACTGTATTCTCATGCTCCACAACATCAGAACTCACTCCAGAAGGGTGCTGTTTTGTAAGTTTTTCATCATTGGTATTATCCATATGATCTATACAGCGTTCTCTCATATTATTGGTACAGGTAGATTTTGTATCGGCAGAATGTTTTTGATCACCATGCAAACCACTAACATTGTTTGCAAGTAAAACAATATCATCCCCTTCTCCATCAACATTATTCTCCATACAATCATTCCATTTTGTGACACATGGATGATCAACCAACTTTGTCCTTATGAGTACACTCATAATTTGTGTAAAAGCACTTACAGCTTTATCAGTTCTTCCACATTTTGTGAATCGAACAGGCAGATCTCTGCTTACAAGTCGAGTTCTCCTTAAAGCTTCTTTCAGAATCCCTTCGATTGTGTCATCGAGACCCTCATTGCTTTGCAAGCCATCATATTCCCAACCTAGGTAAGCCACTTTAAAAGCTATGTATCTATAGTTGCATTCTTTAAAGTTTATCTCTTTGGCAATCAACTTTTTCTTTGACTGGCGAGGGGTCAACCTTTTGATCATACCTTGCAACTTTGATGGTTTTGTATCTTTGTCTTTTTGAAGCTGATTGCATTTATTTTGCAGCGCAACCACCTTTTCAACTAATTCCTCTTTGGATAGTTCATGCAAGCAACCTTTAAACTCATCTGAACCATTCATATCTTTAAATGTGTGCTAGTGTGTCTGTAGTAAAAATATTTCGCAAATTAAAATGTTAAATGCATTTTCATAATAGCAAGCAGATTTTTGGGGATGGGACACAACCAAACAAAGTCTAGTCAACAAACATATACTGGATAACATCACAAAAAGTGCAAAAATTTTGACTCCAATATGATAATTTTCAGGGTTGCAGAGTCAGAGCCAGAGGTTTTTGCATAGAGTCAGAGAGAGATTTCTAAGTCCAAAACTCCGGAAGTCCAATTGAATCATTTTGTACATTGCACTCCCGAGTTAGGAAACCCAACTTGTGCCTGTTGAAATGGTACACTTTCTTTCAAAATTTTTATGAAAATTGAAAATTCTCACTGTATACCACGATTTCCATTGATTGTTAGTTGCTACAAAAATTTTGACAGCCAAACTTCATTCATCTTATGCTAAGGAGTCGTGAGTCGAAAATTTTGGAAAGGCCGTGATCAGAAATTTTAGAAAGGTAGGAGTTAGAATCAGCCATTTTACCTATGACTCCGCAACCCTGATAAATGCTACACCTGAAATAGTGGCAGGAGCTAGTAGTATCACAATCATTACACTCACAAGACATTATTATGTAATTTTTTGCACAATAATATATTATAGTTAATATAGCTTGTATTTGAAACAAAATTCATTTTGCTGGATTGATGAATCAAAACAATTTTATGTAGTAAATTAGGTTTGTAATATGAAGGTCACAGAAGACAGTAGACATATTTACAAAATAAAAAACAGTTTTTGCAAAATACCATATACATCAGCTGTTTTTGTTGGAACTTTGAAGTTCATAAGCGTTATGGCCAAAACAAACAAGTTTGGGTAAAAATTACCCAAAATGATTTTTTATCCAAATTTTGGTTATTTTGCCACAACTTTTGAACCAGAAATGCTAAAAAGTCGATCAAAGGCACGAAAGACTTTTTTTAGCCTAGTTTCCACTAAAAAATTGAATTAAATACTTCCCTATTGCAGTTGGGGCCCAGGGCCCGATGAAATCAGCCTAAAACAGGCTGATTAACCTACCCCATTTATGACATCACCCACAAAAAAAAACAAAACCTAAAAATTTGTTTTCATTGCTAACTACAAGACAAGATTCGCTGAGTCTCTTTTAAGGATTTGAACAGCTCTCTAGCATAACAGGTGATTTATGGAGTTGCAAAGTAGCATTAAAATAGTGGCTGAATGCATGATTTCAAAGTACGATTTACTTGTACACCAGCTCCCAATGTGTTAATCATACAATAATAAGTAAAATTTGGGGTCTGTAAACAGACAAGATTTATGCTTATATCTGAAAAGCACATGACTCCACATTTCAGCATCAAGACACCACGAGGGTGACACAGCCAAATCTGATTGCAATTTGTTTTGCTAGGAATTCAATTTCATGACAGCAACCCATCTTTAGTTGAGCAATTTGTAAGCAAAAAGCTTACAAGTGAGATGATGAAAAAGATAGAAAAAGTATGTAAACTAAAATAACAAGTACATGCTAACCCATGAAACTGAAGATGTGTCAGTGATGTGAAACATAGAGATGACGCAAATCAACTAAGATGCGTTGATGACACAAAATTGATTTCCTAGCAAAACAATTAATTACAAAAAATGTGACTGGCTATCTGCCCTTGATATATGAAACCCCTCACACAGAAAACTTTATGGCACACTTACCCATTCAAGTTTAGGATCAAATAACAAGACCACAGTTATGTAAAAAAAAACGAAAACTTGGTTTAACTTAGCACATTTGTGCAATGTACATGCATCAACAAAATAAGAAAACAAAACACAGATTTAAAAAATCCCGGTTTTTCAAAAAATCGGTGAACAAAATGCATTTTTTCTATACAACTTCAAGTATATACCTTCAGTAGATTCACTATATTTTAGCACTGCAAACATTTTATGTCACCATTTTATGTAACTGATTTTGAACATGCAGCAAACATGAATTCATCAAGAAAATGATCAAAAAGCTAATTTTTGATTTGTTATTAATAGGAAAAATATTTTAAGAGAATACTTGCAACAGTAACTTCTTTCACAAAACACTGGCCAAGACCTTTTTGTAGAGGCCAAACAGTATTGGCAGACATATTTTTATTACATTTCATACCAAAATCAGTGTTATCTTTCAAAATTTAATGCACTGGTGCAAAAAGGTTAAACATGTTCAACTAAGGATGTTTTGTTAGCTTTTTCTGTACATTTTTTATAATTTCATGAAAACTAGGGCGAACATTGGTTCTTTTTAATATAGGAGTGTATTTGGCTGTGTCTATCTCACAAGGTTGGTTAAACAAACCATAGTTGAGATAGGAACATTTCATTTTTGAAATTTTTGTTGAAAAAAGGTTTCTGCATGTTTTTGGCTCATCATCAACATCTTTAAGCAAAGTATGGTTGGTTAGCACAGTGTCAGTGTCATTTTTTAAATGCATCAGGAGGTCTTGCACAATCTGCGTTTTGCAAATCATAGATGTCCAATATGCCTGAAAATGATAAAATAGCTGTGTTGCACTATGCTCATCAATTCGCCACCTTAGGCCATTGAACTTTGTGTTGACTAACACAAGTGGATAAGATGGGCTTTGATTGTAACCAGGTCGCTGACAGATCTTATCAGTGTTTAATAGCTCAGAAATCAGGTCTATATTTTCTTTCCCTAAGCCAATGAGAAATAAAACTGACATCATATGACGAACTTGCTGATAAAGAAAACTGTTAGCAGTAACCTTAGCACAACATAGATCTCTTTGCCATGATGCAGCTTTACTCACCACATCAACATCGAAACTGGTGATTGTTTTAACAAAACTTTTACTTGGTGCTTGTTTGTCTCTTTTGGAAAACCGACAGAAGTTTTGAAAATCCTTTGTTCCAATGAACTGCTTTGCAGCAACATCCATATCAATAACATTCAAATCACCACGAACAAAGTAGTAGTGGTATGATCTCTCTAAGCAATGATATCTTGCACTGAATGCTTCATTAGTAGGCAACCAACCCAGGACCCTGATTTCTGAAGGCAAAACCTTATTCAACATTCCTACAAAGTTAAAGTCATCATGTTCATTGTTTCCCTCATTCTTTTCATCCACTACCAAGTTATGGGAATCATTCTGCAGATTGTAAACAGAATGACTTTCAGGTTTGTTAAGATTACGACAAGAACTAAGCATATCATTTTCTTCAGTAATAAACAAGTAATCTTCTGTTGCAACCACTTCCTCTTCATCCTGCTTCATTTCCATACTTTCTAGTTGTTTATTTGATGCACAATTTTTGCTTTTTGGATCACGCCAAGTGTGAACGCCATCACCTTTGGATAATTTTGTTCGTACCACTGTCTTTAAAACTTGAACAAAAGCACTTACACCTTTGTCAGTTCTACCAGCTTTTGAAAATCGAATGGGTAAATTTTTATCAGCAAGTCCTGCATCAATCAAAGCTTGCTTCATGGCACCTTCAACTGTATCTTTACCAACATTGGCTTGAAGTCCATCTAAGTCCCAGCCTAAATATGCTACTTTGAAAGCCACATGGCGATACTTACATTGAAGAAAATCAGTCTTTGGGTGACACTTTTGTGTTGTAAGGTCATGTATATTCTGCATAGCAAGACAGTGCTTAACTAACTGTTCTTTGGTCATCTTTTTAAGATCTGCTTCATGAAGAATGCGTATCTTGTCCATGTCAACAGTAGAACTGATATATCTAAAGCATGAAATGGACCTGAAATTGCTTTGTTGCATCCTCCAACTAATTCGCACATTCATATTTATAAGTAATCAATCAATGTCAGTAAAATTGTATCTACTCAAAATGCTAGGCTAAAGAATGAGTTGTGTAAAAACACTGCAAACATACAATACTTTGCACATTAGCAAGAGCAGGTAGACTATAACATATTTAAATATAAAACAAATGGTCATTGAGGAAAACTACACCTGCTTGATGGGAATAACCCCAATTTTATAAATTAGCAATGGTTTCTGAAAGAAAACTTTGTGAAAACAGATAACAAACATTGAATGAAACTGGCTTGCAGATTAGCATCAATTTGTAATGCATGCAATTTCTTTCACAGGCAACACCATGTCCAACTTATTATTGTTAATACCAGGGTTTTTTTAAGGTGTTTTAGGGACCCGATTCAGGTCCCTAGAATTGAAATTTCGGTCCATAGAATCTAAGAAAATTATCATCGTGTCGCTAGAATCAGAGAAAAAATAGAGACCCTAGAATCAGAGACATCTGGTGCCTCTAGGTCCATACCAGGTACCTAATATTTTCCGTAGCACATTGGCTGCTGTAATTACTATAGATCGTAACTTTTGAACCAGAAACGCTAGAAAGTCAAGGTGTCAAAAGATGCAGATTCTAGCATGAAGTTAGGGCTATAGTTAGGTTAGGTTTATCGTTTGCGTTTTGTTTGCTTCTACCAAGCCTACTGCACTCTCGTCATGCATTACTATTACATCACAGGTGGCGTATCAATAAGTTTTCATTCAAATTTCAAGATCCTGAGGTGTATCTACAGCCACTACCTTTCCTAAAAGACTTCTTTCAACAGATGTACATTTATTCTCTCAAAGCGGGATACAAATGCTTGTTGGAAACTTTATACAACCACGCTGGTTTAAATAACAAATATCTTGCTGTTACCAAGATCTAATTCATGTGTTGGACCCTTTTTCATTGGTGAATGTTCCAGAAATAGCAGCAGCAAGTCCAAGGTGATTCAGATTAACTATAAGCCTAGTCATCTTTGTCTACCATGCCATTAGAAATCCTTCAAAGGTGAAGTGTGTGTTCCTCAGGCATGTCATGTAGGTTTCTAAGGATGGTTGTTCAGAAAAGAATCTTGATTAATTTACACAGAGCATCCAAATGTAATGTAAAACATCAATTTAAATTAGATACTATCCAAATGTAAAACATCAATTTAAATTAGATACTAAAATTCGGTTTTTATCTTACTGACTGGGCATTATTTTCAAGATTATTCACATGTTTGTCTCAGACACAAGGTCCATATGATAACAGTTAAAAGAACACAAGGGTTCAGGGTGGAGGCTATAGAAGTTCTTATCCACAATGCTTCAAAGGGTGCCTGAGTTTAAATAATAGTTGGTATGCATAGTCAATACTCAAAGGAACAAACAAGGAACCAGCAACTACTGCATTCAGACATCATCATGCACAAGCCTTAAATAGGAAAAAAAAGATTTGCAAAAAGCATGAGACAATTGAAATGAGCAGATAAAAAAGTATGATGAGGTGTATCATTTGACAAAGGTAAACAAATTGTTTTAAATGAGAAGATAAAATGTCTTAATGAAATAATAACTTGATGTCAAATGTATGGTATGTGCACGTATGACTATGTTCCTAGACATGCAATGCAGAACTCGATAAGCAGTACCGTAGGCCACACAGAGGTGTTTAATACTGTACTAATCTAAGCTGTGTGTACCTGCACTGCAATTGGAAGGCATATACAATACATGGGCAGGCATTATTATTACATATGAAATGGAGCATTTTAACCACAGTAAAGTACTGAGCAAATGTGCCTCTTTCTTGTTTGCTGCACAATTAAGCCTAAGTGATTTCGCTTGCCTTTGTTTTTCATCTTTCAGTGAGGTACTGATGAATACACCGAGACATTTGTGCAACAAACTGAACCTTAGTTATTCAGGAAACAAACTGGTGTGGCAGATTGTTCAAACTTTTTAAGAGGTAAAACTATACAGTAGTTATTTTCTTGTTACAACAATTAAATAAATGTATGCTCAGAACCATAATCTTACCTAAATGTTTGGTACATTGCTGATTGGTGGAGACTGCTAAGCAGGGTTCGCTCTTCTAAGGAATTTGTCCCTAGATTAGGAATTTCAGCAACCCTTGGGGAAAAATCTAGGTTTTTGACATAAGTGGCTATAGGTCCAGTGGCGGTGATACCGTTCAAATAAAATGCTGAGTTTGACACACAAGCAGCACCGACAACGTAGTCGAGAAGTGTGCATCTGTCTACTGTGCGAGTGGATTTCGGTTGGACCAATGGTATGGTCTTCAACATTTTTTGTACAATTGTTTCCTAAGACAAGGCAGGGTGGGGGACCTGTGGCCCATGGGCCACATTTGGCCCACATGAACATTTGATATGGCCCACATCAGAATTTTCTTTTGCCAAATCAGAGTACAAAATCGCATCAAAGCAAAGCTCCAGGATAAGCAGGTACTTCAATGAAATGGTATGTCATTAGAAGCCTCTATCCCTCATAGTAAGATAAAGGTAGTATTTTAGGATAAAATTAATTGTTATTTGCAGCCCGCCACCGATAATCCACGATTTACTGTATGCGGTCCGTGATAGTAAATATATAGGTTTCCACCCCTGCCCTGCAGGAACGTTGCTTGAAAATTGCCTCCCTTCCTATAATTTTTGCATTGTCTGAAAATAGTATTTTCTTCGGAAAATAATTCAGTGCTAATTAAATATAAACGGGCCATCTAGTTAGCACAAAACAACACAAATGCAAATGCATTTGTAGAATAAAGGTTATTCATTTCCAAAAAACAGCTCATTCCAACTAATGCGAACCTGGCGATGGTGTTCATCTGCAAGATTTTTCAAAGCAGGTTGCAATTTGGTTAGAATGAGTCATATGGCGTTTTTTACCTGATCTCGTTCATATCAAGGCGATTGCAGTATTTATTTACGCGTGTGCAGTACGTGGCAGAAACCTTGCTCAGGAAAATCAAAATATATCGTGGAAATGTCAGGAAATAATAGCTTCACTTTTCCCCGAAGTTGTGGAAAACGCTCACTGAACTACTTGATCCAAAAATTTGACCGTCCGTGTGTACGAAATATAACACTTGTTTTTTGGCCTGTTCTTGACGAAACTTGGTTGACGTCGTCCCTTGAGCGCGCTCACCGCGAATGCAACGTGCCAGCTGGATGTCCTTGGGCATGATTGTGACGCGCTTGCATGGGATGGATTGCGCACAGGTTTGTGTCCTCGAAGTGTCTGACCAGGTAGGCCTCCCTCGCCTCCTGCAGGGCCATCACGGCGCTGCTCTGGAAACGCAGATCGGTCTTGAACTCCTGAGCGATCTCGCACACCAGACGCTGGAAGGGCACCTTGCGGATGAGCAGCTCGGTTAATTATTCGTAGCGACGGATCTCACACAGGGCGACCGTGCCTGGCCTGTAGCGGTAAGGCTTCTTAACGCCTCCGGTTGGTCTTGCGTGCAGCCTTGGTTGCCAGCTGCTTGCGCGGGTCCTTGTCTACCGTTGACTTACGTGCGGTCTGTTTCCAGCACTTAAACATTTTATGCCTTCCCAAACTATATAGCTTTTCAGTAGGCAAATTCATGCACTCTTATCATAACACACTGCTTCCAAATCATTTTGATGAATATTTTATTCCACTCAGCTCAATTTATTATCACTCCACAAGACCAGCCACCTCCAGAAACCTGTTTTTACCTAGACTTAACTCTTCCTCAGGAAAATGTTCTCTTAAATTTATTGGGCCAAAAGTATGGTCTTCAATACCAGACGATATTAAATTTTCAACCACCTTTACCTTTAAATGGAAACTTAAGAAACACCTCCTACATGAAAAAAATTCGCAATTATGAACTTTAGCAACATTTCACCTGTCCAGAACAAAATACTGTGTATTCTAGTATTCTGTAACTCTGTTTATTTTTTGTGTGTATCTACTTTTTCGCATTTTCTGTGTGCATATTCTATGCTTTCCGGCATGAAGTACACTTTTTGTTTTTTTCTGTTTTGCTTTGTTTTGTACCTCATTAATTAGTTTTTGTAACTTTTTTACTTTTTTTATTACCATTTTTTAATTTCTTTGTATTGCTAAAAATACCCTAACCACACCAAATTGAAATTCATTAACTTAAATTCGATCCACTCAGCTATGTACATAGGCATGCGCTTTCACCTGTACACTTTCTTCACCATCTTCTGCGTTCATTCGTTTTTTTTCTTTTCATTATGCCTATTTCGATCTCCAACTGTTGTTTCTCAATACTTGTGAAAAAGTGATAAACGGGGTTGGTTGACTAGATGACCGCCACGGTTTTTCGCCAATCCTATATGACATAGCACCCGTCTTTGTTTACACTGATCAGCTATTGTGCCATTGTGTTTTCATTTGCTCTAATTTTCACTAATGGTTGGTTTACTGCATGCAATGGCTTTTATAGTGCTTCTGCTTGTTGGCTGAGTCATATGAAACAATAAACCATTACCATTGTAGGGTTTCCTTCGGTGTAGCAACCCAATGTTGAGGTTTGGGGTGTTGCCCAGCGTAGATGTTGCTTGCGAGGAATGACTGTCGTTGCATGCAGAGATGCTGGTTTCCCCAAACGCTACCAACGAGGCAGCCTAGTCGTTGTATGAGTACTGTTCTAACTCCCGACTAAATCTGCCTGACATTTAAGTTGCCAAGCTGAAGCAAGGCGTTTGGCTCTCACCACTTTGATAGTTCGTTTCACAGATTTCCTGGTGCTCAAATCTTTATTTACAAAAGGCTTCTGATTAGCAGCAGCAGAAAAGCTTTATGATGGCGCGACAGCAGAAACAGCCAACGTGGTCCATGCGCTAGCGATACACAAGTCGACTCTCTGAAAACGTGGTGTCCATGCCGATGGACAAAACCGACTAATGCAATGCGTAATCGAGGTTATTGCGAGTTCGCAGTGGAGCGCGCACACACGAAATCCCTTGACGTGAATGACAAGTTGATACAAACCAGATCTCACGTACGGGATACAACAGCGTGTAGGAAAGGTCAAGTCAGAATGCGAAAAGTTAAATCCACTATACCATTACATGGGCTTCATCGTCGCTTTGGATGGCGATGATGCGTTCCTGGATGGTCGAATGGCATTCGCTTATGCTAGTAGTTTTAGATGGCAAAACCCAGTAACTTTCTACGCAATGTAACTCTCGGCGTGATCTCCACAACAGAATGACTTCATGGCAAGCCTCAAACAACAAGTAGCAAAAAGGATTTTTTGCACTCCGTAGTTTAGCCAAGATTAGATGTTTGAACTAGCGTACGGAGGGGGGGACACTGTGCCATGGTCCCCCCCTCAGACCCTAAAAATAAAAAAATTTATAAACAGTTTGCGTATTTTTCGGTGTAAATGCGTAATTTTAGGTGTAATTTGCGTATTTTTTGGTGTAATTTTGTAAAATTTTCACGGAAGCATGCCTCCGGACCCCACTAGAATGGTCGTCCTAAAGTTGATTTGTGACTTCACACGATTGTGACGAAATTGGCCCCCTCTCGAAAATTTTCTGCGTACGCCAATGGATGTTTAGACTTACTTGCCGGTCTGATCTGAGATGGGCCTAATTGTCTTTGGCAGAGATGGACAGAGTCTCATTTTTTTGACTCTGCATCCGCTTCGACTCCGAAAAGTTTTGCTACGCGTCCGCTCCTCTTCCGCAAATCACAGAAATATTCAACTCCGACTCCACCTTGACTCAGAAAATTGCGAATTCTATAATAACATATAGGCATGTTGCTTGAAAAAACGTCTCCTCCTCAGTCGACAAAGAAAGTTCTTAGACTGCACATCCGCAAAAAAGATGCGGAGTCCAAACTCCGCTTTTTGTCCACCTCTGGCCCTTGTTCCACTGTAAAATGGGGAGCTCCTAAATAGCGGAGCTTGGTTACAGAGGTTTGAAGACGTAACCGGAGTGGAAAAAAGTTACGTTGCAAAAGGAACAAACGGAAAAAAAGCGAAGGAAAAATTTTTTTTATTGCAAATTAATATGCGCTTCCTCCAAACATGTTATGCATGGATGTTTGGAATGTTTAAAAATTGTATACATTCACAACTGTTCAAACCTATTTTTTGTTCCCGAAACGTTGTGAAACTCAGATAACAAAAAATTATCAAACTTCAGAATAAATTTCTTTCACCGTAGTGTAATATCACCATTTGCAGTAAAATTATTTTTGCTACCGTTTAATTCTCATTGCTAAACGCAAAATATCGGTTTTAGCGACTCCGGTTACGTCATCAAGCCTCCACAACCAAGCTCCGCTGTTTACGGAGCTCCGCCTTTCACAGGGCACCCTAGTCCTTTCCTAACCAGCTAACCAGAGGTGGCCGGAGTTACTTTTTCAGACTCCGACTCCACCCTTGTTCCAAAATTTTTGAATTCGAGACAGGATCCGGGTCCGGCTATTCTTCAAATTTGAGATTCCGACTCCTGTTCAGACACCGGCTACAATCAATCATCCAACCAAAATTTACCCCTGTTTTTACCTAAGAAATGACCGCACAGAGTCCTGCAGCTGCCGAAATGGAAAAGTGACTCGATTTGCGGATCCGGTTTTTCACAAATTTTTGACTCCGAGTGCGGGCCCGAAAGAAAAACGCAAAATCTTGCTGGAGTCGACTCCGGTAATCCGGATCCGGTCCCATCTCTGCAGCTAACAGAGATGAGCGGACTGTTAAATTTTTCAGTCCGAGTCCAGTTCTGATCCGATAAAATCGAATCCAACGCAGCCCTCATCTGAAAAATTTTTGCAAATCATCAGTCCGATCCAGTCCTGATCCGCCAATGTAAAAACAGGTATCTTTATTTTGTCTCATGAGGCAAAAGAACTACTGGAGTTATTCAGCCAAATACGATTGGTTGAGGGCGAAAAAGTTCCAGCAGTGCTTTTCTTCATGAGGCAAAATAGACACACAGCCTTTTGGCATTGCCAAAGTTTGTTAACTAAGTGCCTATTAGGCTTCAGAGACTCCACTGCACTGTTATCGGATTCGCGTTGGATTGGGAAGCCCATAATTCACTCAAGCATGACCGTGAATGTCTCATTGAGCTGCTTGAGCGCGCATTTTTTCCACCATGCCCGATTCAACGAATCCAACCAGGAGAGGTAGGTTGGGAATCCGATGATAAGGGATTCGTGTGGAAAAGAGGTTGGGTGGTATGTATTGCGTTTTGTGCAACCTTTTCTGCACTTGTTTGATGCTAAAACTATTACCGTGGAACAGATTAGCCTATTCAAACTAATCTGTAGCAAAAATGACGGATCAATTTATTTAATAATTTTGCCTGTATGCTAACTACACCTAGTTAGGGAAACAATCAGCAAAAGTGAATCGGTTGAGTAAACTGGAAGATTATTCGGCAGGTTACAATACATCAGATATTGGGCTGAAACAGTGGCGATTCTAAAATGAAAAAAGAGGGGAGGCACTGCGGGGCTAAAGAAAAATTAGGGGGTCAACATAAATATCTACCTTGCATTGTGATTTTTCATTGTTTTGAAGATGTTGCTATGATTAACCTTATCAAACCCAACATAGGCTTGTGAATATCATGAAAAAGGTGAACTAGTGTTATTAATCACTACAGACACCTAAATGCCACTGTAGTTGCAATCACACACGTGTACTGCTATGTCGAAAATTCTATGCTAACCATGCAACTTCCACAGCACTGCACATGTAAATCGAAATACCATTTTCCGTACACAATTGTGCCGGCCTCACATGAACGAAAGCAGCTTTAGAAAGTGAACACAATTCACATGAAAGCGAAATGGTTCCAACCACGAATTCCATTATGACACAGAGACAAGTAGGCTGTTGATAGCCAACTAGTTTCATCAAAATATTCTTATTACAAAACACAAAAATAAAACATTTTCCACCGGTTTGGTGACTACTGACTAATCCGTTTTTGTGGAAGCTTATGGACATTTTGTGATTGTGGCGTAACCATAACAATGTTATGCAACTACTATTACGAGTGTGCAGCGTGGATAGGGTGAGGACCATTCAATGCAGTATGCCAGGGGTGGGCTAATAGTGGCCCTCGGGTCAAATGTGGCCCGACACAGCGTTTTCAGTGGCCCGCAGAAGTATTCAGGAAATTCTTGAAATCTGAATGTTCCTCCAACTTATAGTAAATATTAGTGCTGAGGCTATAAACCGAGTCTTGCTTCTACTCTCATAAGAAGGTACGACCCTCCACTAAATGCGGCCTTCTCAAAGTAGCTCCTGAGCAATGGTCAATGGTTTATTGCTTCATATGACTCAGCCAACAAGGAGAAGCATCATAAAAGCCATCGCATGCAGTAAGCCAATCGTCAGCGAACATTGGAGCAAATGAAAACACAATGGCACAATAGTTGATCAGTGTAAACAAAGAGGGGCACTGTGTCATATAGGATTGGCGAAAGACCGTGGCGGTCATCTAGTCAACCAACCCCGTTTATCATT
>Ga0210059_1003425_pt1 | contig 25369 bp, 15 predicted proteins | sample Ectturendosymbi2_FD_188042 | JGI IMG/M metagenome (GOLD analysis project Ga0210059, IMG submission 188042) | Ecteinascidia turbinata endosymbiont from Florida, USA - Sample 2 (SPAdes) (version 2) | ecosystem: Host-associated > Tunicates > Ascidians > Unclassified | place: Key West, Florida... | reverse complement strand
TTTTTTTTTTTTTTTTTTTTTTTTTAAACAAATTGATTATTTATTGGGTGAGGGCCGAGTGCAACGTTCAAACAAATACTCGTACTGACTTGATCTGCTGATTGGTTTGTCGCTACTTCACGCGTGTGTTGCTGAGGCTCTGGTTGGTGTCGCATGTGCTTTCGCCGAAGTTAAATGCCTTGGCGTTTGAAATGTTCTTGTCTTTTCAGCAGTTTGTTTGCGAACAAGTTGGTGGTATTTTTTAGTAGTTCATGAGTGAAATCTTTCGCGATCCGTTGGTTAAATCTCATCGCTCGCGCTAGAGTCGGCATGTGCAATAAATATTATCTGCTTCGATACACTTGCTTCGTTGCATAGAGCCCCACACTGAGATGCAAGCGCAGTCTGGAAGAGTAGTTCTCGATTTTTTTTCATATTCTCCCCTTACAAACCCAAAACAAAATGACACACACAGAAGAAATGAACCCGCGGTCCTCATTTAGATGAAACATCAGCTGCTGAAATAATGCACATCACAGAAATACTTCAGAGAAAACGGGTACTCATCAGAATGACATCCCTGTGAAAATCCTAAAATTGTGCAGTGAAATACAATGCCCATTCTTAGCAATACTCATTCAATAATTGCACAAACCAATGTATACATCCATTGAACTTAAGTGTACTCAGGTTACTCTTATCCATAAAGGTGGCCGAAAAATGTGTCCACAAACTATTGTCCTATGTCAGTGCTGTCACCCTTGAACAAGACATTTAAAGAACTACTGTACGATAGGTTATAGCATTATGTAGAATGTAAGAGCATGCTATCATACATCAATATGATTTCAGAGCTAAAGTATCAATAACGTTTGCAATTTCTGACATGGGTACATCTCAGAAAACCTGGACCACAACGTACAGACTTGCACAATTTTCCTTGGTCTTTCAAAAGATTTTGATACTGTTCACCCTTCTGTGCCGCAGTGGAGCACAGGTGTGCATGGATTGGATTTTGGATCCGGGCTCCAGCCTCCAACAGGGTCAGGAGTGAGATTTCTTTGCGATTGCCGGATTGGACTTGGATTTTGTTTTTGCTCAAAAAAGTTACTGGTTGTTTGCTTGACTTAACGCAGTCAAGGAGTTGGATTGGTTGTGTCATGTTGGTAGCAGATTCGGATCGAAAATTTGCCAAGCAAGATAGGATGCGGACTAAAAAAATCGTAGTCCACACACCTGTACTATAAATCTTGGAACATTACTATGGTATTTCAGGGCTCCAACCACAACTTTTCGAAAATTTATTGGGCTACAGCACAAGCGAATCATTAGCACTAGCTAGGCTATAGGCTACATAAAACATTGTACGAAAGCGATTATGGGCCAAGGAAAAGGACAGAATCAATGACAGTACACAAATTCCTTAACTTTGATGATACGATACATGTGAGCAGCCTATTACCTTGCATCACTGGATAGTAGGTCAATCAAAATACACTTTCGACAGATGTGAGAAACTCCACTGCAGCCAACTTATAGATGGAATGCAGCAATCTACAGATCCCAAAAAGAACTAAAAGTTGCAAAGAAGTTCAAAACATGATTATCCAATCCAAATCCGGTTAAGCAGAATTCATAAAATCCAAATCCATCACAAAACTCAAAATCCGCCGTATTTAAATCCAAATCAATGTTCGTCTCTGCTAGACTTGTTGAAATGAGAAGAGCAGTAAAATAGATACTGCTTTCATGAAAAACTTAGATGCATGCTTAAGTCTTCTGCTTTGCTTGTTGGAGTGAAGACAATATAGCCTACCAGGCATGCACAACTCGGAAAGCTCGAAGGGCCAAATTTACCAACATGAATTTGCCGCGGACCACAAAATATATTTCATTTTGCTGTAGTTTGAAAGAAATTCTGTAACGGCAATTAATTATGCATCTGAAGTCGGGTTCTTGCAACATTTTCTGCGAAAGCTCTCACAGGCCGCATGCTGCCCACACGCTGTCTGTTAGCCTGCGACATACAATACAATTGACAGTAAAAAAACACTATCCGTTCATCTCTGATTTCTCTCTAGTTCATCTCTGGCAATGGCCTGATTTTGATTTTTTGGATCCGGACTCCACCTGCTTCCAACATCCGGAGTAAGTTATTCTTTGCTATATCCGAATCGCTACTGGATTTGGGTTATGGACTCAGATTCTTTAGTTGATAATATGTTGTGTAGGCTACGTGTTTCCTTGACTTATATTTGTGCGGACTCAAACAGGAATCGGATCGCTTGTGTCAAGTTGTTGGTACCGGATCTAGAGCAGATTCTGATCAAAAATAAAAAACAAGATATTGTTGCTATCGGAAATACCGAGCGGTATGTGCGCAAAGTTTCGCACCGTGGCAACAAGCAACAATAGAGATCATGCTCGCAATCTCTTTTACTATTGCTTGCTCGCGCTACATATATAATGGTGTTATTCTTGACGCACATCCCGTTCGTGGTGAATCACACAATCAACGCAACACCACCGGAGAGGTTGCAACAACATCCTCTCCTTTTTACAACGAGACACAGTCAAAGAAGAAAATCTGCATCAATATCAACTATGCATCACTCAAGCAAAAAATCTCATGTCTTCGTGTGCAAACTACCTGAGTTTGTCACTTATAGTGAGTCTAACTCGGTTTTAGTCAAGTCTTTCTGTAAAAAAGTGACTCGAGTCTTCATAACACCGTTTCTTAACCTGACTAGGATCGAGTCGCCGTAAATTGTGACCAGAGTCGGGTCATTGACTCCATTCACGCTATCACAGACTTCTGCATCAGAAGAATATTTTTTTGTTTTCTTGACACATCACTTACTGGATGTTTTGCTTCTGCGCTATATTTTGTTTCAAGTGGTAGTCACAAATTGTGTTTTAGTCAAATCACAAGACAACAAGTATGTTCCAGACAACAAGTATGTACCTGTACCTTTGTAATGCAACAACAGCAGTGCAGTTTCAGCCAATCCAGCAAAAATGCAGTTTACTTCAGGGATTCCTAAGCCTGTCGGTATTCTCTCTCAAGTTTACTGTACAAGGAAGTTGATTAAATTGTGTGAATAAGGTGGTATGTAGTGTTTTGAGTGCAGTCCATAAAGGTTTATTTGTGCAGGCTAATATTAGTGAAAAGATAGCAGTAGTTTTTCCATTGTGGTAGAGGCAGTGCCGAAAGCACCCTGGTGGAAAAATTTAATGAGACATGGTTCAGGTGAGAATAACATATGATTCTATTTCTTGGTTTGAAGTTTTCGGAATGCAAACAGCAGACGGACTATAAATTTTAATGAGTCCCGACGCTGCAGCTGAAGTTACTATATTTGGAACAAGAGCAGAAGTCAAACAAGGTGACTCTGATCACCTCTGGTGCATACTCAGGCGCACTGAACTCACCGCACCAGACGCAGATGCAACACAGACTTACTGCATTAGAAACATGCCGTGTCCATGCATACATAGTATCCACAACCGGTTTAGAATTAGAAACATGCCATAAGAAACATGCCGTGTGCATGCATAGTAACCACAACCGGTACCTCCAACCAACAAAATGGTGTGACCGATCACTGTTGCCAACTGGTATATATATTTTCCAAATGTTTCAAATTTGATATATTTTCAAAGTGCTTGATGTATAAATTTATTTTGATTTGGTATGTATGAAAAATTTGGAATATATTTGGTGTATTTTTGTCAGAGGGTTTAGTTTGGATTTTAACCAGTTTTTTGGTGTATTACAAAGCGAAAACAGAGAAACCGATAGTTGTATTGAAGCTATATAAAAAGTTTGCTGATTTGCTTAAGATGGGAGTAAGCATCTGAGATGAGCACGGATCAGGATGGATCGGACTGGATCAAGACTGAAGCCAATTTTGGCTGGATCAGGACTGGATCGGACTGCAATTTTTTTGAAAATTGGCGGGTCAGACATCTTTTTGCGAACAAAACGTAAGTTTGATATGTTGGGCTGGCTTAACGAGAATAGGGGAGCTCTTTTCATCATTGTACTATGGATGTGGACTTCAAGGCAATCAAAATTGACTATAAATTTTTTTGCCGCCAGTGTGGGAAAGTGGTTTAATTTTTATTGAAAAACTGCTAAATATGACATTTTTCGCATAAGACCTCTTTTTGCGAAAAAACAGTAAGTTTGACTTGTTGGGCTGGCTTAATGAGTGTCGGGGCGCTCTTTTCATCACTATATTATGAATGTGGACTTCAAGGCAATCAAAATTGACTGTGGGTTTTTTCACCCCAGTGTGGGAAAGTGGTTTAATTTTTCGTTGAAAAACCGCTAAAAATTACGTTTTTCGCATAAGACCTCTTTTTCGAAAAAACAGTAAGTTTGACTTGTTGGGCTGGCTTAATGAGTGTCGGGACTCTTTTTTGATCGTTATAATCTTGAAGTGGACTTCAAGGCAAGGAAAATCCCCTTTTTTGTTTTTCAACATTTTTGGAAAATTTTTTCTCGTTGTTTTTAAAAGTTGTGACACGTTTTTTGAAAACGGAGTGGTTTGATGTCCGCGACTGTGCCAGAATGAGGTTGCCTGTGAAAGGTGGAGCTCCGTAAATAGCGGAGCTTGGTTGCGGAGGTTTGATGACGAAACCGGAGTAAAAACAAGTTGCGTTGCAAAATCAAAAAAGGAAAATAAGTGAAAGAAAATGTTGTATCATTGCAACTTAATCTGCGTTTCCCCGAAACATGGAATACATGGAAGTTTGCGATGTTTAAAAATTTTATACATTCACTACGGTTACAACCTATTTTTTTGTCCCCGAACCGTTGTGAAACTCAGATAACCAAAAATTATAAAACTTCAAAATAGACTTTTTTATCGTAGTGTAACATCACCTTTTGCAGTAAAATTATTTTTGCTACCGTTTGCTTCTTAATTCCTCAACAAAAAATATTGGTTTTAACGACACCGGTTACGTCATCAAACCTCCGCAACCAAACTCCGCTATTTACGGAGCTCCGCCTTTTAAAGGCAACCAGTTGTGAGGATACTAGAGGAATGTGAGAGCGTTTTGTCAACACCTACTGAGGCTGATACCGATATATCGGTAAAACCCAAATATCGGCCAGGCTGATAAATCGGTCAATCTCTATTTATTAGCAAATATTATTGATGTACATCAGCAGATTTTTTCTGATATGATATTTTCAGTTTTTAGGTGTTTTAGGGACCCGAATCGGGTCTCTAGAAATAGAATCAGAGAAAATTATCATCGGGTCCCCAGAATCAGGGAAAATCGGGTCCCTAGAATCAGAGAAATCAGGTCCCTACAAGTCTACACCAGGTGCTTAACATTTTACTTTGAAAAAATCTGATATATGGATTGCCATATTTGTCGATATATATCGGCATGCTGGTGCATTGATTGAGCTCCAACGCACATCTTGATCTTCGTCCAACTCTCTCGATGACTCATTTCAATTGTGTATGATGCATTTTGCAAAACTTTTTTTTTCTTGCTATGTAATGGTTTTGCATGACTGAATGATCAAGTTGTCATACGAAGCCATTGCAAAATGCATTGACATATTATTTGAAATAGTTGCTGATGTTTTGCTTTAATATTCATTCCTTTTCAGGATTGACTATATATACCAAGGGTGCACAACCTTTTGGTGCATTATCATATGTTCATTTTTATGAACGACGGTTGCCAGTGAGTTTAAGATATTTTTTCTCTTTTTACGTTGTTTCTGTTTCCACACAATGAACCTAGCTGTTTCCACACATTTGTTTGACAATCTTTCTACAAAGTATCCTCATACAGCAGACAAAAAGTTTCTATTGATCTACAGCCACCACAGTTCATATTTTAATAATTATTGAATGGCCTAAAATTTTTACTGAAGGCTGCATGGGTCTATATAGCCGGAGGTTGTGCACCCCTGACATTCACCACCAAATACCTACCCTGTGAAGCTTTGTGTCTAGTTGACAAAAAATGCATTTTGACCGGATAGTTCTTTGGGTATTTGTTGGTGAAGAGCTAGCTGATTCTGAGCATCGCATGCACTACTGGTAGGTTAGTTTAAGACAGGGATCAGGAACCTACAGCCTGTGGGCCAGATCTGGCCCGCCAAGTAAAATCTTCAGGCCAGCAGCCTCTCTACAAATTGTAGTAACTGTATGGCACGCCTAGTGGTATTGTATTTTGTGAATCTGCCATCCATGCACTTTTTTGTATTCCATACTTATGAGGAACTAGCCTACTTAAGAGAAATTGCACTGTGACTGTGCTTTACATGTACTGTGTATTATATTTTGAGTCTTTGTTATAAACTGTGTAACTGGGGAGTAAATCTGATTAAAATTACGTAAATACCCAAGTTTTAACAACATCATAAACAGCAAAGTAAACAAAATTATTGGTGAAAAATTAGTATGGCCTGCCATGCTTGCAGCGTTGTTTTTGGCCTGTGACTAGGCCTTAGTGAAAGGTTGCCGAGCTCTGGTTTAAGAGCACATTTGTCTCCCACCACCAATAAATAGCTACACATCTTCTCCACAACCCTGAAAATAGCAATAAAATGCATGGATTATGATTCAATAAAACCATCAGGAGCATTTTTTAGCTAGTTCATATTATTCTTTAAAATAGGCCAAAATTAATTGACAGGTTAGGAAAGCCATACAGCTATACAATCAGGTAAATGCATTGCCTGGTAACCATCTTAAAGCCATGTGCAGTTAAGCTGGTAGGCTGGGTTTAAATGCCGTGTTGGGTCACACTGCAGGCTTGCAAAATGGTACTTATGGCCTGTCTAGCCTTGTGCTTGGCATTGATGGATGTGTGCAAAAGAAACTTCATGCTCAATGCTGCCATTACCCTGCTACCAGTGCAGCATTCACAGGCGGCGATTAGCTTGGTGGTAGAGTATCCGCCTTTCAATTAGAAGATTGAATCTGGGTGTTCGGTCCACGACCATTGAGTGACTCACTGTAGTGCTCCTTGGGCATGAGTGTTCACCTCAATTGCCTCAACAAAACGCATTAATCAGGCTTCGGCCTGCCATCAGTTGTCATCAAATACATCTTTGCACTTCATGTGATTATGAAAAAGTAGCTGTGGCCTATGGTGAAGAGGAATCAGAAAAGGGATGCCTACAGACCTCTTGCAACACTCCAAACAGCTTGTTCCATGAAACTTCGTTATTTTAATAATGATTCATACCTGTTATGATAGGTTGTTAGAGTAAGGAACTTCTGGTACAGAGACAGCATCTAATCTTGTCAAATAATGTTCTCAGAAAAATCAAGGCAAAAGAGGAACAAAAATATTTTGGCCCTATTGTAGAAGAAAATTTTGTTTATGTACACTAGTGAAATGTGCTCTTGTTAGTCTCCCTCTATGAAAATATGTAAACTGATAGCCTATGTTTTTATTTCTATCAGATATGTCAGGTATTTGGTCATGATTGTCTTGGACTGTAATGCCTATGCAAGTGTCAAGTATTTTTCACAAGGTATAGTTGTAATGTTACTGTAGGGTCTGTTAGTTCTAGGGATCGACCGATATGGATTTTTTGAGGCCGGTACTAATCTATCGGCCATTCATGCACCGATACCGATAACCGATATTTCCAAAATTTTAAAATCTTGTTTTCTGGTTCATTGTCAAAAACATAATGTGTTTTATGTCTTACCTTTTTTTCAAAAACTTCAAAAATCAGGATTTATGGGCTAAAATTTTTGAGATTGTAGCAATTTCAATATATTGCTATGATTTTTAATTAATCTGATTAATGATGATGCTTTTGCTTTGACTGCCACAACCAATGTGTGCTTGTGGTTCATGTTGTCTCTGTCTATTTGTTTATGAAAACGCACCTGCTAGCGTTGCTGCAAGATAACTGTCTTGACTTGGTTTGTTGTGCTTTCTTGCACAAGTTGTCTGCATGTGTGAGGAATATAGCAGCGTTTTGTCAACATCTACTGAGGCCAATAATATCGGCCATTTTGGCCGATACCAATATATCAGCAAAACCTAAATATCAGCTAATAATATCGACCAGGCCGATATATCGGTCTGTCTCTAGTTCGTTCATATGGGATTTTAACAAACATTAGTTGTAATTTTATATCTGATATTTTACATTTTAACAGGATGCCAATTATTGGAAATTTCACTATTCTTTCTAAAAAAAACGGCATAACAAATGATGCATTGTATTGCTTGTAGTACAAATGCATTTGCTGCATTACGTAAAGAATTTAATTTTATTTGAATTGTTTCTGTTTCAGTGATAACTATGTTTTTATGAGTCATACCTTTAATGGTTTACTGTAAAGATAATTAAACTCCTTGTCAAGACGATTAAGCTTGTTTGAAAGATTTAGGCACAATGGCAAAAAAGAAAAAAGGGTTGTCAGATAAAGTTCGTTTTTCTAAAATAAACACCAAATCTGTTTCTGGAATTGAGAAAGTTCGACAAAATCCATTTGAAATCAAAATAAACAAGCAAAAACACAACATTCTTGGAAGAAAAGCAAAGCATGACAGAGGTTTACCAGGAGTTTCAAGATCCAAGGCATTTCAGAAGGTAAAAACTTTGTCTTGCAAAGAATCCTTGTATCAGCCAGAGATCCGCAAATACTTCTTGCCTTGACCCTGAAAAATAGTTCAATATTATCACGACCCAGACATTTTGTGAACATTTAATTGTGCAGAAAATAGCATACTTTACAAATATATATCAGTTTCAACACTACTGCTGGTCTTGACAATAGGAATTTTCATGTACAAAATTTTTATTCTGTCTAATGAGAATGGCAAATTTAAAATCTAAATTTAAATTTTTTCGTGATCCAGAGTGGAAGGTCTCGTGACCCAAAGACCCACAATTTGTGGAGCACTGGTATGAGTCATAAATTGCCTCACAATGCTTGGTGCTTGCTCACAATTACAGCGGAGTACAGCATGATTGGTGCTTCTTTAAAGCTGCACCTCTTGAAAAAGTTTAAAAGTCTGTGGAAAATGTTTTTGGGTCTCTGATAGCCCTTTAAAAGAAACAAATAAACAAGCCTTTATTATTCTGCATCAATATTCTGAGTTGATCTGTTGGAACAAAAATAATTTAAGTGAGATAAACACCTGCTGGTAGAGGAATGAAATGAGCAAGCTCATTGAACTATGACTTCTTAGAAGTTTGCTGTGTTTGCCCCTTAGAATCCAAGTCCATGCTTAGTGCACCAGATAAGCAGCAAAGTTTCATACAAAAGTTGAACAAGGGTAATGGTCTACTTTGTTTGTTATCGCGCGATAGGACTAGCTATAAAATGAGCTTCTGTTTTAGCTTAAATTCCTAACTGGTTTCACTCAGAACTAAAAGACGTTTATATTGTGATAAAATAGTAACAGGTACACTTTGCTGGAAAACATCAAAAACAACCTTACTTGTTAAAAATTAGTTGCAATCCAATTTGACTGTGCCTAAGGGAAAGTCAATTGTGGTTTTGTTTATTGCATGCATTGCATAGTGAAAACATACCAACAAAGTGTCTGAATCAAATCTCGGCCTTAGCATTTTGTTCAATCTGCAATGAAAACGCTTATTTAAATGAAAGCTAGTGATAAAGTAATAACATATGATTGATAATGATTTCTTTTGCATTAGTCATGTTTTTTGTGTGGCTTTTGTTTGAATCACTAATAAATGAGGTATTGTGAAGCATATTTCTGTGACAACTATGCAGATTTTCTTAATATGGGAATAGATTGTGTGATATTAGTGGCGGTTGACATTATTAAAACCTCATGCACATGCATTTAGTTAGTTAACTGCCCAATCTTCCTTGAAAAGTTGTCTTACTGCTTGTGGCAGACGTGCATACACATTCAGTATCTAAAGTGCTAATTAAATTGTACACCATTTAAGTGTTAATTTTGTTTCTTGTGTTTTCATGGACTGGATTAACAAAAAATTTTTATTCTGCAGAGAAAAGATACTTTGCTGAAAGAGTACAAGCAAAGAAATAAAGCAAGCATCATCAAAGATGAGCGATTTGGCGTTGATGATTCACAGTTATCGTTAGAAGAAAAGATGCTTCAAAGATTTTCTCTGGAAAGAAAACGAAAACATGAAAAGATGTCACAATTTAAGTGAGCTATTTTGCAAAACTTGTTCACTGATCATTTGGAAGATGCATTTTGTTTGCTTTTGTGGCTCAATCTACCCAAGTTTGTAGGTTCTCTTGCAAAAAAGGTCAGCTATACTTGCTTCAAAACGTATTACAGTTCAGGCGGCTGATGATTTTAGTCCAGAATGAATTTCAGTGTTATATACTAGTATGAAAAAATTTGGTTCAGCTTTTCATATATCTTAAAACTAATTTCGTTCTGTGGGTGTTACCAATTTCTATAGAAAATAGAATTCAAAGCAGAAGGCAAAAAGCAGTGGAGCGTTTCCGTGAATCGAATTGTTATTTTTAAAGCGTTGAAGTCGACTTCATTAAAGAAGCAGCAAACAGCTACATGGAAGTGCAATCATAAAAGACCAAACTGCAGTGCTGTTGCGAAATTTGTAATGTGTACCTGATGCCATGTTTCTGATTTGTTTGGGATTCAGATATTAAATTGTATACTCAATGTACGATCCCAAAGAATTGTTTGGTTGAGAAGTTTGTAATATTCCAATGGGTTTTTGATAAAATTTGAAAATTGCGTGGTGCGCATTAAAAGGACTGTTGGGGGGTTCCTCACCTGTCACAGTGCAAACTGGTTAATTTTGTTGTAAGGTAAAGCCTTGCTTTCTGAAGTCAAAGTCTAGTGAAAAAACAATCTTCAATGTTGTTATGACGTCAAAAATCGTCACCTGTCGTCGCCGACGTCACTCTCCAGATAAAACTTAAAAACTTCATTCGTATCATCTTTTTTGCGCACGTACTTTGAATAAACACTTAATTCGTGTCACTTTCATCTGAAATGATGGACAGCTTGATTGAAATGCAGACCGAACCCGACCAGTGTTCTTAGCGGTCACTTCGTGAAAAATGTGAGCATTTTCCGTTTTTCAATTTGTTTATTCAGCTTGTTTTAGTGACAAGCAAATTCCAATTTTGAATCGAAAAGGTCGCATTACCGTCATTTTTGTCTTGAAACTTTTTAACCGCACAGCAAGACATTGACTTTAACACATGTGTCTAACTGTGCCCAGTTTAAACGATGAGGAGGATTTGACTCACATGGGGCAGTCCCTTTCTACCCTTGACAAGTTTGATGATTACGTGGAAAGCGACGAAGACGAAAGCGGTGTTATGTCAGGTATTTGCAAAAATAAATGTGCTGTTCTCTGTTTCCTGTTTTGCACTTCTTATTTCATACGTTTTTCGCTTGCCAGTCATATACATTAGGCTCGGGTACTTCGAAAAGACGAATAGTGCTGTCAAGGCCGCATCCAGGGGGTCTGTCTGGCTGCCACGACAGGCCCCCTTGCACCGTAGCTTCTCAGCATTAACACCGATGAAATATCGAACGCTGTCACTGCAGGTCTTTAATGCGGGTGGTTTGGAACAGGCAACGGCATTTCCCCTCTAATGTTGCGTAGCATCACTGCGAAACCACAACGTCCCTGCTATGTCGAAACAGCGTCTGCGCAGTGACCTGAAACAATTTAGATTTTCGAACAATCTAAATTGATAATGCGTCGAAAGCACGTGTTTCGGAATCTCCTGCTCTGGCAGTGCCAGCTCCAATGCAAGCAAAGCTGTCAAAAGCTCGTACACATCCCGGGCACACGCAGAGCTGTTTTGTAATATTTCGCTTCATGGCGAGAGGATAGCAGCGATTGTTTGGTTATGCAGTTTCGGCCTAAATTTGTTCTGCTGTTTACACCTACTAGTTTATGATAGGATTACATAACTTTAGGCCTACTTCAATGTCATGCCAAGTAACGCGGTTTCGTTTCCACTGAAGCTATATTTTTGCGATGAATGTCTCATATTGAAAGGCGCGACAGCTAGCTTCAGAAATTATCGTCGCAATTATCTGAACAAAATACCAATTAAGCGTTGTATTCTAAAAACAGCCTTTTTAGATTTGAGCGGTTAACGATGTTGTTTGCTGCGCAAGAAGTCTTATATTGATTTCCTACAATTCACTTTTGCATCATGATGCAGATGTAAAATCATCAGAGCAGTCGCACTCAATCGTTCTTCTCCGCAGTGATTTCGGAAGTATAACAATCTCGATAGAGAGCGTTCCACAGCGGACACGGTTGCGCAGGTTATTGTCAGCATCGATTTTCTTAGTGCATGTACGTATGGACAAGCAGCTCTCTTTGCTGAATGTTCAACAAACTACGTATCTATTCAGCACCGTGTTCGTAGGAACAAAAAACGACTGTGATGTAATAAATGTGCAGTGACCGAAAACAGTGATAACCCGGAAATATTTCCTTGTGTGCTTTAACAATGCGCCTGATACCACCATCTAAGTCAGGGTTCTCCAAACTACCGGCAACGGGGCAAATGCGGTCTGCGAAGCCGTTTCGTCCGGCCCGCAAAGCCATTTTGTCAATGATGAAAAAATAATACATTTAACGAAAAATTTGTTAATTTGCAGAGTGCAACCTTTCCCGAAACAATCACATTACGTAAGATATCCGGCCCTCGAGCTATTGTGTAATAGCATGTATGGCCTTCGGATAAAAAATGTTTGGAGACCCCTGATCTAAATAGGTAGTTGCGCCGGGCTACTAGTCAAGTCCGAGTGGGTTTTTGGGTAGAGCTCAACCGATAAGCTTTTTTGGCCAACACCGATGTTTTTCATTTTGCACTGCCGATAGAACCCATGCGGATATTTTTGTATTGCTCACAAACCACTGAAAAATACTACTTCAGTGCAATGAAGAAACGTTTTGTTGTGATCGGAAAATCCGAGCGGCAAGTGCGCAAAACTTAACACTGTGGCAGCAAGCAACAATAGAGTTTATACGCCGCAATCACTCTATTATTACTTGTTCGTGCCGCATATATACGGGTGTTGTTCTTCGCGCACATTCCGTTCGTGGTGAACCGCGCATTCAGCGCAACGCCAACCGAGAGGTTGCAACAGTACAACGTCGAGTTCTGCGCAAACCTGGGTCACTGAAACAGTCGATCACCATAGCACGAACCCTGATTTGTTTTTATCACAAGTATATATACGGTTATATAAGCGTTCCCTTACAGCAGTTACGGTGTTGAAAAAGAAGCGATTGATTTTTGTTGAAACGCTTTCTGCTGTAATTTCATTCTAGCCTCAGCAGCGCTTTTTGCATCACCAGTCTTGTCGTTTTGGAATTTATTGTAACAATCCTACCCGCAACTGTTGTCCATTGTGTGTGCCCTGTTCGATTTTCAGGTGACTATGTATCACACGCGCACTTCGGTGGTGGGATTTTCAGCAAGAAGGAAACGAAAGGAGACGAAAAAGAAGATGGACCCAAGACGAAAAAAGAGATCATAGAAGAAATTATCGCCAAATCCAAAAAAGCAAAGGTTCGTCACGTTGTGGTTTCTGTTGAAGAGTGAAGATTTGGGTTTTTCCCATTCTGGGAATTTTGAGCAAGATGTCAGTTTTGTGGAACAGTGTTTCAATGATTGCATGTCGACGGTAGTTTATTCTTTAGGGTTAGTCTGCCCTCTCATCTTTGCACAAACAAGCCCGGCAGTGAAATAATTAAACCGAATTGGAGTTGCGGGATGTTTTTTTGCGGTTGCAGAAATCGCTGTGCTTAAACTTTGTAACTACGGAGAAACAGTTGTAGCTATAGGAGACGGTTCGGCAACTGCTGGGACTTAAAAGTATTTTTCAAACAATTTTTAAAGTTATTTCTTTTACCTATTTTTTTCTAAAACAATCAAGTTTTCGAAGAAAGTCTGATCCATTACATTGTCTGCACAGCGGCGTACGTACCACCGCGTTGTGTATCCAGATCCATGTCAGTCACTGTCGTGCCTTGCATCGCGCATCTGTCTGAACGACATCTAGATCTTGTGTATACTGTACCTTTGTTTTGGTTCAAATTGATCGTTGAATCACGGGATCTTGACGGAGTTTTGGCAAGTTATATCGTATTCGTTGCATTCGGCAAGATGTTCGGATTGCGATTTCGTCATACAAGTTATGTCAAAGCTGTTTTTTGGTCTTTTTTTGAAATGACCGAAAAAATTAAGTCATTTCCGTCAGAATGTCTGAAAATACAGGCAACCACTGTTGTGACAAGTTTCAGTACAACTGTGACACAAATGCCTCAGTGGCAAAAATGTTTCAGCAAAAAATGACCGAAATGTCTCTGTGAAATCAAAAACCTAGTGTCAAACGCTTATGTTTGAAACGCGCTGACCACAGACCGCTGGCAGCCATCAGTGGCATGTTCTGCTTGGTTGCCATTCTGTTCAAATGATGGTATGCCCGATTGAACTTAAGCTGTTGGGTAGCTGCTGCATTTGTTTAGTTTTTCTTTTCTGTTTTTTTTAGTTCGAGAAACAGACGTCTAAAGACAAATCGGAAGAACTTCGCGACAAACTGGACGACGCATGGAAAGATTTCGAACAACTGATCAAGTCGTCCGTGCGTACTGCCAAGGGTGAGGGAGGTTTATATGGGCGACCGCCAGTTGTTTATGCTGCAACAGTGCTCCATTGTTTCGCTGGCATGGGTCTTGTTGCTTTAATTTTTACATTGGGTTTATCAGTTTTTTTTTAAGGAAAATGATAGGTACCTGGTATGGACTTGTAAGGACCCGATTTCTCTTATTCTATGGACCCGATTTTCTCGGGTTTCCAGGAACCTGATGATAATTTTCGCTGATTCTAGGGACCCGATTTTAAATTCTAGGGACCCGAATCGGGTCCCTAAAACACATTTAAAAAACCTGTGTTTATATTTATAATGATCGTGAACTGTGGCGTTAGAAGTCTGGGTTGATTTTAGTTGTGCAGAGAAGCTTGTTTAACATGTATTTCGTTTTTTTACTAATTTGTTTATTTGTTGACTGTGGCTTACCGATATGGGCAGGGTAGACGCAAGTGCTATGTTGTCAACGCTTCACATGATTGGTAAAAGTCTTTCCAGACACAGGTGGAATAGACTTTTAGCGGCATTTAGTGTCTCAAAGCTTTGTTGTGTGGTAGCGTGGTTGACTGTGAGCTGCAGTTGTTGTTTTGAGCGAGTGGCCTTGACATGTTGCGGAGGTGGCCGATGTATTTAGCCTGAGGGATGTAGATTTTATTGTAAATTGTAAACAGGATTATTTAATTGATCAAATTTCAGATGGTACGGTTTGATTTGTTCATTGCGTGTTTGCAGCCAAAGCCGTTTCATACCGCTCTGTAAGTTGTTTGGGCAACACGGATCGAGATTTGCATCGTTTGGATGCTGAGAAGAGGATTGCAGTTATTGATTAAAAATTCGAAAGTTTGGCTTGTTTTGATAACTGATGTAATCACGTATAGCGATGTTAAACTTCAACTAGGGTACAGTGAAATGTGCACAGTGCCGGATCTGCAACAATTTCCTTTGCGGGTCATTTGCAATTTCCGGAAACATCGTTTCGAAAATTATTGATCAAGTTCTGCTTTACGACTAGCTGCTTTGCGGTCCTAGTTATTTTCTGCGCCATGTTCTTCAGACAAGGAAACCGCGCGCGAAAATTCGAAACCCGACGATTACGACGTGGTTGTCAAGCAGATGCTGTTTGAGAAAAAGGTCGCTCCATCCGAAAAGTAAGATTTGAACGTTCACTGTTGAAGTTCAGTTGTTGTTTTTTGTCGTCGCCGAGCATTGGTTTACATTTGAAAAAATACGCGCGAAGCGAAGGATCAAAGCGCAGTTTAACCTTTATTTGAAAGAGCCTGAAAAAGTTACAGGGAAGTACAGCACTGCAGGAATGAAATCGCCTGGAGTGATAGGAAACCGGTCCTAACCGGAACTGGCTTGTTTGTTCAAGAAATCAGCTTCACACCTGTTCGGTTTCGAAGAAATGAAGCTGTCAGCTCACTTTAACCTGTGTTCGATGTCCGTTGGTGACGTTTCCTAGCTTTGAATTCTTAGCATTTTGAATCGAACTTGAGTTCGACAACCGACGAAAATACTTTTTGTAACTCAGTAAATATCACGAGGATAATTCCAGATTTACAGCCCGACCTATCATGTTGATTGCAATCTAACATCCGTTCTGGTTCAACTTTGAGTCCGATGAGAATAGGTTGGTGCACAAATATATTGAGTTCTTCTATTTTTCTACGCAATAAATGTGTTCCATTTTGGAAACCACTCCTCCGCTATCCTCCTTTCATCCGCCCACGGTATGACGTGAACGCACACAGCGTGGATTGAGACTTGACCAACGTGTGAACGCGCTTGGCTTAGCGGATAACTTTTTATCGCATCGAATTTCTATGTTGATTGCGAAGATTTGAAAACATCCCCGGCCAACCTCAGCTGTAAAATATAAACCTCAAGCCTCAGTGGTTAAAATACAAGCCTCATTGCTTCGGGCGAGTTGATAGTTCCTACTTCATGTTCCACCGCGCAGTGTGGGAAGAAACAGTGCGGAAAGTCAAAATAAAACAGTTTGGAGAATCAGTGCCGGGTTTTAGTAGGCCTTCGTTCCTGCACGAAGACGAATAACTAGGATTTTTGTCAAGTTTGATCGCTTCGTCGTTAACATCGCTTGTGGTTTTTATGTTTAAAATAACCAGAATCAGAATCTCTTGCGTTGACCTTTTCTTTTTTATACGAGCGGATTTGAAAGCCTTTGTTTTCCAGGAGCAAAACGGAGGAGGAGCTTCAACAAGAACGCGAAGCTGAAATAAAGAAACAAGAGGAGGACAGAATCAGACGGATGCAGAACGACTTGGTTGATAAGAAGAAATCTCGTCCATCTCACCAATCAGCGGACGCTCTGGGAGAGGAGTAAGTGACGTATGCGTGGATTTGCATCGCTGATTTTGTTCATTTCGCTTGAACCTGATAACCCGCGTTTTTTTGACATTTTGCAATAAGGATTCTCGTGTCGAGTTCTTCGCAGTCGCAAAGTTTGCAAAAAGTTACCTTTTAATCATACTTTGGACCTGTCGATCAGCGAAAAAAATCCTCAGACTTATGGGTCTGACCGCACGGCTTCTGTAGACTAGTAGTGAATCCTGGATGCTACAACGACTTCGTCGTTTTGTAAGCCTCATTCAACTCTGAAAAATGGAGATGGTCACAGTTTTCACTGTACCGCACTGCAGGTTATTCCTACCAGTCACTGCAACTTTTGAATACGCACCTAGCAGTAGCTTTTCGTTCAAAATCTTTTTTACCGTTCGTGTTTGTCAGTTACATCGTGGAGGAAACAGTTGAAGAAGCTGAGTTGTTGTCGTTCGGCGCGGACGACAGTGAAAAAGTAAGTGATCGCCGTTGTCATGGCAATTGCAGAACGCTCATAAGTTTTTTTTGTTATTGTGACAACCTCACTGACATACGATCAATTTCGAGCACGAAGGAAAGATGCTCAAAAGTTGCGATCCTTGCCAAGTTGTAGACTATGACATTATGTCCTGTATGGAACTTACAATGTTCTGTGCACATGCTTCAAATAGCTTTCGAATATTGATAAAGCAGGAATGTCGAAGTTATCAAGTTCGTTTCCTCGTGCTTGTGCTGTGACATAAGCATAACCGAGGCAAAATGTAACGTGTAATGAGCATTCGTGGTTTGTCAGATTCCATATATCGAACGAAGTTTCAAACGCTTAACTAACTGGAGTTAGTTGGGCGAAGTGTGGAAATGGAATTGCTGTCAAACTGTGGAAGCAGAGACTGACAGTTGAATGAACGTCGCTGCGGATTTGAGTTTGTTTTGTTGGGTGGGGGTGTGCGCTTCAGCAGGCGAAAAACAGCGCGTGGTAACTTTTTAGGTGGAATCCGAAAGTGGCGAGTCTACTGCAAGTGACACCAATGACGGCGATGCCCTCCCAGCTGAGGAGGAGGAGGAAGAAGAATCGGAGCTGGGAGATCAGGGCATCGTTGATGACGATCAGGAAGCGGAAGCGGAAGAGCATCATGGCGAGGAATCGGACGATTTCTCAGACATTGATTCCGGAAATGAGGATGATGTGGACATCGTGAGCTTGGAAGAAGAGGTCGTGGAGGAGGAAACTCCTCCTAAGGAGCACGAGACGGAAAAGAAGGTGGCGGAAAGAATCCGGACGGCGGAAAGCAATAAGTGTAACTCGACACTTTTCTTTTTATGCAGCACTTTGGTTGCCATAGCAGAAGCCTATTATTGTGAATAAATTTATGTAGCAATGAATCTTTTCCGTAAATTGTGCAGCATAAGCGAACAATTTGAGTTACAGTGAACATTTTAGCCTGAGTTCTCACTCCAGCCTGTACTGAAGTTGCCACTCCTGTTAGAGGCAGCTCGCAATAGACGTCTGGTAATTCTCAGGCAATGCGAGAGGCTTAAATGCTGTCAAATATTTTGCGGTTTGGGAAAACCTATATGCGCTTGCCGCGACGCGTAATGTTGGCCTCCCTCCCCCTTTCACAGTTCCCTCCTCCTACGACGACTTCGCATCTCGCGTCGCTTCGTCGTCCTCGGCTCCGGATCAGGCGGCGCTGAACGTCACAGCAGTGTTGCGGAAGAAGTTCGCTCCCGAGCTGAAGCAAGGCAACAAAGCCAGGATGGTCGATTTGTTCGCTTACGTTTGGGAGCACTGCTGCAAGATGGCGTCCGCTTCTCCTCCAAGACTCAACGTTATTTCGAAACTTTCCAGGTGAGATAATAAATCTTCCGCAACGCTCTTTCATTGAGTCTTTCAAATATCTGCGCCAATGTAAACCAGGGTGCTTTTGTTTGGATTTAAATGCATACAAGGATTTCCTGGCACAGTGTAATTCCATTTGCTTCAGAACAACGTTTAATCCACGTTTTTGGGTGGCTGAAGTACCTGACAAGCTATGTCATTCACAGCTGTCAATAAATTTGCGTTAACACGGCAGCTGAGAAAAAAAACAAGCAATTTACTGATACGGGGTGTTCTCGTAGCGCCTTGTCCTTATCGCGCGCAAACAGAGGGACGCGCTGTTAATGGAATTTGCGGTTGTGCCCGAACTCGGCGTCTTCGGTTTTAATTATCGAATTGTGACGTCACAGGCAAATCCACGAGCTGTGCGCGTTGAACGCCAACGTCTGCTCGGAGTGTATCCGCGAGCGCCTCAAGCGGTCGTATCAGTTCTGTTTCCATTCGGGTCAATCGAGGGCGAACAAAGTCCCTTGGCCTGCCTTGGATGTGGTAAGCTGGGCGTGCATGTAATTATTGTTGCTCTGTTTGCAGTGGCACCTCGTTGCTAAGTTAGCACTTGCGTCGTTTAAACATAGCATGGCATTATGAAACACCAACAAGGGTGGTCAGAGCTCTGATCACTCCTTACCCGTCCCTAACATACTTGTGCAGCATGTAAGGTGTCTCGAAAAATCTACTTCGCTTTGAACTGATCTCTAATTACGGTACTGCGTCTCTTATTCGTTTTCTGCGTGCGATGTACGCTTTATCAGTTTGTTGTGTTGAGATGACAATTTCCAGTGACTGACGGTACAGAATTGAATACGCTTCGGTTCGTAATTGTTCGAGTCTCACTGCATGTCGGTAGTGAACATGCGGCTAAAGCTGTGCAATTTCGGGGGGGGGGGGGGGGAGGGGTTGTTCAGGCATCCAGGCCTCGAATGCTACTGAGTTGAGTTTGCAAGAGGATACAACTTTCAATTCTTGTTACTTTAAAGCTACAACATAGTACCGTGTGTGTTGTGGATCGTATTATATTTACAATATGTTTCTAACCGCATTGTGTTGAATAACGGACGCGCCTATCACACAACCAATATCTTTAAAACCTGGTCGCAAACATAGGTAGGTCAGTAATATTTCGGCGATGTGGAACAAATTCTTCTGTGTTGGGATGCGTTTGCAACACTTTTTTTTTCAAAATCTGTAAATCATATCTCGCAGAAACTTTCTCGTCTAACCCTGGAAAGAGGCTAAAACGAAAATAAAGTCTTTCGTATTTGTTTTATTCCATTGCAGTTAATACAATTCAAGATGATCAAAAATTTATTTTCGACGAGCGACTTCCGCCACCCAGTGGTGACACCTGCTTTCTATTTCATGTGCAATTTGTTCACGAGATGTCGACTTCAATCAATCAGGTATTCGTGGCGTTCTCCTTCGTCTCGTCTTCAACAATTTAGTTATCCATGGATTCACCGTTATCGCTGCGATTCGCCGAAATCTATCATTCCTTATTTACCTCTTGAAGTTATTTAATAGCTTGCCTCAACTGCGTTCACTCTTGTCGCGATGTTGCTGTTGCTATCGCAACACCTGCTTATCATTGAACAACAGTTTTGATCGCAAAGTTTCTCACTTAAGTCTTGCAGCAATCTCTCCTCAGTAACTGTCAGTCTTGTGTTGCCGCTGGCGATCGAGAAGCGCTTCGCTCTTGTTTTCATTTGAACTTTCGTTCCAAGCGGAAATGAAGGTCTCGAGAAATTTTAAGCTCACCCCGGATGCCGCACCGGACGTCGCATCCGCTGAAAATAGCAATGACGCACCAGAGAAGACGTGGCGCAAAACGGCCCTTCGCAAAATTCTTTGATGTCCCAGTGAGGTTTAAGGAAAATTTTCCTTGAGTAGTGGAAGATGCAGACTGCAGTGCAGTTGTCACTGAAATGTAAATATAATCAGTGAATCACATTTACTTGTCGTTCGTGAGAGACCGTTGCAATTTAATTTCTGAGTGAAAAGTTTCATTCGTCGTGTGATAGAAGAATAATGGACTCTATCACTGGTCTGCATCAATTCAACATAAAACACGGTGCATAACAAACACCTGACGAAAGCCCAGCAAGCAGCTTCTTTCATGCGTGCGTCCGTTGTCACTCGCAAAAAATATTACCTCCATCGTCGTGTTCAGTCGATTAACGAGCGTTATTTTTCACCTTCCAGCGACGTGACGCGCGGCTTGTTCGCATGCACGCTCTTGTTCGAGTTCGTGAGCTTCTCGAAAAGATTCGTTCCTGAATGCGTCACCTTCCTCACCGCCGTCCTGAGCATGGCACTGCCTCAACAAGCGTTCAAAAATCCTGGTTGGTTTTCAAACTTTTTCACGCCTGGGATCCAGAGACGAGTGTTTATGGTTTAATGTGTTTGGTGGACTGTCATTTCTGTGTTGATTACAAACAATAACTCACGAAGTTCGGAATAGTTTTGACTGACAGGGTATCGCGCATCTGCGTTAAGCAGACCTATGTGCCAACGTTTCCATAGATCAATTACTCGAAGTTCAAAACAGAACCGATGTCGAACTTTCATGCAGACAAAATAGAAAGGATTTGAGAATCGAAATGCCCAGGGTTGCGGAGTCGGAGGTAAAATGTCCGAGTCAATGGAAATCGTGGCGTGCAGCAAGAAATATCTGTTTCAGCAAAAGTTTCAAAAGAAATTGTACCATTTCAACAGGAATTCCCAGTTTAAGAGTGTGATGTGAAAAATGATCCAATTGGACATACGGTGTCGGAGTCGAACAAAAAAATCCGACTCCGACTCGCAGTGTTGTTAGGAATCCGAATCCACCCGAAAACCTCGACTCCCCAACCCGGGAAATGCCGATTATTCTAAAGCTGTCCGTTTTTCTTTCCGGAACATGATTGTTTTGGAACTTAGAACACTTCGTCGCGACACAACTTGGATGATCGTGGGTCTTTTCATGATATTGTGCCTGTTGCCATGACTACAGGTCTGCCGCCACCGGTTTCGGTTCATGTGAACAGAAAAAACGTTGAGTTGCTACGATCGAACTACTCTGCAACAACCACCGAAGGTTTGCGGCCAAATCTTTTGAAACTGATTTCAAGCAACCAAGATGTCGTCGACGAATCGGAGAAGTGCGAGTTTGGTCCTTTTGGTTGTCGCTTAAAACATGATATGTTTATTTTCAGGCGCTCAAGAATTGATTAGGTAGATAGAAATCGTCCTATTGATGCTCACTTGGCTTTTTTGTTCTCATATGACATGGAAGTGTTGCGTAAATTATTGATACGCTGTTGCAAACAAACTGTGCTGATTTTACGACCTCGACTGCGTTCACTATCACATTCCAAGCATTGGCCTAATTCGCGACTAGCTTCGTTCCTGCGTATGTAGGAAAGGTTGCGAACGATGTCGTGTCAGCTTTCTAAGCAATGCAGCCGCTTCTCATGAGCAGGTCTTGCAATTCTCTCGCACAAGGCGCTATGTTGTGTTCGCTTACGCTTGTAGGTTTGTACGAATGTGTAAAACCGTTTAAGTTAAAGCCCGTGCGGTAGAAATAGGCAACAATTTAAACAAATTGACATGAACGCGAACGCAAATTTTATCTCAACGATCATTTTCTGCGATTGCTTTTACCCTTCGAGTGTAACTATACACGCGAATGAACAACATAACTCAATTTGAACATAAAACATCACAAACACAACATTTTCATAGCGGTTTAAGCTGCTTCGGTATTTTTATCTTGTTTCGGTGAAACATATACAGCAGAATTTGCTGAATTCGTCACCTCAAGAGGATTAGAACGCGCTTCACAGAACGCGCGCGTAAATTCGATAAACAAATTGCGAGGTGTAACAATTCTCAGATAAAGATCCTTAATTTGTTTGAATTCCCACATGTGTTAACTGCTTAAGCATCAAAACCGAAACTGCAAATAACGAATTAGCCGAACAAAACGCTTCTAAGGGATAGAAAGAGGTGACGAATTGAGCGAATTAGACGATGGCGAATTAGACGAACAGAAATGTACACAAAAGATCGGAATTCTGCCCGGACCGACGAAAAGTGACGAATCAAGCGAATTTACGAATTAAACGATGACGAATTAGACAAATTTTACTGTACGACATTTATGCTTTTTTCTGATATTTCTAAGGTTTTATTTGCTTGTACTTGCCATCAACTTGGGACAGAAATTTGTGAACCTGTATTCTGACCTGCCATCCTTCGACGAAGTTTTCAAATCCATGCAGTCAATTGGACAGCTGCTGTTGAGCAACTTGGACCAATCACAACCGGTCGTCCGTGGTCACGTGGACGACTTGTTACGGTCCATTGCTTCCAACTGCGGCAAGCCACGTAAACTTATGACGTTCGGCAAGAGCAAGCCAAAGGTTTTGAGATTGATCGACCCCAAGATCGAGGACACGTAAGTAGACATGCTTTTGGATGTTGTGAGTTTGCCGTTAAACCGCGTGATTACCTTTGTCTGTTTTAGTTTCCGATACTGACACTTTTATTCAGCTTAATCGTTCTACCGTCTGTAGCTTGTTTAACCTTCTGTTCCCAGAGAATGTGACAATTGTGATTTCATGCTGTGCGTTAAAAATCGGGGGTTTCCCCGCGCGGAGAAGACAAAATGAAAAGCTACGACAAACATTTTGAAAAAAAAATAGATTCATTCGCGACAAAGTGCGCATCTGTGAAGTTCACAAAGCCCTGATTGTCGATCCACTTCTCCGGATAGAGATCCCAGATACGATGGTTCCGCCATATGTCCAGAATCCCCACGAAAGACTGCGGAGGCAAGTCCTGCTGGCTCCTCCCAAGGGAACGCCGCCATAAACCAGGTTGCTTGATTACATCTCCGACCTTGCTTGGACCCGTCATGGTGTGGAGCCAGCAGAACTTATCTGAAATAGCTATTCACCGTAGTTTATTCAGAGTCCTTTCAAGTCTGCTGCTCCCGCGCCCCCCCCCCAAAAAAAGCGGGCGTGTAAATAAATGAGCTTCTTTCCCACAGACGGGCTGCATGTTTGAGACACTTTTAGTGGTTTGTGACCTGTTGCCATGGCGACAAACATGACGTCTGCGCTTTTTGACTTGTTCACAGCGGCGAGCCGTTCCAGAAGCGCTCGCGAAAGTTGAACCCGTCGAAGCGAGAACGCGAGCGTTTACTGCACAAGCGACGGCGCGAGCTGAAGGGAGCGGTTCGGGAAGTGCGCAAAGACAGTCGGTTCATCGGACGACAGAGACAAAAAGAACAGGAAGAAATGTATGTTTCTGATTAGTTTGCATTGCTCGTAAGGGGGTTTGCGTTGAATTACAAGGTGCGACATCTACTGGCACAACCAAACGCGAACATGTGGCCACAAAATGCGCCAGAGGTCCTGAATGGTTGACGCGTTCGTCAAAGGCAACAATGTCTGTATGTTACAGTAATTCAACATTCGGCAGTTCACTCGGCCAGGGCTTCCCGACCTTTCTCTGACCATGTACCCCTTCAGCACATCGACAAACGAGCGTGTACCCCTAAAATTTCTTATGACAAAAAGGTTGAGTAAAATAACAAAAATCCATTGAATGTACAATGGAAATTTCATATTTTAGAATATTTGGAAATAAATAATTTATAAATATGCTTTTCCCTTCTGTTGATAACCTTAAAGGTACTTCTTTAGATAGGCAAATGTCTCCCTGGGGGTGCATGTACCCCAGGTTGGGAACCCCATGGACTAGGCACTAGGAGAAAAAAATCCATTAATTTTGCCGTAAAATGTCGGCCATGCTTCCAGTTTCATGCTGATGGTCCAAACTTTACTACACACGTTATCACGACGTCGAAGTTGGATACCAAGCAAATACTGTTCGAAGACCTACTGTCCTGTCCTTTTCAGTGCTGTCCGTCCCAACACCGTTTAAGAAGCCTGCTTATGTCAGGCTACAGGCAGTGCCCTGCTAGCATGTAGACCTACCTGTTGAGGGCGCAGTTGCGCGTCAACCTACGAGTTAAGTTTGGATTCAGGTGTTCAGTTGTCGCACGTGTTATTGGGTACTGTTGCAAGTGGACCATAACAGATTGTTAACTATGGGGCGCTGTTTGTAAAAATATTATATCTGACAGATTTAGCACAAAAAGTGCTATCTCTGCGCATATATAGCTATCTCTGCACAGATTTAATTATCTCTGCATGCAGAGATGTTATCTCTGGCAGAGATAGCTACCTCTGCATGCAGAGATGTTATCTCTGGCAGAGATAGCTATCTCTGCATGCAGAGATGTTATCTCTGCCAGAGATAGCTATCTCTGCATGCAAAGATAGCGCTGAAGCGTGTCGAAGGAAAGCATGGTATCCTGTCTGAAGAAAAACTTGGTGTTCTGTTTCAGTAATCTAGACAAAATCTAGGCTTCTGCAAGGCATGAATTCCCTGGCGTCATATAAAGCCAGGTGGTTTCAGGTCTAAATTATACTGTTTTGATTATAACATTTGCTTGTGTAGACGAAAGACTACAAAAAACTTGGGAAGGTTGTCTCAGTGAGCAGTTTCTTT
>Ga0210059_1003424_pt1 | contig 25370 bp, 17 predicted proteins | sample Ectturendosymbi2_FD_188042 | JGI IMG/M metagenome (GOLD analysis project Ga0210059, IMG submission 188042) | Ecteinascidia turbinata endosymbiont from Florida, USA - Sample 2 (SPAdes) (version 2) | ecosystem: Host-associated > Tunicates > Ascidians > Unclassified | place: Key West, Florida... | reverse complement strand
GACAACCCCACAAGACTCCGCACTTTCATTCCAGACACCGGTACACACACCCCCGGAATGACCCTCCCAAAAAGAGCCTGGGTCGGGCTCAACCGCCTCCGCACCGGTGTCGGACGTTTCTGCTCTTGCCTGTACAAAAGGGGTATGACCTCCTCTGTAGCCTGTGAGTGTGGCGCAGAACAAACCGTCGACCATGTTGTCCTCCAATCCATCGGCCTCCCACGGACTACACGGCCTGACGGTTCTGGACGATGAGACAACCGAATGGCTGCTCAACACCTGCCCCGATATCAATGCGGGCTTGCAGTGGATAAAAGAAGAACTTGCTCAAACGAAGGAAGAGGCGTGCGTCTCTTACAGTTAACGGCCTTAAACTTTGTGCAATGCTTTGTGAGGTTGTACAGCAAGCAAACCATTGGGGAGAGTCAGGTATACATATTACGTATTTACAATATGTATGTCTGACCTTCCTCAACGCAAAAGGAGAAGTATACAATTTCTTACCCAGTGGTTCTCAATCTTTTCGCTGAAGGGAGCCAAATCCACAGTTACAACTTTGTTAGAGAGCCGCACACCATTAAATTTTGACACAAGTCAATTAACACGTTTTGTTTTATTGCAGAACGAATTCGGTTGCACACAACAACATAGGTATTATTGAAAGACTGCTGTGGGCCGCACAAAGTGTGCTTGGGAACCGCACGCTCCTTTTGGAACAGTTGTTCTGAACTACTGTTCTTACACATTGTCAGATTGTGTGGTGACATATACGTCGTTGACCACATTCAAGCCGTAAGCCACATCGCCTAGTGTACCAGCCATTGCACCAGAACTGGGTGGTAGGAGCGCTCTTTCTCCTTCAATTTTGAAATTTGATATTTTACTAGCATTTGTTTCTGTAGAAAAAAAATTGTTTTGGTTTCAAGTCGAGAAAATGAAATTTCGCCACTGTTCCCAGGTCGGAAATATTCATTTTGCCCATCCTTGGAAAATCCTTTTTTCCCCACCCCTTGAAAGAAATAATTGCGAGGCCCATGTTATCAGCACCCGTTAGAGCAGTGGTTCTCAAACCTTTTGTCTTTGCAAACCTCTGCACCAAAAGCATCTGTGGACCACTTCCTTTTATCAACATTTCTTTCAATTACTAAAAAATTCGATTAGCATGAGCTTACCGTCCCGGAAAGAAACAAGTTTCAGGTTTCGACCTACCACCAACTGCCGTCACCAAAACCAAATAACTCAAGGCCAGTCAACTTCCAACATGAACATGTCAGTTTCGTGGCCACCTAAAACGCATTCATAGGACCCTGAGGGTGAAGGAACCCCAGGTTGAGAACCTCTGCTTTATCGAATCGAAAAACAGGTATCTGATAAAAGCCAAGAATTCTTGCAATTACTGATATCTGACGCAACGACATGCGGGACATTGGATGTTATCGTTTTCACTTAAACAAATTTTAATTTCCCTTTTGGCCTAACCTACAGCCTACTAAAAGCTGGCAAGCCATTATATCATGCATTCAATACAAATTTGCCTGTGATTGGGAAATCCTGTTGATACCACACCAGTAGCGCAACAAGGAGAGCTGGAGGCTCTGGGACCTGGGCAGAATCTTATGGCTGGTGGCGATTTGTTATTTTGTGGTGTGGCAAAATTAGTTTTTGTAAGTAGTTATGAATTCCAACTCTTCCTCAACATTGTTAAATAAATTCATAAACGGTTCCAACTCTTCAGCTGTTGTGTTTAGATGCCCTGGATTGGTAAGCTAGCTTAATACTAAGGAAATGTAGTTGTGGTGTGATTCATAAAATGTTTACTCACAATTCTCTGTCAAATCCAATATGCAAAATACCCCGGTGTTTGTCTTGAAATCAATGCTTTTTCAATATTCTTACTTAGGTGGTAATTACCCCCCAGTCCCTACATCTTTCTCTTCAACCAAAACTATTTCCCCATCTTAGACAAATATTCGTTGACCACAGACCAGCAAAAATTACTGGTCCGGCAGTTCGAGGCTTATATCGTCCCTCCACTCAAAGTGTGATAAGGAAGGCCCTGCATAAAAATCACGGTGAATAGTCATGCCTGTAGCTTATACTTTTTCTCCTATCGTTCGATTCATAGCAACACCCAAAGGGAACGTCATTACATGACCTGACACGACCTGACACGACCTGACCTGACACTTTATGACCTGACACGTCATTACATGACTTGGCATTGGTGACAAACATTTGTTGGCATGTCTTATGCTACCTTTTAATGTTCCGTGGGATGCTTTCAGTAAGTGCCACCAGTTGTAGCCCAATCTTTAGGTGGGGTTATCAACATTACATTTTGACAGGTGAAGTGAAGGACTCTGCAAATGTGACTTTGCTCAGTTTCAGTAGAACTGATTCGTTTCTGTATGATATAATGGTATCGGAAACAGGCCCGCAGCCAGGTCTTAAAGTTTTCGGGGGCAAAATACATTTCCAGGGCATCAAGATATTTGATTTTATTATAAGTTGAAACAAATCTTTCCGGGCGCAAAAAATTAGGAGGCACTTCCGACGAATCCCTCGTGTCTACGGGTCTGGCCGGAAGACGACGTTCTTGCAGGGTTGGTAGACGGTGTCAAATTTAGCAAATGCTGCTAAAAATCTCAAAATTTGGCACAGCTTGTGAAAATATCCTTAAAACTACCAAACATTTTCCATTTTTTAACTACCAATTGTCAGTATTGACAGAACTATCCGTTTTGGATTATTTGTCAAATTTGTAACTAAACTTTAGAGAGAAAATGCAATTCAACATTCATCGTTGTAAACTATACTGTATTTATGATCACCCTCCATTTTCCCTGAAACCTGGTTATTGGTACTGTGGTTTACAGTGGAACTTAAGTTCAATTGTCAAAAATTAAAAGGTATGGAAAAACATGCATTACAAAACACAAGAAGTATCGAAAAATCAATAGGTAACTGCTCATGACATTTCCATTGTCAAAAATTTTGTTGCTAATGTTTTGCCATAAAATGGAAAAACCCTTGCCATATTCTTTGTCAAGCATCTGGCAACACTTTATAGGCTTGAACTGCAGGTAAAGTGCATCAGAGCCAGCCAATAGGCAACCTGGGCTTAGCAGAAGTCTCCTTTCTTCAATAGTGCCCTTAACATTTGCAATCATAGAAAAACCCATTTCAACAGGAATAGCTCACAAAAGTTGTTGATCTCATTTTGGTAGAGTCATTGATCCTTAAACTAAAAACCTAAAACGATGTACGTAGATACGATTGTTGTGAAGGCATTTATCAAAAGGGACATTAACCGAAACAGCTGCACAACCTGGCATTGGCTGTACCGAATGAAGTTGTTCAGAGAGATTTCCAGCGCTGTATTGAAGGGAAGGGGTCCCCCGCCATGTTCCTTTGTTTTGCCATATGTGCGAAGTGAGACATACGTATGCCACTTAGGCATTTCCAGCCAGGAAGGTATATTTGTGGGGGTGGCCCTACATTAGTTATCGGCCAGCCAGATGGGAGGATATCTCTTGAATAATTTGTTGTGACGACATAACTATCACACTTACAGGTTTCCTGAAGCTAGTCAAGTATCTAAATCTGGTGAATGCAAGGCCAAGGTAAAGCTTGATACGTACAACACATCAGCTTACTTCTCTACTCGTTACTGTGAGATTTTGCGTCTGTCTCAATCGATTCGGTTTTGCCCAGGTCGCATACGAGTAGCATTATCAAGAAAAGCAACCATACGTCCTCTTTTTAGAGGACATGTCCTGTTTTTTCAAAAAATGAAACGTCCTCCGAGGACATTGAAAGATGTTAAAATGTTCCTGAAAGGGACTCATTGGCCCTGTATGGAGCCCACTAGCTAACACTCCCGAAAGACTTGAGAAATGATGGTGAATCCAGAAGTGGATGGCTATACTGAAACCCTAAATCACCGGGAAACACTCCGAAAAACACAAAATAACGACCTACTGAAAACGTAACGAACACTATAAAAGAAATATAAGTGTAGTGATGGAACGGTTTTTCATTTTATTTCGCCATGGGGTGCGATTTTTTTTCTGCCTCCTTTTCAGTTACACCATTGGCTATATTATATTGTATTTACATAAAGTAAGCAGTGTGTACTCAATTGCAACAAGATATGAGCTGGTGTCGTAGATTAGGTTATGGGAGGGCTTCTAGTTGTGAAATTAAGCTGGGTTTTGGTTGAGCAAATTTGTCGGGTGGAAAAGCGGGAATGCCTTCACAATAATTGTTACGTAACAGTGGTATTTGCTTTTCTAGGATCTCAATGACTTTGGCATTAGTGTGTGAACTGCTGACTCCATTAAAGGGTTTTAGCTTTGTTGAGCCGTGATACTGTGAAAAAGTTTATTGTATATATTGTAGATAGCATAGCGCAGTAGTTTCTGAAAGCTAATCAGTAGTGCACAGTTTCAAAAAGGAATACATCTGACGTAGCTACGTCAGAAGTATCTCTTTTTCAGAAAAAGACAACATGATTTTGAAGCTGAGTGCATTACGTGTGGTTGCATTTGCACAGTGTGCACAGAACGAGGAAAAGGCTGTTATGGATTTGTGGATATTGAGTACCAAAACATCTTTCTCATAGTGTAGCTAGGTGGCTAAGGCTTTATCCAAGCTTGCCAAGAATGCTTCATCTGTACCCAGCTTCACATTCGTACTTCATGTCCTGTCCATCGACATGCCAACTCTTATTCTGAAACGTTTTTTTGTGATGTTCTCCGAGCGAACTCTGTTTAAGACATTTAGACATTTGCAATCATTTGTGTCTGTTTTCAATGAGCAAGTTCAAAATATTGAGAAGACAAAGGATCAATTATTGAGGTTGTATCGGTTCGCACCACTGTGAATGCAACAAATCAAGTGAGAGAAACAGATGTATGTGTTGTTGCCACCTCTCCGCTGGCTTTTGGCTGAATGCAGGTTCACTACAAAGAGAATGTGCGCGAAGAAGAACACTAGATACATATATGTGGCGCTAACAAGCAGTAAAAGAGTGATCCCCATGGAGTGATCTTGGTGAGTTACCTCTAATAATGCTTGTGAAGCTAGTGAACAGTTTGATAGTACTTGCTACTAGTGACGACGAGAGTGATGTTGTCAGGTGATCTCCAGTGTTGCTTGCTGCCACAGTGCGAAGCTTTGCGCACATGCCGCTCCGGCTTTCCGATCGCAACAGTGTAAAATTACATTAAATTAGCACTAAAAAAATTCAGAGAGGAAAACAAGGATTGCGCCTGATTTATTCATGTCAAATGTATCTGTATTGTACAAATCTTGTTTTGAACATCTGGATAAACGTGTCCCTTTTATGCTAAGTTTACACGCTTTGACTAAATTCGTCTGTTGCAAGCAACTGAATGGGAAAATGTTGCAACATGTGAATAGTATCTGCTTGTGAAACGTTTCTAATGATGAAGCTACACTGTTTGACCAATACCAAAACTTGTTTGCGTTCGTGCATAAAGAACATCACACAAATGCAGTTCATTGTAAAATGATGGAGCATGAAAGATGAGCAAAATATTTCGAAACTTTCAATATCATTGAATGCTTCAGCGAATTGCTAAAAATTGGATAGTTTTATCTCAATGTTATAGCTCATTACGCTAATGTGGAACGTAGTTTTTCTGTGATGTAACCACAAACCTGAAAGAAAAATACCTTTGTACTTATAACACTTTCTGGTTTATTAAAGTTGGCGAAAAATTAAAAAGATCTTTCATTCCAGTTGGCTCATGTAGTATGAAGGTAATACTATAATTTTCTATACACATCTTTCGCGCAAGCAGTCTCACAGTATAATACTATGCACATCTTACATGCAAGCAGGCTCATAGTGTAAAGGTAATACCGTATGTTAAAGACATTTAAGTAAACTGCAAAACATTCATGGGCTGAATTGGACACGTAATAAGGATTTTGTTTTAAATGTTTTGACTGAAACATCGTCCACACCACACGTCTTATTTAAATATGAAAACTTACGGCTTTTTGTTATTTCATTTTTTAAGTGCAGATGACACACTCAACTGAGCGATAGTCGTTAGTGCTCCTTTTTGCTGATGAATATATGGCAACCCTATTATCAAACTTATTAATAAAGAAATATGGACAGTGGAAAGGGGTATCGACACTTTGACAGGCGTAGAGCTTATCCAAGTGGTTCTAAAAAACACAAAAAAGAATAAAGAGGCAAAATTGAGAGAATTTGCAGCTAAGTCAATAGAGATTCAAGACTACTATACTGGAGTGATGATGAAGTCCAGCGAAGACTAATCTGCGCAACCTGTAAGAGGACAGGAAATAGTGGAGCATGCTGTGACAGACGTATGTCTACGTAATGATGCGAACAGGCCTAGTTTGACCAGCGGTGCAACACCAGTAGAAGAACGTCAAGAAGCATCGTCGAAAAACACGATATATCGAAAACCACCATAGACAGAATGATTTTCTGGGGTTAAACAAACTTTTAGAGGGCGTTGCCCCCGAATTTCCCCCGCAGCTACAGGGCAGTTGAGAAGATACGAGCAATCAATGAAACACGTACAGTAGATACCACGATTATGTTTAGTCGTAGATGTAAATCACTTGAAAAGATTGATACGGAGCTAGCCTGACATGTCAGTCAATACAAACAATATTGGAAATCGCTTCTGCAACGTTTGGTTTCTGTCACAAAATTTATTGCTGATTGAGGATCGGGGTTTAGAGGAGATGATGAAAACGATGGATCGTCCAGAAACCTTTCCAAAAATCAAAAAGATTTTTTCAAGCTCATTAGAAAAAAAAGATGCAATGCATCTGCTGACCGGTTTTGCAACAGTTTCACAAAACGCCAGTATTGTCTAATGTCATGTTGTAGCAAAAAGATGTGTTACACTTGAGTTAACTCACGTAACGTCACAAGATTACGTCATGAATATTAATGATCCGAGTAACACTAACGACGTCATCGATCATCCCCTACCTGAAGATTCTGTATCCGCATATGGGGCCTCCCACGACGCCTGGGCCCCAGTCAGGCACTGGAGATTACAGTTGAACTAAAAAGACGTAATCACTGTAGACCATAAAGGTCAATGTCTCATCTGGTCGGGTTTGGTCAGTGGTGTGCTTAAGGACTAGCGAGGGAGGCACTTGTCTCGGCCCCAGTTTCAGGGGCCCATTCGAGTTGTTTTGCGCGTACAATTTCCTCATTTTTGGTGAAAAATTTGTTATCCACTCATAAAATGCATTCCCAATTAGATCATGAAAAGTACTCTGCTTTCAAAGGGCCCCCAACAGCAACTGCAATGTGCAAGTAGCCTACACTGCTTTCAGATGGGCTCCCAACAGAAATTGCAATGTGCAAGTACTCTGTTTTCACAAGCCCCCAACAGCAAATACAGTGTGTAGATAGGCACTCTGCTTTTAAAGGGACAGGGGCGTGAAGAGGGAGGCAAGGGGGACACAATTCCTTCTTGCCACTGGCGCCATCTAACCTCGTTACGCCCCCGAAAAGAGGCCTACAACAGTCATTGTTATGCGTAAGTAGTATGCTTTCAAAACGGCCCCCAAACAGCCATTGCAATGTGTAAGTAGCCTGCCCTGCTTTCAAAAGGGCCCAGAACAGTATCTGCAGAGTGCAGGTACTCTGCTTTCAAAGGGGTTCCCAAAGTCTACTGTAATGTGCAAGAACTTTGCTTCCAAAGTGGCCCTCACCAGCATCTCTAATGTGTGAATAAAGTAACGCTTCAAACCTAATTCAATACTTAAGTGTGGGTAAACATTTGTTCCCGAATGTTCTGAAAAGACCCTTGCAAGTGAGAGCAAAAATGTTTAGCAAATGGTAATTTTTTTCACTGTCAGAGAATGAAGTTTCTCATGATATACTGTGAACGACGGTTAAAATGGGTTAAGAGCGTGTGTAATACACAGAAAATCCCAGGAGTTTTGTTGTGTTCAAACATAAACCTGTTTTGTGCTCCATTAATAAATTCCAAACTCAAATTTGCCTTTTTGGTTAAGTCAATTGTGAATTTCAGTGTACTATTCTGTGTTTACTTGTGCATGCTCTTGAAAGCAGCAAAAAAGGGTGAAATTTAACAGAGATTTAGTGTTTGGAATCTGCTTGGTTGTCGCCTGTGGTTTCAGGGAGTCCTTTAAGGACACGGCTGTGAACAAACTCAGGAAACTGGGCGTATTGTTTCAGGGGGAATGTATTACAAATTTCTGTTTTATTGATGGTCAATGTAGAGAAATGGAGAGCAAAATTGAAAAAGTGTCTTGAGATGACAACTTGTCAACGCTTTACACTTATGTGTTACTAGCTTTGTTTTCTTAACAGGCTTACATCATCCCTCCACTGAAAGTCTGATAAGAAAGGCCCTGCATAAAAATCACGGTGAATAGTCATGCCTGTAGCTTATACTTTTTCTCCTATCGTTCGATTCATACCAACAGCCAAAGGGAACGTCATTGCATGACCTGACACGTCACTTTATGACCTAACACGACATTACATGACTTGGCATTGGTGACAAACATTTGTTGGCATGTCTTATGCGACAAAGTTTGCATCACACAAAAAAGTCTGCAAGCCCGAGGTGCAACCACAGCCGAATTTAAGCTTTATCAAAATAGTTCACGCACTTTAAGAGGGCTCCTCGCAAGTCCCGACACAGTTAACGTTTGAGAACTTTTACATACTGCAGTCCAAGTAAATTAAAGAACTACTGAAAACGTGAGGTGAACAATGAAACCTGCTTTACATCACTGAGATTGTACTATTAAATTTATTGTTGTAGTATGCTGCATGCAGTATATGTACATATTGATTAAAAACTACACAAAAAAGCTAAATATACAGCAGATAAATGTCAAGGCTACATTTGTAAAGCAGGTATACTGCCATCGCTTCTCTTAACCTGTTTTGATCCCCTGGAATCAATAAACAATCAAAATCTAGTGGTGCAGTTTTCCGGAGACGAAAATCCAACAAGGATGAATATTTGACGAAATATGCCGGATCCATACACGCATATGTGAAGCAGAAAAAATTAGAAAGAAGAGTAGTGCGAAGAAAGGTGGGGACAAGCAGAAATCCAAGCTTTATAATCAACAATGTAAACTGTGTAAATTTATAAATCAACAATGTAAACGAGACCCATTTCAATTGATGAGTGGATTTTTTGAATTTCTTGCAAACTATTTGAAGAACAATGAAAATGCCCTACGAAAGATTGGTCAAATATTGTTTGATTTTTAACGACGATGAAGCCGTGGAGTACGCTACTAGGATAGTCTGATTTGCTATTAAAAATCAAAATATGGTCTGTCAGGCAACATTCAACTGAGTAAATTGCGTAAACAAAACCATTTGCGTACAAAAATAAATAATAAAGCACGTTTGGTTTTAAACACGAAGCTTTGGTCATTTCTGAGTGTTCGCCTGACCACTGCGTTGATGAAGCATGAACAAACCCGAGCCTAAACGGGCCTTAGATGCGAGTATTGCTTTGAAAGGGACCACGCGGTACGACGTTGTTTCCGGTAAAAAAGTGTCTTATGGTTGTGAGTATTGACGCAGTCTTCTTGGTCGCGCGATAACCAAAATCTAAATGTCGACTGACCTTCGGAGAGGTTAAAATTAGGAGAATTTTCTATGAACTCTGAATACTGAGAATGAACGTGTAATTCATCAAGTTACTACCATTTATAGAATGCAGAAAATACTGCAACCGGAAGATATACACAATCTTCAAGTGGACAAATTTATGCACAAATATACAAACTCTAAGCTACTGGCTACATTCAACAATTATTTTGAACTCATTACAGATGTTCATCCATGCAATACGACACAAACCAAAACTCGACAATTTGCTTTGCCAAAAGCACATTTTAACTTAAGCTCTAAAACGATAAAGCACAGTACAATAGAAATCTTGCCAAAAATTCCTTGAGAAATAAAATTATACTGTGTTTGCCACTTTTACATTGTAATATAAAATTAAATGCTACTCGGCTACTACAAATATATTTTGTGTTGTTTTTATTGGCGTACATAAACCAAGTGTATTTTATTTCATTTTTTAAGGCTGTTACTCTGAAAACAGTCGAATCATGAAATATCGCTGTTATATTGCATGCAATTTAGTCACTGTTGCGTTGACTAAAAATGGTCGCATCAAACGATAGTATGAAGTACAATCGGACCTCGTTTATTGGACGACTTTGATTTTGTTTCTTCAAATAATGTCAGTTTAACGAGGTATCCGGATAAGCAGAATCAAAAGTGTAAAGGGCAATTTTTTTTCCAGAGCAAATGCCAACTATGTAATCAAAGATGACGATGTGCAGTAGAACTCGCCTAAGCGGACCCTCAAAGTGGAACAGAAGAAATCTGTAGATTAGACGAACTGTCAACTTAAGCAAAAATGTAGACTGCATGTTGAGCATGACTAAATGAAACACTCAATATATCTTTTTATTTATTAGGATATCCGATTGATATGCGTAGGTCAGCATGCCTGCAACCAGAGGCGGGGCAATCGGACAATTGCCTCCCCCTTGAAAATTTCAAAAACCTATGTATTTGTTAGGTATCGCAACAAGTTTACATCATTTTGGTCCCCCCTGAAAATATAAATTGGTTGCGGCCCTGCAGGTTAGTATGCATTCAGGGTGAGATTAAACACGAAAAACAACTGGACAAGTGACCTAACTGTGTCTTGCAAGTTCCGTCACTGTTGCATTCATTGTGCGCGGAAAATTGACTTTCAGACTTCTATTACGATTTAAAAAACAACCAAATAACATTTGGCAAAAGCGCAGTCTGGTTTAGCGTTTTTATTGGTTTGACATATTCGTTTCTGAATTTCCGTGTCGGAGGCGAACAGCGAGGTTTCCGGTTGGAAGGGGTGGAATGCATGCATTGGGAAAATCAGTTCATACCAGTTTTGTGTCTGACACCGGGATTCCAGTTTTTCGGAGTTTGGACAAACGAGGTCAAACTGGAGTGGGTTGCCTTAGGTCCCATTTATGTGGCGCCGTTAGTAAAATTATTATATCTGACAGATTTAGCGCAAACACTTCTATCTCTGTGCATAGACAGCCATCTCTGCGCGCATTTAGCTACCTCTGCGCAGAGATAGCTATCTCTGCCCGCAGAGACAGAACGTTATTTTTGGGCAACAACGCCTAACCAAGCAGTTCCTTTTGATCCACTGTTTCTATGACAGCGTTATTCTCTTTACAAAACGGTGCTCATCACCCAAGCGAGCACTTCGCTTTCAATGCACTCCTTCTGTGAGAGCATAATCTTTATGCACCTGAAGGCGCTGAAAAACGGTGAGCTGCGCCTGTTGAGAACAGTTGGAATGGTCAGACTTGAAGAGATCTTCTTTGAAACTTTAAGCAAAAAATGCCACTAACACTGAGACCATCCCCACAAGTTTACTGTAGATCATCGTCAGCACAAACCAATGTTATTATCAAAACAGTATAATTTAGACCTGAAACCACCTGGCTTTATATGACCACAGGGAATTCATGCCTTGCAGTAGCCTAGCTTTTGTCTGGATTACTGAAACAGAACACCAAGTTTATCTTCAGACAGGATACCATGTTTTCCTCCGATACACTTCAGTGGTATATGTGCATGCAGATTTTGGTGCATATGTGCAGAGATTGCTAAATGCACGCGGAGATAGCTACATCTTCGCAGAGATAGCTATCTCTGCGCAGTGATAGCTAAATGTGCGCAGAGATAGCTATCTCTGCACAGAGATAAGTAAATGGACACAGAGATAAATATCTCTGCACAAAGATAGCTAAATGCGCACAGAGATAGCTAAATCCACGCTGGGATAGCTAAATGTGCGCAGAGATAGCTAAATGTGCCCAGGGATAGCTGAATATGCGCAGAGATAGCAGATTTTGTGCTAAATCTCTCAGATATACTATTTTTACGAATGGCTCCCCATGCTAATTACGCAAAGCGAAAAATTTGTCCACCAAACTAAAGACGAAATTCCGTTCCAATGCATGTCTTATTGTGATATCGATTGAGAATTCATCTATGTAGTACATCACGCCTTGTTCTCAACCATGCTTAAATTCCTTTACACCACTGCAGTGCTGTACTAGTCCATGATCGTTGATGCAGTTCCTCTCTTAGCTGTCACGAATGTTTCCAAAAGATGTGAAAACACCAAATGTTCAATGTGACAACTTTAAACAAGTTTTTATGATGGCTTGATCTTGCTTGCAACGCATTTTGCTTAAATAAACCACATAACCGCATTGCGCATATTAAACTTTGTGCTCAGAGCAAAAGACTTTTACTTGCTGCAACAAAGTGTTCCCTTTAAACTATAAGTGACTTCGTGTTAGGGAGGTCTTCAGCCTAAATGACCCCAAATCCTTCGCTGTTTCCCACTCCCCATGCATTTCATGAATCGGTCCACTTGGAAGTCATAGCAACACTACATTTAATAATCGTGATGGCGTCATTCATGAATGTGCCCTTTATGCTTGTTCTTCATCAACGTAAATGCATTATCGTCATCGAACTTATACGTTTCTTCTACCACAAACTATGTATCTTCATGTTCTTTGATGTATTTGTATGTTCCTTGTTACTGCGCTGCATACATAAATCTAGTCCGTTTCATGTGGGAGTGATGACGCTACACACAACAATGGATTCCAGAAATTGAAAACGACGTTGTTCTGAAAAGGTTTCTATCTACGCATAAATTTCGCGAAATTGACACTTTGCAGTTGTAATACACACATTCGCCAACACCCAAACTCAACAATCACACCATTTAAATCACAAAATTCATATTTTTCTGTGCTTCAGAGAGCTATGAAAATCGTTTAAAAACAAAAATCGCACCTCTACGAAGTCAGTAACAAAAGCTATAAAGTCATAGAGTCATATTTTCCATGTTAAGTCCTAGAGTCATATTTTGCATATTTTCAATCTCATTCAATAAGGAAACCCTTTCAAAACAATCTCAAATATCAGGTGAAACTACGATATCGCTAGGTCCATACTGCATCCTGCAAAATGAACCCACTCGAGCATCCTGCGAGTGTTGGCAAAGACGTAGGTGAACCAAGTTATTTGAATGAAATGTTATGCATTGCCTAAAACTGCTGTTCTTGCTGCCCCAAAAAAACAAACCAATGCCCAGAAATGCGCGTCAAGTTTCAAACCAAACTTCATGTTTTAAGCCATTTATTTTAGTCGGGCATCAACAAATCATCGGGGTACCATCTCTTATGCCTATCTTTGCTGGTAATATTTATTTGTAAAGTAGTGGCATATGTTATAGCTCAGTCATTTTTGTTTGATCATAAAAAGTCACATTTTCTGAAAAACAGGGTCATACAATCAATCTTCTAGATCATAAAAATAGCCCAAATAGTCACAATATAAACATGACATCAACACATCGTCTTTATGAGATTTCGATTGCCTTGCAAATCTATTTATGTTTCAAAGATTAGTTTGTACGTATTGGTTAAAAACTTACCCAAGAAGTGAAACTTATGGCAGCTCACACGAAACGTAAGGCGTTTCACACTCACCAACGTTTTCCACAAGATCTACTGGCACAGCAGTTTGCAGTTTTCTCGAATCTTCAGAGAGAGAATTCTTGAACTTCGCACTGAATTCTCTAGTTGTCCTTCTTAGCTTATTTAAACGTTAGCCATTTTTTCTTTCTTCCTCTCCGCCACACCCATCAATTTAACTTTTTTTGCTTCACGAACTGCCCAAGTTCAAATATCATTCGCCAGAGGCACTTCACGTGACCACAACAGCTGTTTCCTATCCTTTTAAGGTGTCTCACGCACATTGCTGTACAGCATGTTTTTTAATTTTGTTTGCTTCCATTTCATCTTGCCATGCAAACACTGGCAAACGATTATTGGGGCTTTTTAACGTTTGGACTTTTTAGACTGTCGTCGGTTAAAGCAGGGATACCAATCTCAAATTGCTCCGACAGACAACTGAAGACACAGGATGTAACACGAGGCCAAGGGCTGCATTATGACGCTGACCTAACAATGGCGGTACCTGAAGCTTGCTAGAAACAGCTTTTGCATATCATGTCTTGAGAAAGGTCACAGGCAGCAGCGTACAGTAACTAGATGTTTCAGCCAGGTCGGGCAACACTTAGCTGAATGGAACCCACTAACCACCGTAGGGGGGCCACTAGCCACAACTCAGGAAATAAGTTAAAAGGTAAAAAAACACGACATTCGGTGAATCCGAATGTCGTGGAGTTCTGTTCTAGGAAAAAAAACGAAAACCCTGAATAACGCAAAAAAGCAACAACCTACTGAAAACCAAAAGAATAATGAATATCAAAATGTTAGTTAAGGGGGGCAGATCTTACAGTTAGTTTGTCAGGGAGGGTGGCCGTGCTCCCCGTCAGTTACGCCACTAGTTACAGGCATGTCAATTCCAGCCGCCTTTATATTCCTTTAAAAAAGAGCTTGTTCAGTCGCTGAAACAGCAGTTTCAAACATCGATTAATAAACTAAATACTTAAATGTTAATTATTGAACTAAATGTTAATTATGTCAAAATGTTAATTATTTTAATGACTAAATGTAAATTATTTGAAAATTCCCAAAAAGCATCGCGTGCGGCGTGTTTGAGACCTTGGTTAAGCTTTCCCCTGAATTTTGATGCATTTGATATTTTGTGCGTTTCGCGTAAGCTATGGTCATTTTTAGTTTTTGTAAAAACGCCATAAATCGGTCACTATAATAATCTGAATACAACACCAAGTTTGCAGTTCCACCCTTGCTTCAAAAGATTAACGATTTTCACGAACAATAAAAACACTTATCTTTTGAACGTAATCGATTATAAACCGTATAGATATCTTAAAAATGGAAAAGCTCCGGCTCCTCATACAATGGCATGCTAAGTTGTCGTGTTATTTGTCATGCATATAATGAAAACGTTTCTATGACACATTTGAATTCCACGTCACTAATTTGTTACGAAACATCATTTACCATAAAAAATCACCCTACAAAGTTATTATATTTTGTAGCTTTGTTCATAGTGATTGTTTGCGGAATGATTCGTTGTCTCCATTTTGCAGAACAATCACAAATCATACAACACCAGGAAATATTGAAAGCGAACGCTTTGCACTACAACATAATGCACGTAGCAAATGCTTTTTTGCTCTGCAAAGCTACAGTGCATTCGATTTGCAATGAAGATATGCAACACAAACAGTGGCAACTTAGGCAAAATTTGAAAATTTAAGGGATGCATTTGCCCGGTTTGCTCCATTTAGGTGCGGGTCTATGTTGCATACAGCCAGTGGTGGGATTCAGCCGGTTCGCACCGGTTCTGTAGAACCGTCTCACGGAAGTTTATGAGATCAGCGAACCGGCTAGCATTACTGGTTACTGTCATTGTGTTTTAGCTGATATTATCTGATATGATACCCCGATTTTCGAGATCCAAGTAGCTCACGTGTGTTTTTTTCAAAATGTCCAATGGTCGAGTTCGCACGTAACAGTTACACATTGTGTTAATTTTTATAATTGTGGTAATTTTCCTTTTGTTATTGGCAACACTTTGTAGTTATTCTGGAAATTGAATTGTTGCGTCATAGGTACAAGTCATGAGACGACTGCTGATTTTTAGTGTGGCTGTTAGCAGTGATGGGATTCAGCCGGTTCGCACCAATTCGCTGGAACACGTTCTTGTACCAATCAGTGTTGTTAACTGGTATTTAAACCAAAATAAATTTTTCAAATTTGGTATAGTTTCAAAGTGCTTCGTATATAAATATTTGATTTGGTACATATCAAAAATTTGGTATATAATTGGCATATTTTTGTCAGATGGTTTAATTGAGATTTTAAATTAGGTCATTTGGTTTATTACAGAGCGAAAACGCAAAAATCGATGGTAGTGTTGAAGCTATATAAAAAAGTTCAGTGATTTTTCTTAACATGGGAGTACGCATGCAATTTGTGTACGCGGAAATCGATATTAGAAAAGAACTGAGATGTTCTGAAAAAAGTGAACTTAGCTCTAGGTGTGCCCTTTTAGTCAGACAATGCATTAAAATGTGGAAAAACTGCGTACGAGAGTGGCAGAAGATCTGGCACAGAGTGACTGATAGAGCTGGCGTGGCTTGTGAAGCAGTATTCAGCGGGTGCTGTGTGTCCCTTCCACTAACTGTGAAAAAAGAAAATTGCCATCAATTAATTATAGAGCATAATAATTTTCTGGACCACAAAGGAAATTAGAATGTACTGTGTTGGATTAGAAGGATGAATTTTGCAGTGGTTAATACAGTAAACCTGTAACTGCTAAAGATAACAAAGTACAAATTGAGTTCACAGCATCTCTATCATGGCACTGCTCAACGCAACTATTAATCATCTATCTGAAACAATAAAAAGGCATTGAAGAAATAGCATTAAATTGTACGTTTTGTCACAGATGTAAACTTGGTATATATTTGGTACAGTTGACATGTCTCTCACTCTGTAACACACAAGCACGAGCTGTGAATCTGATTCACGCTGTCCTATGCGATGATGAAGGCGTTGCTCAGCCTCGCGGCTGTCAGACGCACGAAACAGTCAAGGGAGTTGAGAGGTGACACTGTACAATTTATTGCCTCGAGTTCTGCGCTGGTTTTAATGACCCAAAACGGCAACATCTATCGACCATTAACACAAACAGCGACTTGTCTTTTACGACGATACAGCAGCAAACATATCGCAGAAAACAGTTAATGGATTAGGCAGACGACAACTAGCTCACGGCACTACTGACGAAAAGAGATCAAGTAAGGTTCCGCGAGGTCGTAAATACTTGCACAGAAAATCGAGCAGAAAAACGCATTTAACGAACGACGTGAATATTGAGTCACGTGTTACGTACAACGCTGTGTGAACATGTGAACGGTTTGTGCCCAGCCGGATGGCTCAAAGAGCAGTCTATTACAAAGCACTGGTTCCAGTCCTTGCGTACTCGTCCATATAGTTGGCCATTGGCCGCAACAATACATTTTTAGACTAAATTTGGAATATTCGTTGCAAGAAGAGTTGGCAACACTGGTAATTGCTTTAATCTCGAGAACGGGTTGTTAGATAGTTTGCTTTTAAAGAATGTGATAGTGAAAGAAGATGTTGTTAGCAAGTCATGGAGTGAGAGAACCTGTTCCTAAAAAAAACAAATTTTACCATTGGCTGTTAGGATAACAGTGCTATTGGATTGCTTTTTTTTATTCTTTATATATAACAGCCCTGAATTGAAGACACAAGGAAATATACTAAGTTTCTTGCGTAAAATCCCTAGAACTGAAAGCTCGGTGGAAGAAGCAACTGAGATTGCAACAGATGATATACATCCATCTTTTATGAATAATACTTATGCAACGTCTGCTTCTGATATGTTTACTGTAAATACTGTGTCACCGGCAGATGGCACATATTGCAACGTCTACATCTGATAAGTGCACTGTAACTACTGTATCACCGGGTTATCAGACAGATACTGCATCATCTCTGCCAGACTGCTGGAATACGATGCAAAACGAGAATTTTCAAAAAAAAACAAGAAGGGTTTAACGCTCGTAACAAGAAACTTTGTTGTTATCACTGTGCCAAATTTGACTCTATGAACAAAAAAGGAATTCGAGTTTCACTCGAATGGGTAAACTGCAGTGTCGAAACCTCAGGAAAGACTGCAACCATTATGCAAGCGTCTCTCAGGAAAAAATGAAGGAGCATTTTTCATCAAAGGCACATAGGCTATGCGCAGAGCAAGAAGAGTATCATGCTGTATGATACAGCCGCAATGCAATCACGACCTACATATCAGTTTCCTTTGCAAAGCTTGCGTACGAAGTGTTGTGATGAACCTGGATGACGCTGTTGTGTTAGAGTCGTCCCTGGTCGCACACCATTCATCAAAAGCAATATTTACATGCCACTAAGCATGGGCGTCGCAAAAAGAAGCAAAGGCGCCTTGACACCCGTGGATTTTGAAATGTGATATCTGTCTACAAATACTTTAGTAAAATAGTTTTCTTTGTTTGTTCTGAGTTGTGTGTTGCCAACGTTATTTTCGGGCAAGAACGCCTAACCGTGCAATTTCTTTCGATGCACTTTTTCTATGACAGCGTCATTCTCTTTACAAAACGGTGCTCATCTCCAAGCGAGCACTTCGCTTTCAACGCGCTCTTTCTGTGAGAGCATTCTCTTTGTGCATCTGAAGGCGCTAAGCTGCGCCTTGTGAGAACAGTTGGTATGGTCAAACTTGAAGAGATCTTCTTTGAAACTTTAAGCAAAAAATGCCACTAACACTGAGACCATCCTCACAAGTTTACTGTAGACCATCATCTGCACAAACCAATGTGATTATCAAACCAGTATAATTTAGACCTGAAACCACCTAGCTTTATATGACGCCAGGGAATTCATGCCTTGCAGTAGCCTTGCTTTTGTCTGGATTACTGAAACAGAACACCAAGTTTATCTTCAGAAAGGATACTACGTTTTCCTCCGACACACTTCAGCACTATATATGCATGCAGATTTAGCTATATGTGTGCAGAGATAGCTAAATGCGCGCAGACATAGCTATCTCTGCGCAGAGATAGCTAAATGCGCGCAGAGATAGCTATCTCTGCACAGATATAGCTAAATGCCAATCTCTGTGCAGAGATAGCTAAATATGCGCAGAGATACCAGTTTTTGTGCAAAATCTGTCAAGTATATTATTTTTACGAACGGCGCTCCATATGAATGCGCCACAGGAAAGAGGGACCGACTGAAATTATGTAGGTTTGCAGGCTGCCGTGTCGACTGTCGGACTGTTCACAAACAAGTTCATCTCGTTCTGTCACGAATTGAATATTGCTGAGAATTATGCAGTAAGAAAGCACAAAACACTTTTACACTAATAGGCTAAGTCCACTAGAATAGCAACAATACATTTTTTCCATTGCTTCCAAGTATTTGAAAAACGACAGGCATTGGCCTGTTTCGATTCTTTGGCATGTATTCAAGCTATTTGGCACTTTTTGTTGAGCGATTTAGAATATATAGGATATCTGTGCCTGGCACTCCTGCAGACAACATCCTAATTTTTTGGAGATCATATTTATTTTGTCTCTGCAGTTGCTGAGTTGAAAAAAATCACTCATGTACTCAAGAACACTGTTTGCCTCTTGTTTTCTTAACATCTACCATTGTCATTTCTGACTGTTCTCAAGTTCCTCATACTTCGGAAGGTACATTATAGGCCTATTACTACACTATAACAAGCTATTGTTTAGAACGCAAGACCTGCTATGACTGTTTGCACTAATGCAGTAATACTATAATAAAATAAAGGTTTCATTGTTTGGATGTGGATATTAGTCTCTGCAAAGGTGATGCAGTCCAATCAATCTATCAGCGAAGTTGTTTTTATGAGAAATTGATTTCATGTTATTCTATGCATCCTCAGTCCAGAGATCTGCAAACAAACGCTTACGTATAAAATGCTGAAATAATAAAGCTAGAGCAAAAGAAGAAACACTCTAGACCAGTGGTTTCCAACATTTTTGATGCATTCCTCCCCTTACTCATTATTAGAGCTTTTCATTCCTCCCCTATTACATAAATTCAGTAGGGTGGCTGAAAGGGTTGAAAAAACGTCATTTTTGCGATGAATCTGATCGCACGTTGTGGGTTGAACCGTAATCCCAGCGGCGTTGTTGCGCCCTTTCAATATGCTGTTATTATACGAGAATTAGCTCTGTTTGGTGGCTTCACACAAGCAGCAAGTTTAACTGGGAAAAGTCAAAGAATCATTCAGAAAACTTGGCATGCACTTAAGCATCAATCATTCAGTGGAGTATGCAGAAATTTTTCATGGAGGGTTTCATTCAGTAGCATGGGATTATGGTGGTCATTTGCATTTAGTGTGCGCTGTTTGTGACGTCACAATTTGACGTCATATTCATGCTTTCACACCATCGTTTTGGCGAAGTTTATTGACACAGGATATCGGAGGACAATGCACCCAATGCTATGATACAGCAGTTCATAACTGCAAAAGTATCGGGCTGCGCGTTAAAGTAGGGGAGCAAAACACCCTCGTCACTACGTCAGAGCAAGTTACAACTACACAATGAGGCTGCGCAAATGTCTCGTCGAATACGAGCAGTCGAGCAAAGAAAGTGTGCGGCTGGACTGGCTGGCTCACACCCCTGTTTGCGAGATCGAATCTTACAAAACTACGCAAGAGTTGAGAATGCGCAAAAAGTACGCAAGAAAAATTTCGATTTTTCGTTATGCATAGACGTCCAGCAAAACTTTAGTTTTCGTTTTTCCTGCTGAGACATCATCAAATGCCTGGATGTTTTTGCGTTAACGACTGCTGTTTTTGAGTTCGTGCAACAGTTCTGTCATGCTACAGAAATTGGTAATGTAACCAACGCAGTCAGCGCTTGCACTGATCAGCCATTGCAGACAAAATAAAGACAATTGTTTCGGATAAAGTGAACTATCTTGGAACACAATCTTAAACATGCGTAGTGAACGAAAGGTCTGCAAAAAGTGGCAATGCGGTTCCTGGTTGCAAACAGGCACCCAGATTCCCACCAAAATATTTTTTTATAACATATTAAACTCAAGGGGGGCTAACCCGGACCCCTTTGCGCACGCACGTGGTATCATTAGTTATAAATAATCCAATAGATAGCGCCACTGTCATTTTCGTGGCAGGAAGATAAAATTGAAACAAAAGTAGCCAACAAACAAAACACATTGACATACCAGCAGTAAAAAATTTTCAAATATCAATTTAGTTTAGTTCAACTTTCAACTCGATCAATGCGAAATATTTTCTTGTTTTTGATCGGAGCCAAGTTGGATACACGGTAAGGTTTATGACAGTGTACAACTAAAGTTTGGCAACAAAAATGTGTAATATTCCGCTAGATAACTTACAAGTATAGAGTGATATACTGTAACTAATTTTAAAGAGCCACTGTCAACTTAGAAAAGAAGTACAATAGTTGCAATGAATAGGTAACTTAAATATAAAGTGGAATTTCCTCCCCTGAACTCATGAAATTCATCCCTGAGGAAGAATTCCTCACTGGTTGGGAATCACTGCTCTAGACCATAATTTCTCAAACTGTGGACAAAATACGCTTTCTTCAGTCATTATGTGTTAGAAATTTATTGCAACCAGAAATTGTCACGTACCCTACTACGATGTGCAGTGTGAGCAATATGCAGTTAGTCTACTGAAAGCGAATAACACAAAACACAGCAGTTACAAGAAACAAAAATGAAAGAAATTCACAACTGTGATCATGGTAAAGCCAGCAAGCAGTTTTCCACAAATCAGCAGTACAAATAAGCCAAGTCGCAATCGCCATCACGAATAGTTCGTACCCCATGAGAGGTACCGCATACTCATACAGCATTGGGCATTAACAACAACACTGAACCAGAGTTGCAAGAAGAACAACACATAAAAATAGAAACACAACTGCTAAGTCGCATGCAGCACAGTCAATTACATAATTGAGATGGTGGTGGACAAGCATTGTGTGAAGAGTTGAGGTATAAAAGGTATGCACAGACAAACAGGTGAAACATACACATACGTGAGAGAAGCAAGTGACATTGGATTTATGAGGCAGAGAGTAATGCAGCAACCACGATATTATGAAACGAAGGCATGTACAGTAGCAAAGCCAAAACCAATGTTTAGCCACTCAAATTGTGAAGAAGCAATACAATTATGGAGGACCACAGTTGTATCTATGTCTCAAAGTCCAACTGAAACACAACATCAAAATAAGGTTGAAGAGGCAAAGGTAGAAACAGATTGCAATATGTAAAAAAAAACCGTAAGCAGATTCATTCGTTCTTTGGGCGATTGTTTAATATTTAGACGACGTTTCGTCCACCTACTAAAGTACGCTTCCTCAGGGCAGTGTATTTAACCGCATATAACAAGCACTTTATTAATAGAAACAAACAAAGAGTAGTATGACGTACAAAGACGAAAACGCAAAACCGATCACCATGTTATGTAGGAAATGTGTGACAGTGTCCAACAAAAAACGTGGAAGCGTAAAATGAAAACGCTGGGAGATGGCAATATTTAACAAGGCAATAAACAGAGTTAAACCTGCACACAAATGAACAAAATGTGACTAAGTAAAGAAAAGCAGTAAATAGCGTGAAATATGCGGTAAACAGCGATCAAATAACGTGATATGCTTGAGCGGTGAGTTAACAAATCCACAGCAGAACCGCCCTTAAGCAGATGCAACCGATGCAACTGCATTGAGACCCGCGCCTCTGGGCCTGCACAATGGTGTTTGGGCAAGTTGTTCATTTTTGCCATATACTCCTTGCGCTCGAGAATTATAGAAAGGCTTGTTAATCTCATTGTTAGCAAAAAACTATCTCATTTGAACAAAAGATGAATTTCCTCTAATTAACGATTGTTACAAAAGGCGCTCAGCGTTATACCTGCGCTACACTACGACTCACTCTTTGCGGATGGAACTTGGTTGTTACAAGTGCTAGTATGACTACAGTAGACCTACAGCTATTGCAAAAAAGGTGCGTAGTGATGCAAGGCGCAATGGACAGGTCAAGACGAGTGTTTGTTCTGTTACTTTGGCGGAAGTTCTGCCAACGTTGTTCAGTTCTCAAAAAATTACCCGGTTTTGAAAAGTTTTTAGTTGGTTGCAGAACTTGTGGGTCATCTTTATCTTGAAAAAATCTTGCAGTTTTGCTTCATGGCAAATTTTAATGTCTATTATACATTTTAATATTTTGTCAAATACTCAATGGCATTTAAACAAATCACAAAAGTTGACAGGTTGATATCGTGGAAGCCAAAAAATCTCATGCAAACCAGAAGAAATTTTTGTGGTGCTAGCACTTAGAATTGTCTCCTTTTCTTTGTCCACTAATTGTTCCGCGTTGTACGTCGGCCGTGCTAGTAATTTTATCATTTAGCCTTGAAAAATTCAGGAAAAATGACGATTTGTGAAAAGCATTAGACATTTGAAGAGATTGGATAAAAAGTTAGATGAAGATGCACAACGTTGCAAAAAGCGATACAGATTATTTCTGAGTAAGGCATCAAAAGTCTTGAAAGAATGGCTAACTAGGTGTGGGGTAACACTTACATATCTAGGTATGTAATGCATAATTATGTAGGCATTACTGTATGCAGCGCGTAAACGTTTCACACTAGTCTGTGAATGGAAGCGCTTCATGTTATAGTCTTTGTGTAGCCCTATATATTCCCCGGGAAGGATAAGTGTTTCTACATCGGTGAAGTGGTAGGCCTAGTTGCCATATATTTGTACATTGCATTTGGGGAAATTTGGGCGGATGCATGGGTTGCTCTCTTCTGAAGTATTGTTCTTTTTCTCCTTTGTGTCATAAAGCGGCTAGTTGATTGCGCGTCCCGGCCTTGCTTTTATACGAGAACGCGTCTGCGCTTGTGCTTACCGAAAGCGAGAAAGGTAAGCAGTTGATGTTAGCAGTTTTCTCCAAAACAATTGTTCTTTGAACGAAAGTGCTGTTCAACAAGGGGTAAACATTGCAAGTTCAATTAACTTGTTAGTTCGGTTTGATTGGCGCAATTTTGCACTTGCGTTCGCCGCTCGGATCTCCATTGCAGAGCTTCATTAACAACGTTTGGCTTAATCACGTGTGGTAGCGGTACACTTTCTAATGTCCACCACAGCAGCATGCTATTAGACAAGAACGTGGACGTATCTAGGGGACATAAAAACTATGCCCACGCTCGTACAAACGAAAGATAGTGCTGGTACATACAGATCAGCTCCAATGATTTGCAGTCTATATTGATGTTCACATAGTTATTTAGCTAATCAACATCAGGTCGTAGCACGGTTGACTAGTGAGCACGGTGGCGTCGTAACACCACTGCTCAGAGGGGCCCCGCAACTTGGTATTGCATTTGCCCCGCACTTGCTACGGTCGGCTCTGATCCAAAAGCACTAAGGCGGCCAATAAGATGAAAAACTCAAGGAAGTCAGGTAATGGATAAGTTTCACTTATGTTTTGAAACATTATAATAAATAGCTGGGATGTTTGTGCTTTTATCAATCATAGTGTCAAGACCGAAAAGTGTTTCAAAATGTGTTGAAGCCTATAGGCCTAGAAAAAATATTGCTGGATATCAAACTGCACAACTGAACCAGTTCTTGCTCATGTTATCTGAAATTTTCAAGGGTTATGCACGTAGACATGGAGATTATTATTGTAAATTTTCGTTGCAAACGGAGGAGTACGACAAACGTCATTGTATTTTACGGAACAACTGTTAACAATTAACTCTTTTTGAACAATCTTGTAGGCTACTTCTAGCAGGATAGTTTGATGCAAGGCGCCATAAATATAACTCTTTGTTGTCCTCCACAATAGTTTTTATGTTTTTTGTAGGTGATGTCTCCTCATTTGCGTCATACTATCAAGACAACATGGTTTTGCAAAGAGAGCCTCACAAAGCAGTTATTTTGGGATATGGAACTTTAGGTACAATTGTCATCTTTGCTCTAGAGGAAGATGTTCAAAACACTTCAGGCATATCTGGACCAAATGACAAAGGTGTTTGGCCTTTTGTTCTAAATCCTCGAAAGAAAGGTTTTACTTGTTTGCTGATTATTTTATTTCGACCATTTTGTTTTGACCCTTTTTGGATAGCGTTGCTACAGTTAATTTATGCAAATACGATTTTAGCTATTTTTCATCAACTCCATTGAAGTGTATTATTCCACCGCTTTTCAAAGGTATTTCTTTCAACACCGCTTACTGCAATTAATGTGATGCAAATAATAATAATCTACGGAATAAATAAATTTTGCAAATCTTCAAGGTTTCGCAGATAGGAATCAAACTGAGAGGAACTTATTTTTTCTGTTGCCTGCCAATGCTTGGGTAAATGTCCATGTCCCTGAAAAGAACGTTTACTACACTTTCTGCACCTATGTTTAAAGGTAACAAAAACCGCCTTGAGCTTTTCAGCCGGCTGTTTGAGGAATCTCCTGCCTAGTTTTGCTCCCATCTCCTTGCAATGATTCAGCTTGTACGTATCATTCAGCAATATTTGTAAAGCCACAACAGTGACCCACACCAAGCGAATCTATCGCAATTTATTGCATAAGGAAACTAGTTTCGTGTATTACACATCTTCAGTCCTGCGCAAAAGTCGACATATGAAACAAAAAGAAAAAATTACGCACTGTTGCTAAGATCAAACCTCAAGGTTACAAAAATTGAAGATTACC
>Ga0210059_1003423_pt1 | contig 25375 bp, 16 predicted proteins | sample Ectturendosymbi2_FD_188042 | JGI IMG/M metagenome (GOLD analysis project Ga0210059, IMG submission 188042) | Ecteinascidia turbinata endosymbiont from Florida, USA - Sample 2 (SPAdes) (version 2) | ecosystem: Host-associated > Tunicates > Ascidians > Unclassified | place: Key West, Florida... | reverse complement strand
GGCTATATGACGGATTAGCTGCGTCTCATTGGTTTGCAAGCTAGAAGTTTTACAACCCCAGCCAAGTACGACAGTGCCCGAACTCAATTAGAGGTGGAAGAGCGGAAAATCTTGGCTTTTGGCCAAGCCCATGCAAGCGAAAACAGGTTGTGTCAAGTCTTTCACAGTCAAATGTGCGCATAAATGCAACTTCCTGCGCATAAATGCAACTTTCTCACTTTTTTGCTGTAACAAAAACTTGCCCTAAATATTACCAAACAATAGTAATGTTGATTCTAATCGGTAAGAGAGTGAGTCAAAGTCTATCACATAAATGCTGAAGTTCAATGAAGTGTAAAGTATTGTTTAGTTTAGACTGAGTATTTTTGCCTTTGTTTCTCCTCAACAGGCACATTTTTATCAGAGGGGTGCCACAGCCTGTTGGGGGGGGGGCAGTTGCCCTAAACTTCACCACTGCTTCCACCACTGCTTCACTTTCAGTTTCAGGATCCACCTTCACTTTCAGGATCCACCACTGCTTTCAGTTAATGTTGTAGACAAAACTTGTGTTGCAACTTAGTTTTCAACAATTAGAGCAGTTTATTTTGTTCTTGTTGCTCCATCTTATTGCTTATGTCAAAGTGGCTTGGTATTTATTAATGGCAGAATGATATTCACGACAAGCTGTCTCCATTTGATATGAGCTTGTCATACAATGTTCCCAAAGCAGAAAGTCCATTTGAGTCACCAGAAACTGGATTGGTTTCCCTTAACCAATATCCTGTGTTGAACCCTGCTATTAAGAATGTTGCTTATGCCCAGGTAAGTTTTTTCACAATATTTACTTAGATGCAGTAACATTTTTTGTTCTTACTGTGTAAGTTTTGCATTTTTAGAATTAAAAATTGGACCTGCCTCGTTCATATGATTGTTTGCCATACCTTCATGAATTAAAAATTATGTCAGACTTTATTATAAGTTGGTTGTCAATGGTGAAAATGTACTGTTGCGATCGGTGTTCTTCACGCACATCCAGTTCGTGGTGAATTGCACATTCAAAGCAATGCCAACCGAGAGATGGCAACAGTACCATCAGGTAAAGACTGAGAAGAGCGATGATGATTATGAGTGACCATGGCTGTATTATGCTGATGAATACATTGCCTTTGAAGTTGACCATCATTTGAACAATCACATGTTGCAGTCAAAATGGCAAAATGATATTGATATTAACACCTTCAACATCTCTATCTTGGACCTGCCAACCACTGTCTCCAGAAAGTATGCATATGCTGACAACCTAGCAATCATGCATGCTGATGGAGATTGGCAGGCAGTGGAAGGAGTGCTGAGCAAGGACATGGCAACCATAGATGAAAACCTCCGGACCTGGAAGCTAAAGCTCAGCACTACAGAAACAGTGTCAGAAGTCTTCCATCTCAACAACAAGGAAGCTAAACGTGAGCTAAAAGTCAGCCACAACAATGAAACCCTGCCCTTCTGCTCCAAACGCAAATACCTTGGCGTGACATTGGACAGGTCACTCATATATCACCAACACCTCGAGTCACTTCATATAAAGTTGACATGTGTTGCACTCTTAAGCACCTTGCTGGGGTGCTGGAGCAACAACATTACGAACAGCTGACCACCTTAGCCCCAGTCCATTCAACAGCAGAGTACTGTGCTTCTGTCCAGTGCAGTGCTCACACCTATCTTATTGGCCAGGCATCAGTGATGCCTTGCGAATTGTAATTGGATGCCTGCGTCCTACACAGGCATCCAACTTGCTGAGCTTTGTCGCAAAGGAGCCACACTGTCTTTAGGACACCATGCCATGAAGCATCTGCTCCACGTAGTGCTCACTGTCCGCTGAGTGTGAATGCACGGCGTCTCAAATCAGGGCATCCATCCGCACCCGCCGCACAACTCATCAGTTCATCTGACAACAACAGAAATGCGGCACTCTGGGCAGATAATCAATAGAATACAAAGTGGTTGGACAACACTATGAGACTCCGTACTTTCATCCCCACATCAACACCCGCCCTCCTAGAAAAGCCTTCCAAGAATAGTGGGTCCGGTTTAACGGCCTCCACATTGGTAAATGGAGTATGGCCCCTTCTGCAGCCAGTGTGGCGCAAAAGAAAAAACCGTCAATCATCTCGTGCGGCCAAGTGGTGGATTTCAACAACTGGATCAAACGACAATGTCATTTTGCATTGACAATGCTGAAGATATGATTTGTTAAAAAAACAAGTAGTCAGTGAAACTGTACGTGAGTTCTGGTAAAAAATGAGTACACTGTAATTACAGTTGGTTAATGAATTTATGACTAGGTTTCCACAGAAAAATGTTCACAAAATGAAAAAAATCATGTCAACTATTTCAGTATTTCGTTTATCCTGTGCGAGTAGCTTGATTTGCTGAGCGGTAGCTGTTGGTAGGATGGCAAAACCACTGATGAGGTTTTGCCTTGTCCTTCAGGTAAGTTGGCCTCGCTGAAATTAATCTTAACACTTTCAGCACCCAAATACGTTCTGGAACGTACCATGAATCTTCGCACAGAGCGCACACATGTTCCAGAACGTACTTCACACTTTTTTTCCTTCACAAAAAGTGCCATGTTAATATTTTTGGTCTTGTAAGTAATTCTGGCACACCCGAGCACCTTGCTGTTGTTGTGTAATGTGGTGTTTGTTTCCGGGAGTCCTTCTTCTACCTCAATTTGTTGTGACATGTCTGTGGAACTCTCCTTCCTCTTGGCTTTGTGATACGCAGTTTACTTTGCTGTGAACAGTTTTTGTTCTTGTGAGCAGATTTGTTTTGCAAGAAGGCATTTAGGGTTTTAGGTAGGTAATCTGCAAGGGTGAATATCTTTTGTGAAATTTTATTTTTAATTCATTGTAAATGATCCATTTTTTCTATTTTGAAGCCGTATTTGGACTTGTGGTGGTAGGTCGTAAGCAGGTTTAGTCAGAGCATGTTTTTATGAATAAAGTTATGCTGTTTTGTAAAGATCTAATATGCAAGAATGGGTAAGTTTTATGAAAGTATGTTATTGATTGACTGTAATGTAATTGACATTTTTGTTTTGTATCACTCATATTTCCAACGTTTTCAAGTTTTTATATTACTTTATGACATTACGATTTTCTTTTTTATGTGGTTCAAACCCCAAAGACAAACTACTGCAGTGGCTTTTGTGGTGTTTAGGCCGAATTTCAGTCAACACTCCACAACCGATTGCATAAGAGAGTTACCTAAGGGCTCATAAGAAGCAGATTTTTTGTCTAGTTTTAAAACAAATGGATGAATTGGCCCTTGAGTTTTTTATATGGCCTCAAAATGTCAGTTGCACCACCTCATTACGTCACATTGCCCCTTCAAAATACAAATCCAAAAGTACTAAATTTTTTTAATTGAAAGGACAAGACTTTCTGCAAAATTAGTGCTTGGGTTGTTTCTCTAGCACTATTTCTCTTTGTAGGTGAAATAGTACTCTGTAAGATTTTTAGTGTCTGATTCTTTGCTGGGAAAGGATGCATTTTGATAGACAGTGTTCTCTAGCAGCACTATGGGGATTTGTAGCTGAAATTGTGTGAGCCACTATGGTGGATGTGCAATCCTTAGCAAAAACAATAACCACTAAAGTGGTATTTGTAGGCCAATTTTGGCATACGTATCAGCGGAAGTTGTTTTATGACAGCAGCACAATTATTTCAATCATCGTTCTACTTTTCACTATTTTTTATCGTGGAGAAAACAAACCAAACTGCCGAATTTTGTGGAAATTAACGTGTTAATTTAATATTTTAATTACATCCTTCTACACTTTTTCGAAGTATGTTTATTTACAAGATAAAAATAAAAACATATTTTCACGTGTAACTCTGGCGAAATATAGCCATAGTGCTAAAAGTGTTAATTATGATACCACTAATACTAGGTAAAAACAGTAGAGACACTGCTGGTTATGTTTCTCCCGCTGGAAGTGATGTGGCAAGGTGATTACACCACACGTTAGGCTGAGTTTGTGACAACAATGAAGAGTCAATCTGGTTGAGTAGGGAATCTTTATTGTTGTCTGCAAGCAAACATGGGGTAATCATCAATCGTAATCAATTACATTAGCAATTCAATTGTAATTGACAATTACTTTCGTAATTGAACTTTGAAATCTTCACTGTACATCATTGCACAACAAAATGGAGATTGGGAGGCTGGGTTTCCTCCAATACTCTCCATTATCATTGGTTGTTATGTTTGAAAAGGGAGGACATTTGTACGTCTGTGCACGTAACCCAATAGTGTGGCGGCAACTACAGGGTTTGGGAGCAAAATCTTGCATTGTTCCAGCTAGCATTCTTGTTAGTCGCCAGAAGTAATGCAGTATCTTGTCACTTCAGCAACAAAAGCATGAGATTTAGTAAAAACGGGTAGACAATATGGCAACAGAAAAGTTGGGTTACATTTTGAGGAGAGGTGTTGGTTTTATTTATATATATCAGGGGTGGGTTAACTTGTTCAGGAAGAGACATTTGTAGAAAACCACAAACACCAGCGACCCACAAAAGAACTTGAAGTAACTGAAACAAAACAAAAGTGTTATTTATTACAGTAATACTAGGTTTAAGTGTTGATTTGTTAGGGTTACACAATGTGTTGATTTTATAAACTTCATTACAGAGAATAAAAATTGACAGCAATCTACAGAAAAATATAAGCTGTGCTAAATACAGAAATGAGTTGTACACTGGTCTTTAAATTTCTGGAACCTGTTGCCAGAACTCAACTGCAGAGTGGCATTGACGGAAATATTTAGAGCTACATCTTCGTGCATTTCGGTCAGTTTCATACGCAGACAAGTTTGTGGCAAATGGTTAGCAAACTGGACGGCCATCATAGCCATGGAAGTTGAATGGATTTACAAGGAATACAAAACATATTTCAACTCTTGCAAATGGTCAAATCAGGCTGGAAGCTCCTAATATAGTCTTGTAATGTATTTTGGTATTCTTTAATTTCGTGGTCTGCAATTGCCTCTTCATGAAAAGCATTCATACTCATTTGACATTGGGAAAATGATAAAATGTTGAAGACACTATGTATCTTTGAAAAATTTTAATGTTCTGGAAACTTACAGCCTAACTTGAGCTTTAGTAAGTTCACTGTTTTTGTTTCTTGGTTATCAAATCGCATATGCTCCCTGGTAACTAATCATACAAACTTGTGTAAACACATCAACTTGCTATTAATTTTAGATTTGTCTATTCAACTAGAAGAGCCACTCTGAAGATGTCAGCAAGCCACAGTTTGCCCACCATCATTATATATTCAGAGTGAACTTATGAGTACTACAGTAATCTATGTGTATAATTAGTACAGTAGTTTAACTTCGTTCAGAGGAATGAGATAATTTAACCCAAGTCAAAAGCACCTTTCTGCAACACTGATAACTAGCATGTCAACAGAGATCATCCACCAGATACTAGTAAAAACCTCAAAGAAACCAGTAAGCTTCTGTTGACCATTGACATTTGGTCCAATAGACAGATGCACAGGTATATACTGGCATCACTGTTAATTTCAAATGAAAGGTTTACAATGTTATGCTGGCTTGCAGAGGATCCAAAGGCAATCACACAGCTGAAAGCATCACAAACCAGTTCGAAGAAATCGTCAGCAATTTTGAAATTACTAACAACCTACCTTTCAGCATTGCTAGACAAGTGTTCAAGCCAGATGGATGTTGTTTGATTGATAAAAGATTTGAAACGTTGATGTTTATCAACTGCAACAAATATTTTAAACATTGACTATTTTTGTTTAATCAATGTTTAAAGTGTTTGTGGACTCTTGAGTACACAAACATATCACCATATAATTAATGTGATTTTTCTTTTTTTCAGTGCTCACTCCTCATTGATTTGTAATTTCATTGATGACATTCATTCACATTGTATGTTGCCTGAAAATATGCTTACATCAAACTATGCAATTGGGTTTTGTTTTCTTTCTGAGGGTGGTTCAAGACAAATTTAATCGAGATTGTAATCATGATTATTTTTGATGTAATAGTAATCGATTACATTGTGATTTTGTTTATTTGTAATCTTAATCGTGCATGTGGCAAGTAATTGCCCCATGTCTGTCTGCAAGAGTGTGAATCAGGAAGTTGTGAGATCAATTCTCATTGTTGTTAGCTTATGGTGATATGCAGCATTGTGGCTGCAACACCATTTCACCCAATGAATCATCAGAAAGTTGGTGTTTTCTATGTTAATTAGTCACTCACTGCATTTGCTCAAAGTTTGTTGAAATAGCATCATTCAGCGATTGAGCATTAAAATTGTCTTAAAAAAAACAGTTACTGTATCTCTTTTCTGTAAAATGACGTCATCAAAATTTAAAACTAAAAAATAGTATGTTTTTTGTCATTAGTCCTCAGCATTCTTTTTGTTAAGCAGGAAAAAAGTATGTAAACAAGTTTTGAAAAATGAAACTTTGGTTATCAACATTTCCTGTATGATATTGGTACTGCAGTGATTTTTTAAGGATAGCTTGAACAAATCTTTTGCTCCAAAGGTTTAAATTGGAAGTCAAGATAGCTAAACAACCATGTCAAAGCTTTGTCCACATTTACTGGAGTGAAACGAACATTTACTTTGCAAACCTTGCTTTGCATCTCTGACCACATGGCTTGTATTGACTTCAATCTCCCTTATCTTAGCCACACTGTAAATGATGGGTCATGGTCTTTGAGATTGTAGCTTTACATTTATGCTACTCAGTTGGGACATAGTTCATTTAGGCTGCAAGCATTGAGTAGTTACCACTTCAAGGAAAGGGAGTCACTTCATTCAAAAGATGCTAAAATTGCTGCACTTCTCCATATGAACTATCTATATCCAATATATTTTTTTGTTTTCTACAGGTCAATATATCAAAAGATTGTGGGCCTGATGACATCTGCCGAAGTAACCTAAAAATGAGTGGGCATTATGTGGTTTTATACACTGAAAAATCATCATGGCAGAAAATAGAGTAAGTTCATGTATTTTGTTGTTTATTGTTTGCTTATGCAACTTTTTCAGATTTGGCTAGTTCATTGTTGGAAGTTTAGTCAAAACTTTTTCATAATTTTAGTAACTTGCATTTGTACAGAAACTTTATGGTGATATTACATTTCAAAATCAGTTTTCAAGACCTTGAAAAAGTATTGAATTTTGCCAAAATGTTAATGAAGTATCGAAACAGTATGAAAATTCCAAAAGAAAGAGAAATTATCTTAGCAGAATAGTCCCTGTTTACTTTAAATCTGTTGTTGCATGAAGATTAATATTCAGTGATATTGCAAGCATAACAAACAAGTCTGCATTGTAATTCACTGCACTAGTTGCTGAATTACAGTGTTTGCACTTTTATTCTGCTACAAGCAACCTACTCAATTCCTCAATCTTTTTAGGAAAGAAATGTTTGTGTTTTTGTTGGAAAAATGCTTTCAACAAAATTGCAAGTAAGCAGCACTCAGACAGTGAATTCAAAGCAAGTTACATGTGGATTGTCATCACACTTGTCAAATTACCCTGTCCATGGTGTCAGCTGTAAGATAATGTAGTGATCAGGGCAGGTTGTGCTGCAACACATAACTTGTAGTAGCATTGGTGTTTGTGTCACTGATGAAAACAATTCCACTGAAGCAGCATTGTATCATTTAATTGTAATGCTTCTTTAGCCAAAGTATATACATGATCAAAAAATTTTCAAGATACCTTGGATTTTCACAAAGCCCTCACAATCACAGCAGCGCTGTTAGCTGGAATCGCCAAGACTGCAACAGGCGATAGCATGCAACGAGTGCAAAACACTTGGTCAATTGGGACTGGTCTGTGTTTAAATGCTCGGACACGAATGTAGTTTTCCAAACAGCCATTTTTTTATCCTTGTAAGAAATAACAAAAGGTCTTCAGGCATTGACGGCAAAATCAGCGACTGCCTTTCCAGAAATTCTTATATTACCATTATCTTGAGTTACATTTCTGGTAGTAACTGTTCTCTGAATTGTCCGAACCTGTGATTGTTGTTTATTTGCTGATTTCCTCATGGTAAAAGCGCTGCTTGTAAAAAACTACCAGATTGAATTACTCAAAAAGTTTGGTATATTCTCGTGGTTTTGTGTACTTGATTTAATTCATTTTCCATTCAACTTGAGGCACACCAACCAAGACAATTAAAATATTAATGTGTGAAAACGAACAGAAGCCGGAGCCATGAAAAAAGAGAGCTCCGAAGCTGGAACCAGAGCCATGTTCATGAAAAGAAGAGCACAGGAGCTGTGTCATTTTTACGGCAGCTCCGCAGACCTGTTATAAAATATGAATTTTAAAAACTTTGGGATCCCTGTATAAATACTGTTGTTGCTTAACACTAGCGATTGCACATCAGGCAAAACAAGCCTTGTCATTAGTTTCTGGATCAAAGAATACATCAAAATTGAAAAATAATCTCAGAAATTTTCTACCCATGATGCCGGTGTGTTTAGCAATAAGATTTACTTCAAAATCTATAATTTTCATGCAAACTGCATAATGCTTTCAAGCACAAACTGCATGATGCTTTATATATGTGATTCTAGCCTGTTTTTGTTGTAGTTCCATGCAGTGTCATGGCATATTTTTTTAAATTCTGATTGCGAACCCCCTTGCCCTGACCGAATGAACTACCTAAGAGGGTGTGATTTTCTTTGCTCCTGTGCAAGGAAAAACTGTTGTGCGTCATGTTCACAGTTCATGCATTGCTTTGTAGTGCCTGCTTAAATCTTGAAGTGCTATATTCTGCGACTCCATGTGAATGCAATGATACTATTTTCTCCCATCTTTGCCAAAGTAAAATATGCAATGGCAGAAGTCAAAAAGTAGTTTTTGCTTTGCATTTGCTTAACTGCGTGTATAGAACGTGTAATTCGCCATATGTCCCTCTTACTCCATGCGATTTATCTGTTGCATGTATTTCAAATTGATTTCTATGGTCTTCCCTTTCTCGTATCATTAGCAAGTAAAGCTTTTGCAGTCCGCATGAGCTGATCCTTCATGGATCAGACTTCCACAAAAACCTAAACTCTTTTGCGTGTAGGTTTTTCATTAATGAACATACTTCACCTGTCATCGGTAAATGAACGTGGAGCCCTTAATCTGTGAGGTTGGGCCCACTGATAGAAATGCAAATGTCCGATCGATGTCTATGGAAAGAAATCCTTTTTCAGCCAGGAATCAGACACTTTAAGATTTTACAGAGTATATATTTCGCCTATGATGTAGGCATCATCAGCTCTTATTCAAATAGAATCTATATTTAATATATAATCTATGTATTTATAATAGAATCTATATAATATATATATATATATATATATATATATATATATATATATATATATATATATATATATATTTATAAGGACGTTTGATGTGGAATGTATCAGACTTCCCTACTGGTTGAAAACCAACTTTGAATTCAGTCCTAGAGATTGGGTATACATTGGTAGTCTTGAACTGTCAGGATATGAAGTTACGTATAGTCGAACCCATCAATTATGAGCTGTTCTTCGAATGTGATGCAAGTGTTAATTTGAAAGTTGTGTATCCTAAAACAGGTTTAAAAAAGGCAATCAACCTCTGCTATTTCTTGGAGCTGAAAAACAAATTGGTTTGAAACTAACAATCACTAATGCTTTCGGTGAAGATGCCCACCAAGCTAAACTGAGTATCTTTCTGCCACCCTTTCTGCAGTTCACCGGTTTCAATGTGACTGCAGTGAAGGTAAGTTCTTATTATCAACAGAAACGTATGTTGGCGTTTTTTTCTGACCAAGTACAAGTTCACTTTAAATAAAACAACAATTATTTTCCAAATCAGTACAAAAACTCTATTTCAAAATAAAAGTTTTTTTAGCGTGAGAAATTAATAATATTTATAAGGATGTTTGATGTGGAATGTATCAGACTTCCCTAATGGTTGAAAACCAACTTTGAATTCAGTTCCAGTTCCCACCGAAACTTTATCGATTGAATAAGTTATTATTAGCAATCTACTTGGATTCATAGCAATCTACTTGGATTCATTTTCTTGGAAATTCATGTATGTATTGATAATTTGGGACCCCAATAGTTCACGTATGCAATTCCCTGAAAACGAAATGGTAGTTGCAAAATCAGCTGCAGAAATTTGATCTTAAAAGTTTGAGATTTACTACGATTGGCAATGTGATGTAGACGATTATGACATGCATCACTTAAATTGACTTGGGCGGCGGCGCCAAGTCTACAAGCAGCTGCGCTTTTCGACGTCCGCCCTAGAAGTTGTTTGTTGTGTCTCTTGATTCGTTTGGGTAGGCCATAATATACATCCCAATGTACTTGCACGCTTTTTATATGAAACGACACCATCAATTCACTATAATTAAGTCAAGTGCGCGATTAACAGTTAACTGGGACAGCATCAAAAACTTCGCGAAGCTACTCAAACTACTTGACCTCCATATACAAGCAAGTGCGCTGCGAGCGAAAACTTATCGACCTCAGTGAGATAAGAACTCCGGTACCTTGGTTTCGGGGTTGCGCTGAAGCGCACTGAACCATGACATTCCATAGGTCAGACTCGCATGTTGTTACCGCTTCATTTGTCTTTAATCTCGTCATTCAGCTCGTCCGGTCAAGTCGGAAAATTTACGCGGCCTCCAAAGTTAATATTGTGTTTGTATTATAGTTCGCAAAATCCTTCAAAGCTCTGAACAACAGCGATAGCGTAGAGAGATGTGTCACCTCATACCTTAGCACAGCGGTGCACAACCTGCGGCCTTCGATAATGAAATTTGCCGCCGTCCACATGTAATTTAAAATATAAGATTTGGCGGCCGTGCTGGCGTATATTGAACCAAAACAAACGCAAGGCAAGAAAATCAGTCGACACGAAGCGTAACAATCTGGATGGTGATGTCACAAAGAGTTATAGAATGAATACGCAATTTATGTTAGAATGTGTTCTGTGTTGGTTGGCACTTGGCAGTAACCTATTCAAACCATCTCATAAATATAACTCGAACTCATTGGTGGCCGTACTTCATATAAATAAGAGTAATGCGGCCAGCAATAGCAAAAGGTTGTACACCACCTGCCTCAACACCATTTCTCAGAGCTAAAGCTCAGTTGGGAGGAGCTTTACTAATTTTGATATATCCGTGTAGTTGCGCTTGCAAATTTTTGCTGAGTGTTTTAGAGAAATTCGTGAGTAGTCATTTTGTACTAATTAATTGTTGAAGCACAATGAGAATACGCTTTGTTCCATTTTGCAAAAGATTAATCTTCTGTGAAACTTTTAGCTTCTCAATGTGAAGCTTCTCATCTAACCTGAATAAAGAACATCTATAAATATTGGGCGAGTTCTAACTACTTTTGAAAAAGCTTTCATTTGTGCACATCGGCAATTTGTGCATTGACCATTTCAGGGTGCAACTGTTTCTTGCAACACCAAGCCTGGAAACTTATCGGTTATTGAATGTAACCTGGGTAATCCTTTCCGAACGAACAGTTCTTTGTCTATGATAGTTAAACTTAGTAATGATGACAGGCTGTATATGCTGCGTGGGTTTTCCATTGCTGCTAAGCTGTCCACGTAAGTTATGCTTTTAAGACTGTTCCTCTGCTGTTTAGTTGCTATGCCTCGCTGTTGTTTTTCATGGATACGATACAATAGTACAAAGTTTCGTTCACATTTGAAGATATTTGATGCCCACTGACAGTATGTGTAATTTGGGAAGCATGAAGTACCACAAAAAATGATCATTTCGTAATATTTGCGTTTTATTGGACAATCAGTGAATACTGACTTTGGAAGAGAACGTTTCTGAATGCATATTGATGCTACACATAAAATCATGATAAACGCTGCTCTTACTGTAAAATACAAATGTGTGACTTCCACACAGGTGGATATCTTTTAAAATGTTTGTCAGCTTCACAAACTTATCCCAATTTTGTATTTGCTTATTGTTGCGTTGATTTTGGGAGTATCGTTTCTGCATCTAATGGTTGGTTAATTGCAAACAAAAATATTGCACCATTCCATTCGTTGTTCGTCGCTGAAGCCCCTCAAGACATCAGTTGATCGACATTGATGTCTTGAGACAATCTGAGATCAACTGATCAACTTGGACGAAAAAAGATGTGTGTTGAAGATCTCTGATTACAATGCCAGTGTATATGAGTGAACCTGAGTTGACTCGTATATGTTGCAAATAAGATTTACGCACTTTACAATTCAACATCAATAGAAATGAAACTCATCGACATTTTAGTAGCGGATCCGTTTATTAATATGTTTCAAACGTTTTTCCTCTGTGATCTCTTTACAAGAAAACAAGCAAATCACATGGTCCAACGTTTCTCAAACTTATTCCTTGCGTTGCCCAGCTGCTTTTTGACCTGGTTGTCTTGTTGTTTGCGTTGGGTTTTTGTTACACAAGAACTTGTGATTATCTGTATTTTGTTTGTGTGTTGTGTTTTTCATATTTTTTTAATTAACAGTATTCAGAAATTATTGTTTGTTATTGCACATGTGCAGGTCAAGCAGTCAGACAGGTGTCGACACTCTTCGTTCTTACGCAGTCGCTGTGGCTGTGCAAGCGCAATTGACAATTGAGGGATATTCCACCAGAGATCAAATGCCGTTTGGTGGCGATGCGGTTGGCGAGTCTGCTGTAATGGAACCTGAGGACGCTGGTAATTGATTTTTCGTTGCGACATGCAGATGAGCCCTTAATATTGTTTGTCAAGAAGACGGAGTAGGAGGGGCATGTGGCGAATTACAGAGATAAATAGGCAAGCATATGATCAGACGTTAGATGTGCAAACAGAAACAATTGTTTGATTTTAGGTGATAAAATCAAATTTTCTTCAGCTGTCCTTATTTTTGGTTCTAGATCGATGGTAGCCCTGACTATAATTGTTATACAACCGTCACAAGTCGGTGGTTGCGCTCCCGCCCCGTGCTCTCGAATGAAAATGAAAATCAAATGAAAAATCGAATGAAATGCTCTCGAATGAAAGCATACGTTATGCTGGTACGGTACAGTATGAGCAATTCGCTCCCAGCCAGAGACCTCCACGGAAGAAAAGGCACCCCCTCCCTGTAGAACTCCACGTGATGTCTCTAAATCCTCACTCGCACATCGTTGCCACCAACCCGTTTTTCCAAGGTTCAAAAACAATTTATCACGTGTTTTTTTCAACCATCGCATCACAAGGAAATGCGGACGCCTCGTGTTACTTTTTATCTCAGCGGATTGCATTGAAAGGCCGTCGCAACTGCACCACGCTACAGGGCATTGATTAAGAGTAGGTATCAATATAAGCGATAAGAGTAAGCATTTTCCCCATCGACCCGATGTGCCACTTACTTGGTCCATAGGTACAACCTGCATAGTGTTGTTGATAAACTGTCAAAAGTCCAAGGTTTTTTAAAAAATTGAAAATTTTAAATTGATATAATACTCGATATAATCTTACCACCAAGCTACTGCGCACCACACGCGACACTATTAAAGCGTTATTTCTTTCATTCTTTCCCAGTGTTGCGCAGGTTTCGAGGGCGATTCAGTTCAAGTTATTGTAAGCGAACGCATTGGGTTAAAGTAAATATGAGTGGAAAGAGCAACAGAACTGGTTAAGACTCGTGCAGCGCGGCGAAGCAGACTAACGTTAACCGAAGTAGATCCCTAGAGACGTGCGTGGTTCCGCGCCTGTTTTAGACTTAAGCCAAAGTTGCCAACAAGTAAGTCATCCTTCGAGTCCGAAAGATTAGAAAAATATCTACTCTGACTTTTGTAACCACTCAAAAATGGTCCAACTACATTATTTTAGGTAGCATATGTTCTTCAAAAAACAGTTGTAAATTTTTTTTTTAAATAAACGGCTGTACGCTTTCATAGAGTAATGCGCCACGTGGAAAATGTTGGTTCATTTGTACGCCCATTGCTCAGATGAGCTGCGTGCGCTCTATATAGAACTTTGTAACTTGTGAATGAGCTTTTTGGTCTGCTATAGAAGCGACACCATCGCAAATTATGACCAACTACTGTTGCGGCAGCTGGTCTTAATCACGAGCTGTGGGGGAGCTTGTCCGCAGAAATTTGAGAAACGCGCCTTGACAATCTTTCGCCTAAAACCTGGCCCTTACAAATCTGCACATCAACTGGACTGTAGTCTCTTGTTACCTACAGCAATGGCAAACAGAGTCGTAAGCACTCAGAAAATTATTTGTTAGCAAATCCAACACACAACAAGCTTCAGCGGCGATTGATTCTAAACACGGTTTCTGAAACACAACAGAAACAAACTAAAAGCATTCTACCAGCGCAGCTGAAACTACGAAGACAAACTTGGTCATAAACGTGCGGCAAGGGATAAACAAACAAACAAACACGCGACGCACACGACTGCGGCTATTTATAGCAGATCAACTGACATTAGCGCATGACTGTAGTTCAACTAACTGCGCTGAACTGACAAGAGAACAGCTCTCGTAATTAAGCGTACGTGCTAGAATGACAGTTGAGGATGAAGTGGGCGCGACATATTAATTCAACAATTAACAAGAGAGGAACTTGGCTGTTACTATTTCGATGAATAAACACGACTCGAAGACACAACAGGCAACTTGCATTAAATTTTACTGCGCTAACACTTAAACAAGTTTACGTTCCAAGTAGTGTGATCGCCACGGCTCAAGATATTTGGTCTTTGTATTTGGTCTATTTCGCGTAAAGCCGAAAATCGTTACTAAGGGTCGAGATGAAATCGACCTGCATTTTATCGTGCTAAGCGCGGCAAAAACAGAAAAACAACTTTCTTTGTAACAACTGTTCGAGACTGCAAAGCAGACGAAGGTCTGTCCCAACATCCTGTTCGCAGACACAAAAACGGCAACATAGGAGAAATAAACAGTTACTCAACTAACGAGCCACGCCAGGGACTTGCAGAGGTTGCTACTTTGGAAGTGACAGTGCAATCCATCAAAGCAGTCCATTAATATTAGACTTAAGGCGGCGTTCAAAGAGTGAATTACACTCTTTCAACGTAGAGAGTCGCACGTATTAAAATATTGATCATCGGATGAACAGCTTGGAGCTGCTAAGCAATTAAGTCGCTGGTCGCCGTTACAACTACTACGGTTGTTTTATTGCAGTGACCATTTTCTTTTCGCCCCTAAATCCGAGGCAAGTGTTGTTGAACTAAGTTGCTGGAAAACTTACTACTTTTCCTTCTGTCATCTCATCCGCCGAACCTAAATTCCGTCAATTCTTATAGGATACCGCATTACAGTTGTTACAACTACCTCAAGTTCATGCCACCAGTGATTCGATCCTGCACGAATTAAAACTCTGCTCAGCGCAGCGATTTAATTTTCCGTATTTGTTTTTTTAGGTCTATACGTCACACATATCTACGAAATCAAGAATGGCGGGAACAATGAAATCGATGACGTCTTTGTCAATATAAATTGGCCTCAAGCCATTAATAATGGGAAGTGGTTGTTTTATCTGCTTAAAGTTGAGGTAACATTAACCGTTGTAAATGTAAATTGTGGTTTTAAAGTCTTAACTCTTTAAGCGTTTCCTCATCCAGGTGCTCGGAGGCACCAACCAGACGAAGTGCAATGTACCTGAAAATTTGGTGAATCCCTTAAAACTGAAATACAAATTTCCATCTTCATCTCGGTCTAACCGAAAGAAGAGGGAAGCTGGTGAGTGAAAGTTTATGACTCGCTGTTGTCTCTTTTTGGTTGTGGCTGCAATCGGCGTCAGGCGAAAACCTGACTTAGGACGACACCCTGGCATTGAGTTGCAGCAGCCCTGTCGCTTTATTCTGTTTCAGACAATGAAGAGAAGCCAGTGCTGGAAAAAGCAACTAAATCAAAATCATGGAAGAAAACTCTGGTTCGTTACGTTGTTCATTACTTAATTTTATGCTCAATCACTTTCATGTTAATTCAGTTGCTCTTTCAGGCGTGTCCCAACTCGGCCAAATGTGTCACTTTCACCTGCTGGCTTGGAAATTTGCGGTCAGAAGGAGCCGTGGAAGTGCAATTGAACGCAATTGCATGGAATAGCACGTTTCTTGAAGTGAGTTGTATCTTGCAATCCACGGACGCATTGCTTTGTTTAGTAATTATTTGCGGTTACAGGAGTACAATGGCAGTCCTGGTGTGGTGGTCTTCTCACATGCTGAACTTGCTGTCAACCGCAGCAACGTGATATATACCGACCAATCAGTGCTCTCATCTAACGCTTCAACAAGCGTTTTTGCAGAGAAGGTAATATTTTCTACCGATTGCAAATGCCACAGTATCTCATGTCCGCTTTTATTGATTTTAATCCGTTCTTTAAGGTGATTCCCCCAAAACAAGAAGTGGCGTGGTGGATCATAGCTGTGGCTGCACTGGCCGGCGTGCTACTCCTCGTACTCATTGTCCTTGTATTCTGGAGGGTATGTTCGGTTACTTGTATGCAGACTCCACGCTCATGCCTGAATCCAGCGGTCATGTCTGTAATTGGCGTTGAACGAGACGCGCTTTCAAAGTTCGCTCAGTTCAAGATGTTTTCGTTATTTAAGGTAGACCTGGTATCGATAAACAAGACATCTATATGATTCCCAGAATTCCAGTGCAAAAAATACCGTTGAAATTAAAGATTTTGTTTATGTGGCTGATTTAGGCTCGAGCTTTCGTTCCTTCGTGAGCATGCATGGGAAAGTATCCCACCTCATCTTCACTGAAAGCCAACAGAGCGAAGTAAAACTGAAGTTACTTAATTTTAAATGATTGCAGTAATCATAATAGCTGTGCTACATCAACCTGTTGCCTCAATTTAAAAAGCATGATATTTGCAATGATGTGATTCAGTGCGGCTTTTTCAAACGGAAGCGAGATTTTGGTGATTACCACAAAGCACGCCGCCACAAGCAAGCCTCGAAGAAAGCTGATGCAATGTCTCAAGGAATGCTTTATTAAATCTCGCACATGCACGATGACTGCGGTAATTGCTCGATTCTCATTTCTTTGTTGCACGTTTGCTGTGACGCACTGTGCGAAAATGTACGTTGCACTTTCCCAGCGAAGGGTTTCAGACGCAGCAACATTTTTTGATAAAAAAGACACAAACCCTTCATAGATCGCTGAATAGTTCTCTCGTAGATGATTGATGTTATCCTCCTAGATACCAAATACCACCCTTCCTAAATCACTGATACTATCCCCCTAGATACAGTAACCGATGCTATCTTATCTCTTCGTGTAACAAAAACACTTTCTAGAAGATCTCAAAGCAAAAACTCATTGGAAAACATAGTAGCGTTTTGGTGAGAGGTTTTCCTCCTTTGTTGAAAAGCAAAGGGTTCCCCGTTTTTTATTTGGTTATAAGGGTTGTCTTTTTTGGTGAAATTCTTAAACTGCTGCAGCACTTCTGCTGGTCTTTGTTTTAAAAACGTGTTCACCCCCTTTCAAGCACTATGTAATCATAAATTTCTGAAGTTTTGTTACAAACAAATTAAGTGATGACAATTTTTTCCAGCGTTTATTTGTGATAAGAACAAGTTTAATGTGGTCTGGCAACTTAATGCGCCGGCCACGATACAACGTTCGATCTGACGCAGGTTGGCTTCTTTGAACGACGACGGCTGACGCAGGACCTTCCGACCCATAAAGCGAAACGAACACGAAATAGCAGCGCTGACCATGCCATTAGTCAAAGGATCCTTCAGCACCAGACTTCGTGGCAGGTCCACTCCGACTGATGCCAATCATACACAATCCCTTCATTGCAATGTTTGCTTTCTAACAACTATATTATCGGTTGAGCAACAGCTTCTTCGATGATCCTGTTTTTGAGAGCTTCGTGTTGACTTTCTCGTGTTGTTTTACAAACTTGTTCTAAAGACGTTCACACTGATTGTCCGCATTGCCGGAGAATTCCAACATAGGCCTCTTGTGTGGGTCTTTCAAAGGTACTTCGCTTGAACGGGAACATATTTTAAACTTGCATGTCTTTTTGTACCGCCCTGGTTCATCTTCACTGCAGACAACTAGGCGATTCTTAAACAATGCAGGTTCGACCCAGGGTCAATAAATTTGCAAGAGATGGTGGTCTCGAGTTCACAGTTATTTCTTTTGCAAAATCTGCCGTTTCACCAAACGGCGGCAGACGCTTCCAAAACGTGTTTAGTGTCAGTGAACGCTTATCGCACTCATCACCACTTATTGATTCGTAAATGGAAATGCTGCACTGCAGTATTTTGCATCACATAAACTGCTGCATCCGTAACTAATCAAGCTTGAATGCTGGGCTGTGTCTACTAGCTTCCCATGGTCGATTATTCCGTGGCATTCAAGCGCCATGACTCTGTTTGTTGACCAGGATAGGGTGCCGGGATGTTGTCAGACGGCCAGTGACAACAAAACCCGCCACCGAATCGTTTGTGTACAAGTCGCCAGCGATCCTTTTTTGCAACATTTACTGCGCTACGCCCATTAGATAAATTTTGGTGTGTATTCAGTATTTTTGTTTCTTAACATTTTTATCCCCTCTATCAAAGATTGATGTCTGTTCTGAGCTTTTCTCTTGTGGTGCTAGTCCGTGTAATGCTTCTTTGCTTTTGTCTGCTTTTTTATGTGAAACCAAGTTGTTGTTGCCTCAGCTACAATTACTTTTGTGGTCGCTAAGAACTTAAGTGTGTTGCTTGCATTTGTGGTCCCGAGCCGAACCCCAGTTTGTTGCTGATGCAACTGGCATCTGTTGTTATATTTCCGTCCTTTTTTCATATTTTGTTGCATAATTTTACCTGCTTACAAACGTTTTAACTTTACTGCGAAGTTGGTGCTTGGTCAACCCAGCCATTGTGTACATGTTTTTATTTTTATTTTGGATTTGTGAAAATCCAAGAATATAATGTAGAGCTACCATTTACAAGTTTTCAGGTGTTAAAACCCACATTTCGATGACATCACTTGCAAAGATAAGTTTACGGCAAATCTGTGGACGAGGTGCTATTGCGAGCTACTTACTGGGAGAGCGCTACATGCACCAGCATGCTTGCAGTTGTTGTGGTTGCGCATGTTTCGTGCTTCTGTTTCTCAAAGGAATTGTGGCTCCTGCATTCACGCGTTAATGGATGACGTTTTGTACGCTCGTTTAGCTCATAATGTTCGTTGCTTGCTAACGCGATATACTATCGTTGTTTTTTGCACCGTAACAACCTAATTCTGTACGAATGATGAAATGGAGTAATAAATGAAATAACGCTAATGTATTGAAAATGTATTTTACTGCTGCGGTGTTCCGCAACCAGGGCCGTAACGAAGGGGGAACAATGCCCCGGGCGCCGAAAAGTCCCAACAGGTACTTTCTTCAATACAGTACATTTTACTCCCAAAAGACCTCAGGTTCGAACATGGGGCCCCCCCTTCTTCGGGTTTAGACTTCCACTGTGTATTTGTTGTTTTTGTGACGTCAGAATTAAAGTTTCCACAACCACATGGTAGACCTGGCGTTACGCATGACTGTTTTTTCAGAAGTTAGCAGTGCTTCACTTATTGTTACTAAACAGTGGAAAAATTCTTGAGAGTAAAGCAAGCAGATAGCGTACCACAGCAGAATTCGCCTGTAGTTTAAAAAAAAATTTGGGACCCTCTCAGAAAACACTTCATCCCCGTAATGTCATAAGCTAGTTATGGGCCTGCGTACGACCATGGTAGAGCGCAGATATAAAGCCTTCACACGAAAACGTTTGATAATAGAGGTAATTAATCTGTAGTTTGACGAGAGCGTTGTTTGTTAACAATGAGATTTATGAGCCGTTTCTACTGAATTCTCGAGCGCAAGGGGTATCTGGAAAAAATAACCATCTACCTAAACACTATGGCGCGGGGCCCAATGCATCGGCTTAAGGCCCTGGGCTTTTCAGTGGCGATTCTAGAATTAAAAAAGTGGTGGGGACAATACGAGGCTAAGGAAAAAGTAGGGGAGCCAACATAAATGTCTGTCTTGCATGGTGATTTTTCGTCGCTACGATTAACTCTATCAAACCCAACATAGACTTCAGCAGTAATTGTAAAGCCACAGCAGTGACCCACACCAAGCGAATCGATCGCAATTTATTGCGTAAGGAAACTGGTTTCGTGTGTTGCACATCTTCAGTCCTGCGCAAAAGTCGACATACGAAACAAAAAGAAAAATTACGTACTGTTGCTAAGATCAAAACTCAAGGTTACAAAAATTGAGCACAATTTCGACCCCTCCACTAAACACATCTACAAAACTGTTCAGCGAACCAGATCGCAACGGCCATTCGGCACACTGATTGACAAAAAATTCTCTCCGCGTTTAGCGTGGTTTACAACAGACCGTAACATGCAGTGGAAAAAGTCTAGCAGGCCAACTAAAGTTAGTTTCGGCGGTAATGCGCAATGGAGTAATTCGGTAAAAAAAGTTTACACTACAGTTGCGGTACAATAAACGATTCACTTTTTCCATGCTAAAAGTTTCAAGCAACAATTTGTAAGTCATTCCCTTGCCTCTTAAAGTTTTTTAATTAATGTCAACCTCAGTGGAAAGCAACAGCGGCTGGGATTTGCCTCCTTATCGAAAACATCAATTATAGGCTCTAGCTTTGCAGCCAGCTGTTTGAGGAATCTCCTGCCTGGTTCTCCCATCTTCTTGCAATGATTCAAGCTTGCACTCATCATTCAGCAATAATTGTAAAGCCACAGCAGTGACCCACACCAAGCGAATCAATCGCAATTTATTGCGTAAGGAAACTGGTTTCGTGTGTTACACATCTTCAGTCCTGCGCAAAAGTCGACATGTGAAACAAAAAGAAAAATTACATAGACTTGTGAATATCGTTAAATATGAACTAGCATTGTTATTCACTAGAGACACCTAAACGCCACTGCAGGTGCAATCACACAGGTGTACTGCTAGCTATATCGAATATTCTGTGCTAACCTTGCAACTTCCACAGCACTGCACATGTAAAACGAAACACCAATTTCCGTACACAATTGTGCCGACCCCACGTGAACGAAAACAGCTCCACGAAAGTGGATACAATTCACACGAAAGCGAAATGGTTCCAACCACGAATTCCATCCTGACACAGAGACAAGTAGGCTGTTGATAGCCAAATAGTTTCGTCAAAATGTTCTTACTCCAAAGCAAATACGTTTAAAAATAAACCATCTGCCAACGGATTGGTGACTACTGACTAACCCGTTTTTAAGGTATCTGATGGACATTTTGTGATTGTGGTGCAAACACAACAACGATGTGCACTGGGGGGGGGATTGGGGCGACAGCGTGTCGTGAAGTACACTTCATTTCTCTTACTGTAGCGAAGCCCTTATGAGACTTGTAAGTGAAGTAAGTGTATTGTTTTTTGGAGACAAAACAACGGTTCGTGCAGTCAATAGGTCACACAGCATTGCGTATAGTAGGCCTATAGGCTAATGCGGAAACTATAGCATAATTTAAAGCAAACCTCTACACAAGTAACGAACGTTTACTGGTTCATTTGTCACAAAGAATTGGTGAAAGACCATGAGGTCATCTAGTCTATCAACCCTGCAATACAGCTTTCAGTACCATCTAATCATAAGTAGTCAATGGAAAGAAAAAGTTGATAAAAACAAAGAACATGATAAATGCAGATGAGTGCATACCTATTGTGGCGGCCAGAAGATGAAGCCACATGCAAATAAATGGTCAACGGTAGATGGTGCCCATGAGTAACAAGTGTTGAGTTCGCTTTGCATCCTCAACATGAAATGTCCCTCGATTCTGGAATACAAATCATAAATGACTTCAAATATTTCAAAAGCAAGTCAAGAAAGCGACCCATAAGTTTATCTATGGTTTCACATAACGGCAGTGATTGGGAAGAATATTGGAATACGAAAATCACTCCACAAGACGACTTGAAGACTAAAAGAATGAAGCTTGAACAACCCAACGAATAGAGACTTTCTATTTAAGACGATATTGTACTCTGTAATATCCAAACCATTGTACCATTGTACTCCGTTTTCAATAGCAAGTCCTTACTGGGGAGAGAGTAAGCTAAAAAACTTATAAAACTAATCATGTCAATAATTCAGATAAAAATATAAACAACATTTTCGATCTAAACGAATAAAAGAAATAATATCAAAAACCCAGTCCAAATCATGATAAAAAAAATTGCAATGACTTTTGACGACGTCATCCGAGTCGCCAATCAGAGACGAGAAACGAGGTGCGACTCTGGGTATAAATACCCGTGCGCGCCATGTTCAGTCAGTTGAGCAGTGGGCTTACCAAGCTTAACACCTAAACCAGTAGTGGGCTTACCAAACTGGAATAGGCCGAATATCCAGCAGTGGGTTTACCAAGCTGGCTTAATCCAATTGGACATATTAAATGGACTAGATTACCTAAAAAGATTTATGGTTTCGTGGCTATGATGCTACTAACAATTTGGGCTTCTCTCTCCTCTATGAAGGAATCAAATTTGCGCCAAACCCTAGTACTTGTAATAAATCTCTGTGTATGTTCATACATCATGTTACAGTAAACCCTTGTGATTGGTGTTAAAGAGTAAATGACGCAGTGTGTGCTGTCGAATCAATAAAACCATGAGTGAATACATTTTTGTCTGATAACAAAACTGAGTGTGAAGTCGAACGAAACCGGCGGGTCTAAGTTTCTTAATTGTTAACTTGGGCGTGCCATGGACAGTTCCTATTAACTAGTGCTCTCGCGGAGTTGTCCAAAACGTGTGCCTTTCTTCTTCTTTAGAAGGGAACTGCCACACAAGTCACTGTGATAGTCACCACAAGCAAATTATCGTAATTCTCTTATCCCTATACAATGATAGTGCAACCTAGTAGTAGTAGAGTGAACCCAGTGAGGAGTTCTATTGCTGCTGGTCGCTTTCCTGTTAGTTAATGCCCCGAATTGCCATCTTTCGCTTGTGCTTGCCTCAGTAGTTCAAGGCGATGCAGTCAGCTGCAACACTATGCATTCACAGTCCCCATAACGAGATAATCAATTTCACAGGTGTGGAGAGAACAAACACAGAAATTAATGTACGTTTCTTTGACAATGCAAATGTTTATATGACAAAAAAAACAGCAAGGTGGAAAATATCGAATGACGGACATATAAATAAGATTAACCCCATTATAAAGGGAAGCTTTACAGTGTCTTTTTAGTATAAAACATCTAGCAAGTGTTGCAGTTGACTGCATCGCCTTGAACTACTTAGGCAAGCACAAGCGAAAGATTGCAATTCGGGGCATTAACTAACAGGAAAGCAACCAGCAGCAATAGAGCTCCCTCAAGAAGTTCACTCTACTACTACTAGGTTGCACTATCATTATATAGGGATAAGTGAACTACGATAATTCGCTTGTGGTGACTATCGCAGTGACTTGTGACTTATGGGCACCATCTAGCGGTGACCATTTATTTTCATGTGGCATCTCCAGGCCGCCACACAAGACATAATGAAAAAATTCTACAAATCACAAAGAACAGACAATACAAGATGAGTTTAAACAAATTCCTTTTGTTGATTTGCACCAACAAACCCAGAGAGTAGGAAATTTTTGTACAGATGTTTGAAATCAAAGTAAGATCGAAACTTGATATGGTCAGGTATTTCTGACCATACCTTGGGTCTGTTGAGTTCGCGTTGCGGTCTCAACATGAAACATTTCCAGACTTCGGAACCCAACTAAGAAACGACTTCAATGACTGCGAGAACGAGTCAAGAAGAAGACTCTAAGGTTTCGTGTCACTTATTGTGAACAGTCGTGATGCGGACAAACACTGAGGAAACTAGTTTTACAGAAAAGAGGACTTTCGCCAGGATGCATAGAGTTGGAACAAAATGAAGACGAAGACACTCAGCTTAACCGAATTGGATATTTTGAACAGTTTGCATTTGACTGTAGTGGACATATATTTTGTAAGTGATTCGTGAATTGCATTAAGGATGAGAGTAACCCGCAACATTATAGAAATAATTCGCATTGGTAAGCCACCATGATTCAATAACAATATTCAAGATTTAAACAGATAAAAATAATACGCATTGACGCACGACTCCGATTTCAGGATTTGACGTAAGCGCGCAGCGAGTGCGTGACCACTAGATGTATTAAGCTAAACCGAGCGCATGACCACTGGATGGCTCAAGCTAGAACGAGCATGACGCACGACGCAGTAGTCACGTGATACGGTACGATACAATGTGTCGACCTCACAACCAGAAAAACTTCACTAGAGTCAGTCTTCCTCGGGCCATTGCCTGGGCAGCAGCAAGGTTCTCACTGGAGTCTGACTTCGACCTCGGTCCAAGAAGCAGCTCAAGACCAGCTAGCGACTTTGGTCCAAGACTAGCTTTTTACAAGTTGATGACTTATGCCCACTTTCAACTTGAACCAGGGAATTACAGCCTAGTAGCCTGTTTTATCCCTGATGTGCTAAGATAACTCGGGTTACTCTCTCCTTCATCAAAGAAACCTTGAACTCGTGTTAAGAACCCCTGGTTATATTTATGTTAATGTTATGATAATGCACCTCTGATTTATAGCGCATTGCTCAAAACTATATTAATAAAACCATGAGTGAATACAATTTTCTCATTGTGATTAACTGAGCATAAAGTCGAATAACAAAGGGTGGGTCTGATTTTCTTCATTGTAATTTCGGGCGCGCCTAGAACATGTTCTTATTGTAAATTAACCAGTCCTCTCAAGGAACTGTTCCAAAATACAGGAATAACCGACCTGTAACAGGTCCAATGAATTTGAGTTAACATTGCCCTTGGGAAGAGTTTAGAATGGGTAAGAAGAAATTTTTTGAACATGCAATCTGGTGGGGTATTCATGAACCGTCTGAATATATTTGAAATATTGGTTAAAATGTGATGGAAGCTGATTGTTTTCATAAGAGTGCATAAACTTACCGGCAGACATTTTAAATAGATTGTTGATGGTTAGAATGTTATTTTGTATATATACAGGGTGACACAAAAAAAGGTTATCATCAAAAATCGAATAACTTCCAAAATTTTATTTAGGTTGACACAAAACTTCAGCTACATTAGGTCAAGCCTGTGTAGCAGACATCTCCAAAGTTTAAAGTCTGTACCACAAAAACTCTTTGTTTCACTGGCGCTCAAAAAATGTACTCCAAATGAGCTCCCCGGCGCTGCAGGCACATTTGGATCCGGCGGGCAAAGTTCTCGATGACCCTCCCGCATTCCTCCCTTGGGATCGCTCTTATTGCTGCCTTCAGGTCA
>Ga0210059_1003422_pt1 | contig 25376 bp, 17 predicted proteins | sample Ectturendosymbi2_FD_188042 | JGI IMG/M metagenome (GOLD analysis project Ga0210059, IMG submission 188042) | Ecteinascidia turbinata endosymbiont from Florida, USA - Sample 2 (SPAdes) (version 2) | ecosystem: Host-associated > Tunicates > Ascidians > Unclassified | place: Key West, Florida... | reverse complement strand
AAAGCAATTATAGTAATGATTTTCACAAACGCATTCTATTTGAGAAAGAGCTGGTGATGCCTACCTAATAGGCAAAATACTCTGTCAGACACGGGGAGATTACATCACCAATGCAATCTACTATGATTGCTTGTCACATGCTCGATTACGATTACAAATAAACAGAATCACAATGCAATTGGTTACGATTACATCAAAAGTAATCACAATTACAATCGCGATTACATTTGTCTTGAAATATCCTCAGAAAGAAAACAAATCCATTTGCATGGTGGAGAGGTGCTTTCGACTTGGATTTAACACATTCGCTGCCGGTCTATGAATATATCTTATTTGGAAATCAGGGAAAAACGAGGGATATTTCAGTTGATTTACCAACCACATAGCTCCTCAGTCGATTGCACTAGAGAGCTGTTCAAACCCTCAAAAGACTTGGCAAGTCTTCGAGTCTGCGATGATAAAAAATTTTGCATTTTGGATTTCAGTTTTTTTTGTGAGTGACGTCATAGGTAAGGTAATTTTGATGGCTGCTGGTACCTGACATGTGCCCCACCGCTAGATGGAAGTATTTTGCTCAAGTTTTCAATGGAAACTACCGTATTTATTCGAGTATAAGTCGCACCTCCATATTTGACCTGATCAAATGGTACAAAATTGTTTAAACAACAATTATTCATCAAAATCACCTAACAAAAACTTAAAAGCCACCAAAGTCACTGCATTCACTGTTTTTTTTACAAAATTAACCAGAGTTGTCTGTATTTTATTTTCTGATGAAAGAAAAACCTTGACTATTGTATTTTCCAAATGTGAACACAAGTATCAGTAACATGCATATTGGACATGTGTCTCTGGTAATATGCGTGTGGGTGGTTTGGAACAAGCAACAGCATTTCCCATAAAAGTTGCATAGTATTATTACAAAACAACAATGTCGCTGGCTTGTTGAAATAGTGCCTGCAGAATGGATTAACATTTAAAATTAAAAATTAACATTTTTGAACAAATGTAAATTGATATTGCAGCAAATGTATGCTCCAATGAAAAGAAAACTGTGAAAAACTCGTACACTGCCAGACATATGCAGTAGCTGTTTTGCAATAGTTAGCTTCATGTCGAGAGGGCTCAGTCTCAAATCACAATTGTTTGGTTTTGCTGTTTCAGCCTAAGTCTTATCTGCTGTTTAAATCTGAGCATAAGGAATGCAATACATCCTCTAAAACAGGGGTGGGCAAAACATTTTCTGCGGAGGGCCACAATGAAGATTTTATTGCTGCAGATGGCCGCATGCTCGTATTACATATACTACATCTATAATCATTTTGAAAACTTTGAAAAATGTTTTATACGAGCTACCACAAAATGAAGGTAACAATAGTCATTTTTGGTTGAGTAAAAATGCAGTTTCGAATGAAATGTATGGAAAAAAACTTGATAATTCTAATCTAATCGATAAAATCTCTTTAACATAGATTCCAAATATGTAATATCTATGTACGTGTAACTGCCCTGCGAGCCGCACAAAATGCCCTCACAAAAGGCTGTAGTTGCCCACCTCTGCTCTAAAACAACCTCTCAGTGCATATAAGGGCAACCCTTTGTTGTTTAACGCCAGCCGGATAGCTTTCCAGATGGTTCCAACTGTTCTCTCAGCCTGGCCATTTCATGGTAGACGCTCCATAAACCAGAAGCGATACCTCTTTGAAGCAGGCGTCTCTTAAACTTGTTTGATATGAAGGCAGGCCTGTAATCTGAATGAACAAAAATGGTTGTACCTCTAAACAACGCATCACAATCCACCCAGTCCTATCCTTGCAGGGGAACGCAAAAGGAAAGCATGAGTACTTGTCTATTACAATTAAAAAATGAACATTTCTATGTCTTGACAGCTCAGGTCCAAGTTCTTCGCTCACACAAAATGCAGTGCCACATGACTCCAGGGTGGCACAATTCTCGGTGAAGCTGCTCGAGCAAATTGGGCATACTCACAGAACAGAGTGTGAATGTGAAGGTATCTGGGCTGGTGTTTTGGTGCCCTGAACAGTACTTTATCATCTCTTGTAAGGTAAACTTGTTGCGACGAATTGCCAGAAGAAATGCATTAACTTTGTGATTGTGCTCCTCGCGGCTTCACCAGCCATAGCGGTGTTATCCAAATAAGCATATGTAACCAACAGCTTTTCCTCCTCTATAAATTGCACTATTCAGTGTTGGAAAGCTGCAATGCCATTCTCACACCAAAGGGAATGCACATGAATCTGTACAGTTTGTGGTTGCCCTCAACTGCATTGTATTTACTCTCAGAATTTGCTAATTTGTTCTGGAGGTAAACACTGTGTAAATTAACACTTGCTGCTGGGACAGTTCGCAGCATCCTTGGTTTTCTGCATGTCTTAGCAACTGCATAACTCGCCAGGCAGTTGTGCTAGAGAGCTGTTCAAACCCTCAAAGGACTTGGCAAGTCTTGAAGTCTGCAATGAAAAAAGTTTTGGTTGTGGGTTTCAGTTTTTTTGTGAGTGACATCATAAGCGGGGTAGGATTATGGCCATTTTGGCTAAGGTTGCCTGGGCCTGGGCCCCACCAAGTTTTTATTGGAAACTTGTCTAGAATCCGAGCCTTTTGGCCCTTTGACTTTTGAGCGTTCCAGGTTCTAAAGGTATAGCCGAAAAACAATAAAATTATTAGTTGATCCACTAATTACATGAGTAAATAATTTGTTGTTTACATTAGAGCTCAGCTGATGCATCGGCGTGCTGATATATACATCGGCTGATATGACAATGTTGCCGATGTATCATATCGGCAAAATTCCGCAGATAAATATGGGTAATATTTGCTTATAATAGCTGCTACCGGCACTATGTTATTGTTCTGCATAGAATGTTCAGAAATCCAAGTTGTCACTGCGTCTCTGACTGGTTAATGCGAATTCTCTGTTCCGCAAATTCTTCTAGCTGCGCATAGCCCTCTGACTGCATCAAGTAGTGTGTAATAGCAAGGCTTCCTAAGTAATCAGACCGCTGCGCAAATGTCTTGATAAACAGCTCTCTGATAAAACATTCGCTCGTAGGTTTTTGTGCTGCAAGCAGATGACTGCCTGTAAACAAATCAGGTTATGTGCTGTGGTCTTCTTCTTTCGTTTGAGCCAGTTCTTCTTTTATCCACTGCTAGCCCGCCTGGATATCAGGGCAGGTGTTGAGCAGCCATTCAGTTATCTCATCATCCAGAACTGTCAGGCCGTGTAGCCCGTGTGGGGTCGATGGATAAGACAGTGGAGGACGACATGGTCGACGGTTTGTTCTGCGCCACACATGTGCTGTGGTGTTTGTCTGTTTTACTAAGCTTTAGCAAGGCCACCTAGTAAGACAAGGCCTTGAGCATGTGTCAAAAAATGTGCCTACGTCACAGCGAGCAGTAATCCAGGTTTGCGCAGAATTCGATGTTGCATGGTTCTTCATCGCAGTGAAGTGATGGTTTTTGTTAGCAATGCATCACGCATTGTTGTTTACCTACTCGTGAGATGCACATCTGAGCATAGGCACATCAGCCTACACAAGGGAATACTTTTACACATGACATGTTTGCCTGTTTGTGGATTTGCTTGATTTAGAGTAAGACTATTGGATGCAGTAGCTACGATGGATGAAAACATGCTGCAACAGTATATGAAGACATCTTGTGAATTTGTTTATGCATTGTAATGTAGCATTATGTGTGATAGTCCTATCTACAATACTACTGATGCAGTGTTATAAAATATGTTTTGGGGAGTTGTTACTAAAAATTGTACATGTTACAGACATAACAATCATCTGAACAAGCCATGCGTGCCAAACTTGTCATGTGGCCAGTTCAACCAATCATGTTTGACTGAAGGCAAAATAGCTCCAGCAGTGTTTATTTTGCTTCAGACACTTTGAGTAATGCAAAAATATTGGCATCGGTTATCAGCAATGAAAAAACATGAACATCATTATTGGCCCAAAAACAACTTATTGTTCGAGCTCTAGTTTTTAGGTCACAACTTTTGAACCAGAAATGCTAGAAAGCCGATCTAAGGCTCAAAAGACTTAGATTGTAGCCTAGCTTCCAATGAAAACTTAAGCAAAATACTTCCATTGATAACGTCATTCACAAAACCCCAAAACCAAACAAATTTCTTTAAATTGACAAGAAGACTTGTCTAGTCTTTTGAGGGTTAGAACAGCTCTCTAGCACAATGGACTGGTGAGTTATGGAGTTGCAAAGTGGCGCGCAAATAGTGGATAATGCGGGAGCTCAAAGTATGAATATATATCGTACAGTGGCAGTGAAGGTTTTAAAAGTAGAAAAAATGCTATACTTAACAAGTTTGTTCACCATATTTTTGATGCGGGATAATGGACAAGCATCCGATTCAGTACAAATGTTAACACCTTCGGTGCTGAATGACCCATATATGTGTCATACGTGCAAATGCACAAGGTGCGGAACGAAGCATGTATGTGTCATTCAATTGAATATGCCTAGTGTGGATTGACGTGTATAAACACCCATGTGATAACTTTTCGCGTACTTGTTTGTTTGCAATGAAATTTTCCACAAATGTTCTTCATATCAAGACACTCTAATCCAGAAAATTTCATACAAATTGACCGAAAACGTTTTGGGTTATGAAGTTGGTAGCAAACCATCTTACTAGGCCTAGGCTACAAAAGACTTTCAAATAAGTTATGTGCGAACAGTTGTTTGGCAACACACAATAACATTTTTTGTACTCATTTAGTTGCAATGAAAATTTACGATAATGTTCTCTATACCTGCCTGCATAATCTCTGAAAATTTCAAGTAATATCAGCAAGAACTTTTTTAGTTATGCTGTTTGGTATCAAGCAATAGTTAGCTAGGCTTAGTCTATAACACTTTTCAGAAAACGCTTAGGTCTTGACAGAAGTTGTGTGTATAAGGATAACTTTTTTTAGTTGTGTTGGTGCACACAAAACTTCTGCATATAACATTAATATCTATTCTCATCATCTCTGAAAAGTTGAGGTAATTCTAACAAAAAACTTCGGAGTTAGGTGCTTTCGTTTCGTAACTATAGATGCGCGAGGCTACAAAACTTTATCCTATTCAGAAAGGTTGAGCAGTTGTTCTATGAAGCACCATAACTTTTTCAAAACTAAAGTTTTTGTAACCAAAATTTACAAGAATTATTCTCGAATTGTTATGAAGTCTGAAAATTTGAATCCAGTACATCAAGAACTTTGCGAGTTAATATTTGTTGAATTGACCAACCGGACTCTGTTCCGGAGCATCAGAATAATTGTTTGTGCACGTGACTGGCAATGCGCTAATTTGGGTTCAGTAGTAGTTGAGTGGGGCACAATTACATATAACATGCTTGGTCTTTTGCAACCAAATTTTAGATGAATGTTCTTCCTGTGAAAACGCCTGTAACTGAAAATTTGAGGTCAATTGGGTGAGTACTTTTTAAGTTATTGAATTTTGTGTATAGTTGTTGCATGAAAACAACCTAAAAACCGTCCTGAACCAGCTGAATAATCGCGTGTGATTCACACCACACCGAAGGTGTTAATAGTTTGAGAGTAGTCGACACACAATCACTTTTTATGATGACCAGTCTCATCTTTAGCACCTCGCTACTGGTGTACGAATATATCGTACCTAAAAACTCCCATGAGCTGCTATTTTCAAGCCACTTTGCAACTCCATAACTTGTCAGTTGATTGTGCTAGAGAGCTGTTCAAACTGTGAAAAGACTCAGCAAGTCTTCGAGTCTGCAATGAAAAAAACTTTTGGGTTTTGGGTTATTTGTGAGTGGTGTCATAAGTGGAGTAAATTTTTGGTCATTTTGGCTCAGGTTACTTGGCACTGGTCCCAACTGCTAGATGGAAGTATTTTCAGAGTTCCCACACAGTAGTGATAGTATTTAAAAAGTATAGAATTTCAAAACTGGGTTTCAAGACCTTGAAAAAGTATTGAATTTTGCTAAAATGTACATTAGGTGTTGAAAAAGTATGGAAATTCTAAATGGAAAAGAAATCTCAATTGTCTGAGCAGAATTTCACCGAAGGCAAAGCACTTCAGTATTTGTGCAGTGTTGTGCAATGTGTCAAATTGTGTTGCATGATTAAGAATTTCAAAAAAAGAAGAGAAGTAATGGTATTGAACTTCTCAAATTTTGTATTGAATAAGTATTGAAAAAGTATGGAAAACAATTTTTAAAAAAACGTGGGACCGTTGTAGTTTGCTCAAGTTTTTATTGGAAATTAGGTTAGAATCGAGTCTTCTGAGCCTTTGATCAGCTTTCCAGCATTTCTGGATGAAAAGTTATGGTCAAGAAACACCATCATCTAATTATTGGATTAATTAATTATTTTGTCGTTTTCAGGCCATAACTCTTGAATCCAGAACTATAGAAAGTCAATCAAAGGCTGAAAAGACTTGGAATATAGTCTAGTTTGTAATATAAACTTGAGCAAAATACTTCCATTTAGTGGTTTGGGCCCAGGGTCAGGTAGTGTAAGTCAAAATGGCCAAAAACCTACCCTGCTTATGAAATCACTCACAAAAAAGACAAAAGTATTTTTTTCAGTGCTGACTAGAAGACTTGTCGAGTCTTTTGAGGTTCAGAACAACTCTCTAGCACAATTGCCTGGTAAGTTATGGCATTGCTACAACATTCTGAAAACCTGGGAGTTTGCCCCAGCAACTACCAGCAGTGAAGGTGTTAACCTGTGCATGCCAGGGTGATGAACTACTGTAGGTCGGTTTATGGTGTCAGCAAGAAGCTGTTCAATTGACTCTTCAATAAACCCTCGATCTTCTTCACTGAAACGCTTGGACTATGTTGCAATAGGCTTAACACCAGGGTTGCGGAGCTGGAGTCAGAGTCGTTGGTTTTTGGGTGGAGTTGGATTCGGATTCCTAACAATACTGGGAGTCAGAGTCAGATTTTTTTGTCCGACTCCGGATGTCCAATTGGATCATTTTTTACATCACCCGCTTGAATTGGGAATTCCTGTTCAAATGGTTCACATTCTTTTGAAACTTTTGTTGAGATAGAGATTTCTTGCTGTGCACCACAATTTCCATTGATTTTAACAGTCAAATTTCATTCCCTTTATGTCAAGGAGTTGCAGTCAGAAATTTTGGAAAGTCGGGAATCGGGGTCAGGAATTTTGGAAAGTTGGAGTCGGAAATTTTGGAAGGTTGGAGTAAGATATTTATCCTCCAAGTCTGCAACCCTGCTTAACACCAGGTGACAGATTTGTAAATAAGCACACTTCTTCAACAGAAGCAGCAATAACTGTGCAACCGTTATCATTTGAAACGACTAACTTGGCAGTGATTCCACTGAATTTGAAAATCTAATGCTGATGATGACGTTGATAGTCGAGCTTTAGAAAGATGTTGCAACAGTGGGAGTCAAGAACGTTCAACTTTGTTGATGGGTATTGTAATGCCGTTTATAGTCATGTCGGCCAGACAGAACCCATCTGATTTTACTTTTACCGCTGATCATGTCATTTGGGCTTTGTGGGACAACAGATAAATATCCAAGAAAAGTGTCGCTGAAGGGCTGATGTAAGTTTCCGAACTGCCAGAGTCAATCGAAGCTGTGAAACGCTTACTGCAAATCATTACTGGCAAAGATGCTTTCAGCAGGCTCCAAAAACAAGCAGCAGACATCATGTTGAGAGTAGTTCTCAGTATAAACAGTGGAAGAACGGTGTACCGACTTCGTTGGTTTATAACTGTGCAAGACCTGAGACTGACACACACATGAAAAGTGACCTCTTTTGCCATAGGAGTAATGGACTGCATTACGAGCAGAACAGTGGTGACGTTCATTGAAGGCAATACCACAAAAATGGCACTCTTTTCACTTCGTACCAGAGCATGAAGCATGCTCATCATCAAGCAACTGGAGATGCTGAAGAGTTCTCCCTGGAAAGATACCCTGCAGAATGTTCCATAGCCATACCCACTGAATTTGCAATGTCAAATGCTTAGTCCAGTGTTAACCTGTGGTTTTCTAACAGGCATTGACGGATGGCATTAACCTGTGGTTTTCCAACAAGCATTGATGGATGGCGTGCGATGATAGGCCTTTGTTGAACGCATCACATATAAGTTCTTTTCTATAATCTTTGGCCGTTGCATCCCCAACTTTGCAATTCTTGCCTAAGATGAGCAGTTCTTGCATGAATGTCTGCAGGGCTTCATCCTGCTTTTCCTTGTGGCTAGAACATGCCTTGCAAAGATGGCATTCAGAGTTTTCATGCACACCGTTTTGGGTGTTGCAATAGTGGAGTCATATGTATGCAGTCTTTTATGATATCGTAAACATCACGTAAGTGGTAAGAGTATGCAGCTTCTCCTGCACCGCAACCACTTGTGCTGTAGCCTAGCCTGCACAGCACTCGAGAAAGACTGTTAAAACCTTCAACCAATGCTTCAGTTGCATCGGCGCCTTCGGATAATTTAGATCCACGTCAAATCTCATTGGTCTCAAAAGTTTGTTGAACAACACCACCATTGCGAGAATAAGACTGTTAGATTGAACTGAAAAGCAAAGTTGCAGAAAATCAACCTAAGTACATGAAAATCAACGTAACAGACCAAGTACACAATCTGCTCACACCAGCAGATTCATTCGTTCATTCATTTATTCAGGAAACAAACACATAAAACACAAAAGAACTCAAACAAGATAAAAGAAACAAAGTCATGCAATAGAAATATTATCAAAATTATATGTGCATGTTTCCAGATGCAAAGTGAATTAACATCCTGCTGTTAAGAACAAATGATGATAAAATATCTCTTTACCCAAATTTGTTTTTTTAGCCACAACGTTTGAACCAAAAACGTTAGAAAGCCAATCAAGGGCTCCAAAGACTTGGATTATAGCCTAGTTCCTGATAAAAACCAGCATCAAACAATTGACCCTTGCGGTTGGGCCCCGGGCCCAATGACTTGAACCAAAAATCCTAAAACCTGCCCCACTTATAACATTTCCCACAAAAAACAAAATCCAGAACTTTACAATTTTTTTCAATGCAAACTAGAAGACCCACCGCATGTTTTAAGGGTTTGATTGATCATCTGGCTAGCTCAATCGTCTGGCAAGTTATGGAGTTGCGAAGACTTGCTTAATATGAGCAAATTATACATTTAAAGGGAAAATCCACCTGGCGCCAAAGGTGTTAAGTCTAGTGTGTGCATGTTGGACTGAAGACGTTATACAATATATTGTCTTCCCCCCAAAAAAAACATCTTGATTTCTTGTAAATTGTCCACAGACATTCAAAAGATAGATCAAAATTTTTCTGGTCTAATACCTGTGGGTATAAAGAACATTGGTGAAACTTTTTGTTACAAAAGACTGAGTACTGGAAAAGTTACCGTGTTTCACACAACAACTAATAGCACCTTGCTATTTTGGAAAAAAATGTAGCCCAGGGATGGGGGAACCTATTTACTATTGCGGGCTGTATGAATTGCACAACATTGTGAGCAGGCCGCAAAGAATTTGACTTTCAAATTCCACATAAAAATAGTAAATACCCAAAGTGCACAATGTTTTTTTTTATTTAACAAGTAGAAAAACACAATCCTAGTGAGATGGCTGAAAGTTCTTCTCCTTGGTGAGACGAGCGACATCTGCTGAAGTCAAAGATGTTGCTACTCCCAATTCCATTTCAATGTTTTCATCAGTTAGTCTGGTGCAAAGCCGACTCTTTGCGAGATTCAGTTTAGAAAAAATTATTCACAGCAATAGGTACTTTCAGAGGGACACATATTTAAGAGCATGTTTCCGCAGAATGGAGAAGTCATCAGCATTTATGTAGAAAAAACTCCACCAGCGGTGCGCTAAGATACACACCTTTCATTGTATCATCAGTCTGAAGCTCAATTATTTCATGTTGAAAGTTACTAGGAACAGCAGCTGCAGTCACATTGGAGTGGCAAAAATATCCAATTCCATTTGCTTACATTTCATGTCTTTCAATGAATGCCTCATCTTTCAATGAATGCCTCAGAAATCTTTGCACATTCATGTGCATATTCAGCTGTTGTAGAAGGATGTTGCTCTTGTAAAGTGGGAAAATATATGGTGTCATTATTTTGAAGTTGTTCTTTTCACAGCTGTAACTTTGCTTCAAATGATTTTACTTTTACAAACATGACATTTAAAAGCTGTCAGTAAGCAAACTTTAGCCTTGCGGCAAGCTTCTGAGGAATCTGCCTGCTTTCTGCTTTCATTCTTCTACGACGATTAAAACTTGCAAGCGTATCTATTTTTCATAGGTAAAGGTCACAAAGATGGCAGCAAGTAAATCAGTCGCAGTTTATTGACGGGGAAACTAGTTTCGCGTTTTCCAACGCATCATCAGTCCTTATTCAAATAGAATCTTTTTAAAAGCTGGTTACGTCCCTGCAGGTTTATTGAGTTCGGAAAGATGCTTGCTGATGTCAACCATAAATGCAAGATCACACAACCATTGGTTATCACAGTTCGGGGACAGGATTTCCCTGCGTATTCACGTATTGCTTGACTTCGTTTCAGAGCATGTAAAAACATGTTAGCATGTCACTGTGACTTATCCAGCAAACCTCGCAATAGTAAATAAGGTTGTGGTAATCCGAATTCAAATCTTCCAGTAATTTTTTAAACAGGCGGCGGCTATTCAGGCCTCTGCTTTTGATGAAATTGATGCACTTTATCATTGTTGACATGACATTACTGAGCTGAAGTGATTTTGCAAGCTTTGTTGATGGATAATGCAATGGCATACAACTAAGTCACCTGCAGCAAGACTACGACTGGTCATTTTTTTTAACAAGTGCTGATAATCCTTTTCGTGAACCAACCATGGCTGGAGCACCATCTGTTTTAAGTACGCCTAACTTTTCAACCGGAAGATTAAATTTGCGCATGGCCAAGAGAAGTTTCTCAAACAAATCTTCAACATGTGTAGTTCCATGCTTGGGTTCTACTGACAACAAATCCTCTTGTATTTTAAAATCAGAGGTAACCCCGCGAATGAAAATTGCTGGCTGGGCTGTATTTGTTATGTCGGTAGTCTCATCAAGGGCCAGTGCAAAAAATTCGAAATGCTGAGCTCTAGTCTTCAGTGTTTTTTTCAATATCATCTCCCATTTCCTGAATCTGATCAGATACGGCTCTTTTTGACAGACTAACTTTGTGAAACAAGGTGATTTTGTCCGGTGCTACCAATTTAGCAGCTGTAACAATACATTCTTTCATGAATTCTCCTTCCATGTGTGGCTTCACCTTTTTTGCAATTAGTTCACTAAATTCATAGCTCGCTTGAGCAATATCACTATTGGTTTTGCAGTAGCTTGCTGTGCTCTTTAACACCTTGGCGTCTGGGTGGTTTTGGCGATTTTCGCAAAAAAAAACAGCAGTTTTCGGTTGCCGTACCAACGCCCTAGCTCCTCCGCCGATTGCACTAGAGAGCTGTTCAACGGCTCAAATGGATTGACCAGTCTAATGGATTGCACTCGAAAAAAAATTTTTTGTCTGGGCGGTGCAGGTTTTTTGTGAGTGACGTCATAAGTGGAGGACTTTTAGGCCACCTTGGCCCACTTTGCCTGGCCCTGGGCGCCAATCGTTAGGTGGTAGTATTTTGCTAAAATTTTTACTGGAAACTAGGCTACAATCCGAGTCTTTTGATACTTTGGATGACCTGCTGGGGTTTCGGGTTCAAAAGTTGTGATGTAAGTTAGTAAAAATATTTGACTAATTAGCTAATTAGTTAATTAATTAATTTGTTTAGTCTAGATCGTAACTTTTAAACCAGAAATGCTAGAAAGTCGATCAAAGGCTCAAAAGACTCGGACTCGAGTCGAGTTTCCAATGAAAACTTCAGCGAAACACTTTGGCCTAGTGGTTGGGCACTTGGCCAGGCAACATCAGCCAAAATGACCCCAAAACTACTTCACTTATGACGTCACTCACAAAAAACCTGCATCACCCCAAGCAAAAATTTTTTTTGAGTGCAATCTACTAGACTGGCCGATCCATTTGAGCCGTTGAACAGCTCTCTAGCGCGATCGTCAGAGGAGCTAGGGCGTTGGTAAGGCAACCGAAAACTGCTGTTTTTTAGGCCGAAATTGAAGTACGAATATATCGTAGGCCGGCAGCCAACGAGTTTTCCCTTTTGAGAAAATCAATCTTAGTCTGCTGTACCTGCCCTGTTAACTTTTTCAGATAACCATGGAAAGAGTCATAGTGACGTTCCAAATTTGATATTTTTTTGCTGCTACATGTTTGCCACAAACAAGGCATGCAAGTTTTTCACTTATTTACAAAAAGTAATAAGATTTTGTCCATTCTTTCTGGAACACTGTACCTCCATCACCAATCTTTCTTTTTTCCCAGAAGCCATCGTGCAAGATTAAACTTCAAAAAATAATACTACAGCGTAAAGAACTAACGAGGTACTCGTAACAGAATGCAATTTGTACACTGGGTAGGCTAATAACCTAAAATCAATTTTCACCGACAACACCAGGTCAACCACGTGGCAAATGATTTTCTACTCCTAGCAGAGGTATCGATCGGCTGTTACATCACAAAGATGGGAAATGGTTGAATGTGTGGCAATCTTTAAGCAAGTTCAATGTTATTATAGAGGTGAATGAGCAGAATGTTAGATGTGAATTGGCAATAAGGACGAGGTCATCTCAAAGGATTACTTCTTCATAAACATTGAATGTTTTTGATACTGTGTATATTTCAATGAAACTCTGAGATACAGGCCACATTAAATAGTCCCGCAGGCTGCATGTGGCCCGTAACTCAAAGTTCTTGCTCAATTTGCCTAAAATATTCAGAAGTAATGCATGTAGATACAAAGAACATCTGTAGAAATTTATTTGCAAAAAACTCAGTACAAAAACAACTGATTGCACACATGAATATGTTTTTGTATATGGGTGTGCAGGCAATGGGACACAATGAGCATATTCATGCACCAGTGTTAAGGTGTTAATAGGTCACTGTGTGCAGAGTGTGATGGTACTGATTCAATAGAGACAGATTTAACTTTGAAAACATGAAAAGTGCTAACTTTGCATTGGTAAGTTTTAACTTCATTATATTTAAGTTGTTATTATTTCAGAATGGAGGCTTTGGAAACTGCATCAGACAGTGAATCTGGTACGTTGCATAAGTTAGGTTTTATGTTGAATTTGTGATTAACTATCATCAGTGTTTGCCAACTTAACCTAATGAAAGCTTCTCATAAAAATGTTTTACCACTTTGAACAGCAGTTTTCCCCTGTTTGTATTTGTGTTACTTTTTCAACTATTTTTTGCAGAAGTGTTTAGATGTTTATTTGTGTGTGTCTTAACACTTTGAGAGCCGGCGTACAATATATTCGTACTTTGATTTCGGCCTAAAAAACAGCAGTTTTCGGTTGCCTTACCAACGCCCTAGCTTCTCCGCCGATTGCGATAGAGAGCTGTTCAATGGCTTGAACGGATCGGCCAGTCTAGTAGATTGCACTCGAAAAAAATTTTGTTGGCTGGGGGGTGTGGCTTTTTGTGACTGATGTCATAAGTGAAGTAGTTTTGGGATCATTTTGGCTCATGTTGCCTGGCCTAGGGCCCAACTGCTAGGCCAAAGTGTTTCGCTGAAGTTTTCATTGGAAGCTATGCTCGAGTCCGAGTCTTTTGAGCCTTTGATCGACTTTCAAAAGTTATGATCTAAAAATTAATTATCTAGCTAGCTAATTAGTCAAATATTTTTACTAACTTACATCACAACTTTTGAACCCAAAACCCCAGCAGGTCATCCAAAGTATCAAAAGACTCGGATTGTAGCCTAGTTTCCAGTAAAAACTTCAGAAAAATACTACCACCTAACGGTTGGCGCCCAGGGCCAGGCAAAGTGGGCCAAGGTGGCCTAAAAGTCCTCCACTTATGACGTCACTCACAAAAAACGCCAAGCAAAAAAATTTTTTCGAGTGCAGACTAGAAGACTTGTTGCATCTTTTGAGACTTTTACCGGGTCTGTAGCATACCGGACCAGAGAAATTCCTGCGCAAAGCCACATGCGTTTATGTGTTTTTTTTCGAAAATCTTCGAAAACAGCCGAACGCCAAAGAGTTAATTTCACATCACCCTCCCAGTGGAATGTTTTCATGCGCCATTGCTGCTTGTGGAACCTTGCAGCTTTTGTGAATAAATAACTGAACCTTGAAAGCTCAGTGGCAATGTAGGCAACATCCATTGTTTCTGAGACTGGATTCTCAGTATAGGGTTGTGACTGTCAAGACGAATCATTCCCACCTCCAAACTGCCGTTTTGTCAAATGGCTTCATTTTTGGCAACTTTCAACTCTTTCATCAAGAATTAAAGTAGTGTAATCAGTAAGCAACTTGTTATAGCTGAAATTCAGCACTTTAAGCTACTGCAATAGCTTTCAAAGTCCTTCGAAGGGTCAAATTTTGGTCAAAATGTCCAGCTGATTGTGCTAGCAGGTTCTAACACCTTGGCTTCTGGTAGTCTAAAGCTAAAATCAAGCCGTTTGCACATGTTTTTGCGTGGGAGTATCTTTGCTGACAATTGCGCTAGGGAGCTGTTCAAACCCTCAAATTCAGCTGGTCTTCACATCTGCAATGTAACAAAAATTTTGGTTTTGGGTTTCGTTTTTTTTGAGTGATGTCATTAGTGGAGTTGTTTTAGGCCTTTTTGGCCCACTTCATCTGGCCCTAGGCTCAAACCGCTAGATGGTAGTATTTGCTCAAGTTTTTATTGGAAACTAGACTAAAAGTCGAGTCTTTTGATACTTTGGATGACTAGCTGGGGTTTCGGGTTCAAAAGTTATGACCTAAAAACAACAAAATTAGTGATTAATCCCTTAATTAGATAATTAAATATTTTGTTTACTTTAGGCCATAAGTTTAAAACCAGAAATGCTAGCAAATCAGTCAAGGTCTCAAAAGACTCAGATTCTAGTCTAGTTTCCATTGAAAACGTAGCGAAATGCTTCTGTCTAGTGGTCGGGCCCAGGTCCAGGGTTGCCAATTTGGCTTTTATGAAGTCAAATTTTGAAATTCTGGCATTTTCTGGAAATCAAAAAAGCCATACAAAATCTAGTTTTTTCAGGCATTTTTTAGCTGAAAAGGCTTGGATCTGCAAAATCAATGTCTTAGCTGCATATTCAGTACAAATCTCTTTTGGAAAGAGTCTATAACCATGCAGAGTGCACAAAAAAAGAAAATATTTTGTTGTTGCCCTAAAAATGATGGATGTTATTGATAAGAACAAATGTACAACAGTGTAATTACAGGGAAGGAAAATGCTTCTAAAGAGTGGAATTATGTCATATCGATGTATCTGACAAGTTTTAATACCTGTTTTGTGTTTGGTTATAATGTATATTTTATGTGTTACTGGCTTAAAACTGCTATATATCCGGCTTTTTTTGGACAACGTCTGCTTTTTTTTGGTGAAGACAGGTTGGCAACCTGTCCAGGTCAGGTACCAGCAGCCAGAAATGGCCAAAAACATACCTTACTCATGACGTCACAAAAAACCTGAAACCCAAAACCAAAAAAAATTTTTGTTCATGGCAGACTGGAAGTCTTACGGAGTCTTTTGAGGGTTTGAACAGTTCTCTAGCGTAATCGGCTAAGGAGCTATGCATAATCGGCTAAGGAGCTCTAAAAATGTGGTTTTAGACCAGGGGTCTAATACTCAAATTGCTCCGTGGGCCACATGAGCACATATAAGGTAACCTGTGGGACGCATTATGACGCTGACACAACAATGGCGGTGCCTGAACTTGCTACAAACAGCTTTTACATCTTACTTCCTGTGAAAGGTATCATGAATTACAGACAAATTGTTTTTAGCCATCTCTAAGTTCGCATTAATCAATTCTAGCTGTTTAAGGAACCTGTTCACTCGCTAGATGAGCCAGCGCCGGATTTAGGAGGGGCGGGCCCAGGGCACCCCCACCAGGTTTATGTGTTAGCCATATGGATTTTTATCGGCAAAGAAATAAGTTTGTTCGAAGACGCTATCAAATTATCGGTCATTCAGACGGCAGTATTTCACTTGAATACTGGTTGATTTTGTGACGAAGCAATTATTACACTTACTGTCCTGAAAGTCGGTCAGGTACCTGAATCTAGTGAATGCAAGGTCAAGCCACGTAGAACGCATTAGCTTACGTCTCTACTTGTTCTGGTAGATTTTGTGCAGGCCTGCCTTAATTAGATTTGCACAGGTCGCATATGAGTAGCATTGTTAAGTAGGGCTACCATATGTCCTCTTTTTGGAGTACATGTCCACTTTTTTCATGAGAAATGAAATAACCTCCGAGGACATTCAAAAATGTCAAAATATTCTTTTCAAATTCTTTAATTTGCATGGCTATAAGCATTGGCATCAAAAGTTTTGAGCCACAGTGGTAAATTTAGATAAAACAGGCCCACTGGCCATTGTATGGGGGTCCACTAGCCAACGCTCAGAAAAAGCTTAAGAAACGATGGTGAATGCAGATGTGGATGGCTGAACTAAAACCCCAAATCACCAGAAAATAATCTGAAAAACACATAAAAACAACAATGTACTGAAAATTAAAAGAATGCTAAAACTGAAATAGAAGTTCAGTTGGAGATCGGCTTCTACATTTAGCTTGCCAGGAGGGAAATTCACCCCTCTGCCCCCGTCAATTGCGCCACTGGCTATGATATATTTTATTTACATGCAGTAAGCTGTCCCTACTCAACAGCAGCAAGATACGAGCTGGTGGCGTAGCTTAGTTTATGGGAGGGCCTGAAAGTTGTCTGATTTATGTTTTGGTTGAGTAAATTCTCGGCTGAAACGGCGGAATGTTTTAACATTAATCGTTGCGTAAAAGTGGTAAATCTTTTCAATATCTCAAATAATTTTGGCGTTAGAGCACAGACTTCTGACTCCATTATAGGTTCTGTGCCAGCTTTGCTGATGAACTGTGATATGATGATCAGTGTGTTGTACACAGGTTAGTGTAGTACTTCGCAGTAATTATAGCTAATCAGTAATGCTAAAAAATGAAGGAATTCGTCAGAAATATCCATTTTTCAGAAAAGGAATAAAACGATTTTGAAGCTAAGTGAATTACATGTGGTTGCATTTACAAAGTTCGCAAAAGAGAGTAAAAAGACTTTTGACTTTGTGATTATTAACACTATGGCGTCCGGCTGCTTTCTGGGATTTTCGAAAAAAAACGCCTAAACGCACGTGGCTTTGCGTGGGAAAATCTCCACTCCTGTATGGGTTACAGACCTGGTTGAAGCAGCAAGTCTTTTAGTCTGCACTCGAAAAAATTTTTTTGCTTAGGGGTTGCGGGTTTTTTGTGAGTGACATCATAAGTGGAGGATTTTAGGCCACCTTGGCCCACTTTGCTTGGCCGTGGGCTCCAACCATTAGGTGGGAATATTTCGCTGAAGTTTTTACTGGAAACTAGGCTACAATCCGAGTCTTTTGATACTTTGGATGACCTGCTGGGGTTCCGGGTTCAAAAGTTATGATGTAAGTTAGTAAAAATATTTGACTAATTAGCTAATCAATTAATTTGTTTATTTTAGATCATAACTTTTGAACCAGAAACGCTAGAAAGTCGATCAAAGGCTCAAAAGACTCGGACTCGAGCATAGTTTCCAATGAAAACTTCAGTGAAACACTTTAAAGCGGTTGGGCCCTAGGCCAGGAAACATGAGCCAAAATGGCCCCAAAACTACTTCACTTATGACGTCAGTCACAAAAAATCCGCATCCCCAACCAAAAAATTTTTTTTCGAGTGCAATCTACTAGACTGGCTGATCTGTTTGACCGTTTGAACAGCTCTCTAGAGCAATCGGCAGAGGAGCTAGGGCGTTGGTAAGGCAACCGAAAACTACTGTTTTTTCAGCCGAAATCGAAGTACGAATACATCGTACGCCGGCTCTCCAAGTGTTAAGTACCAAAAACTTATTGCTCTCAACGTAAACAGGTGGCTATCACTTTATCCTAGCTTGCGAAGGATGCTTCAAATGTACCCAGCTTCACAAGAACATTCCTTCGTTATATTACCAAAAACCTTGCTACCAAACTTGTAAATCAATATATTTCTAAATCAGCACTTTCAGTACAGTAGTAAATCTCACTAAATCAGTATATTCTGTGCCAGTCTCTTTGATAAACAATTTTAATATGCAATGTTTGATATGTGTAGACTCCTCAGCCTTTACACTGGAGTTGTATTTTAGCAACGCGTGCTCATGCAATGTCAGTTCATACCAAATAATGTATTCTTTTACACAACGCACCATATTCTTTTACACAATGCACCATCAGCACGGTTAATAACAAAATGTCACGTCTCACTGTAACAACACTGAACTGACCCTGGCCACATTTACAACCTGAGTTGATAAACAAAAAGCAAAGGAACATGTGCGTAATTAATGACGTGATACGCATGTCTTGCTGATTAACAAATACAACATGCTGTAACATGCGCCCACACAATGCACAATAGGTACCTTCAGCAAACAAAACGTCAAGTTGCTCGCATCTGAACCAAACATATCCACGATTAAGCAGCAACTAAGGTGAGTCAAAGTTTAGTCGCAATTGAATAACCTGAACAAGCAAGTCGTGTTTAACATCAAAGCAAATTTAACAACAAAGCAACTCGCGACCAAACAGCACAGTCGACTCGCCATCAGAAAACGACAGTGTACGCAACGACTCCATAGCCACTCGATGATGCTTAACGCAGACAAATTGCGATTGAACAACAAAAGCGCACTAAAGAACTGTCATGGCAATCGTCCTTCCCTGAGACCAGCTGCAATGGTGCCACTGGCACAATCGCTACCATTCTCGCAGCACATTGTCAGTTGCCACACCCAAAACGTGTGTAGTGTCTAGATCAGGTCGATCACATTCGGAAATGGCTTCGCAAACTCTCATGCCTGTACTAAACCATGTCAACAACAGGTAACCACCTGCACAAAACAAATCTCTAAAGCATTGAACCAACGAATGTCCCATTGGCAGTGTCACAACTCTTCATGCAGTTGTTGACGCAAACCTTTTTTTCCACGGAACCAACCACTTCGACACTGAATTCATCGACATTACTATGTTTTTCAAACATTGCATTAGTGACCATTACGTGGTTAATGCTAAACGATCGCTCATTACCGTAGCTTGATGCTGGACCAATCAGAAAACATCCTAGAGCAGTTCTCATGGCGTATGGCTCGCCTTTCTTACCTCTGTGCTTTTCTAATGTCTATAACGCCTCTGGTGCATCAACCCCAATCAGCAGTAACACAATTGCATCAGGACGCGTTGTAAATTCAACACCACTCAAATGAGGCCAACGCTGTCGGTCCTCGCAGCACAACAACAGATTCTGTGAACCTCGGGTAGGAACTGCAGTGAAATCCCTCTGAGACCTCAGTTCAGCGTTTGAGCCTTGGTTTTCCTGGAACAGATTCTCGGTCCCCGGTACGTTTTCGAAAGTGGCAGCGTTCAGCTCTTTGTTGACTTCAGCTGCATCACATTTTACCTGGTTTGATGCAGCAGGCTGATCTAAATCTAGCACCTCCTCCCAATCTTGTCGTTTAATCGAAGCTGCTTACAATTTCTTCATAGCTTGCAAGCTTTCACATTGGAGCTGTATCTCTGCCGCTTGCTCAGCCAGCTTTCGTTTCGCTTCTTCGACCTTGCGCTCTTGTTGCTGCCGGAGTTCTTTGGCCTCGCGCTCTTGTTGTAGCCGTACTTCAGCTTTGCACTCTTGTTGTTGCGGTAATTCCTCAGTTTCGCGCTCTCATTGTTGCTGTGATTTCTCAGCTTCATGCTCTCGTTGATGCCTTAATTCCTCAGCTTCGCGCTCTCGTTGTTGTCGTAATTTCTCAGCTTTGCAGTCTGCTTGTTGTTGCCGTAATTTCTCAAGCTTCATGCTCCATCTCATGCTGCTCTAGCTTCAAGCAAGCGAGTTCTTCATTAGCAATGAGCCTTGCTCGCCTCGCCTTGCCCTGGATGTCACACTAGAACCTATTGATGAACACAGTTTACTTGAGTGACGTTTAAACGATTGCGACGTAACCGTCTGTATTTCTTTACACAATTCTGCCGCTTTCAACCAAGCAGCCATACTTGCATCAAACTTGACCTTTCGCACCCATTCTTTCTTAATCACATTTGCCCAATATGTTGTCTCTTCACCATCGTCTGAACATAATGAATCGACGGCAAGTCGCACTAATGTCTGTGAAGCTGTTTTCACTTTGGCAACAACCACTATTAATTCGGAAGTATCAGTACCAGCTATTTTCATCAAACACTCGGATTCCACACACTGCAGCGTCAACTCCTCACAAACTTTACGCAGCTTCTCTGACGAAGACATTCTGACGCAGCCCTTTGGTCCAATACTTGTACAGCTGCAATTACTTGAGACAATTTGTTATTAATTTCAGTGTAGACTCCTCAGCCCTTACACTGACTGGAGTAGTATTTTAGTAACGCGTGCCCATGCAATGTGAGTTCATACCAAATAAATGTATTCTTTTACACAACGCACCGTCAGCACAGTTAATAACAAAATGTCGCATCTCACTGTAACGCAACACTGTATTGAACCCGGCCACATTTACAGCCTGAGTTGATAAACAAAAAACAAAGGAACATGCGCGTAATTTGATGACGTGATGCGTGTGTCTTGCTGATTAACAAATACAACTTGCCGTAACAAGATGCATATTTCAAAGGTGGTTCAATCCTGAAATGACAATCAAAATAAGTTGATCAAATTCCAAAGTCTTACTGCATGAAACTGCTGGTGTATGATGCAATAGTAGGTAGTTGTTATAGCTAAGGCACAGGCATTCTGTTTATATGTGTAGGATCACCATCATTGCATATTCCAAGCAAATTCTTATAATCATGTGATAGTGTCTACACACGAACTACAGTTGATGATTGCTTTGATGTTTGCCATTGTTGTTTTAACAAATATGACTGTGAAATTGCTAAGTTTGCCTTGCAGGTTTGCATATTTCTTTTAATTTTTCCACTGAAGTCACTATATTGGGTAAAACAATTCATAAAGAGTATCCAAAACTCATTTGTTTGAAATGAGCACTTATATCAGACACCAATGCAGTGTTTAAGCTATAGTCCTTTTATCCAGCTTGTACTAAAACCTGCAAGCAGTGCATCTGTGTTGCATTCATCTTAAATATGGTTGAACTTGTACTGCTTTTAGTTCTTGATTGACACATGTGTACAGAGCTCACTACCTTACCTGGGGGAGATATGAGTCATCTTGACAGTGAAACCATGCCTGCATTAGATTGTGAACAGCTTCTGGAACAGGAGAAGAAAAATCTGTTATTGGAGGTTGTGATTTTTTGTTGTGTGCTTGAGCTGGATTCTTTGTGATAAACTGGTTTGCAAATCTAGAGTTTAGAGTGGTAAAGTAAGCATGTAAGAAGGTTGCAGATAAAGTCAGACTGCTTGTTCAGTTGTAGTAAATGCTAAACATGATAGTATTTACCCTTTGGTTGCCATTGGCAGGAGTATGCCAAAAAAGGTTTATGTGTGTTGTTACCTAAACCCTGACTCATGCAACATTGATTATGCCTGTGGCATGTTGTACAAGGAGAACTGCAGTGGGACAGCACTATAATGACACTGGTTTGACAAAGTGTCATACAATATTTTCCCAATATCATAGTTGGGTAGCCTAGATTACTACACCTTTGGTGCCGGTGTATGAAATATTCGTACTGTTGCAACCTCTCCGGTGGCGTTGCGTTGATTGTGTGATTCACCACAAACGGGATGTGCGTGAAGAATAACACCATCATATGTGTAGCGCGAGCAAGCAATAATAAGAGAGATTGCGAGCATAATCTCTATTGTTGCTTGCTGCCATGGTGCGAAGCTTTGCGCACATGCCGCTCGGGATTTCCGATTGCAACAAAATGGTGCTGTGACCAGGATGTGAAGGTCGTGCGGAGTTCAGCCTTCACACAAAGAACGTGTGATCGGTGCGGTTCGTTGTAAAAAGGAGGGGATGTTGTTGCAACCTCTCCGGTGGCGTTGCGTTGATTGTGTGATTCACCACGAACGGGATGTGCGTGAAGAATAACACCATTATATGTGTAGCGCGAGCAAGCAATAGTAAGAGAGATTGCGAGCATGATCTCTATTGTTGCTTGCTGCCACAGTGCGAAGCTTTGCGCACATGCCGCTCGGGATATCCGATCGCAACAGTACTTTGAAAGTCCATGTTGAGCTCGTATTTTTGCGCCACTTTGTAACTCCATAACTTGCCAGGCAATAAAGTTAGAAAGCTGTTCAAACCCACAAAAGATGCAGCGATGGTTGTAGTTTGCATTGAAAAAAGTTGGAAAGTTTTGGATTTTTTTGCGGGTGATGTCATAAGTAGGGTAGGTTTTCGCACTGCAAGAGACAATTTTTTGATTAATTTTATATTAGAAACTAGTCTGTAATCCAAGTCTTTCAAACCTATGATTGGCTTTCTAGCATTTCTGGTTCAAAAGTCATGGCCAAAAAAACAAAATTTGGGTAAAATACTCTTAACACATACTTGTTTTTTTAACCCAAACCTCTGTAGGTACGTTAGTCATTGGGAAAAAATACAAGTATCTTGCTGAACAAGATCTTGTTGCATAAAATGGTAAGTTTATCCATGTAATATCCTGAGTCTGGTCATTGTAAACAGATTAATTTGAAAAATTCCAGACTGTACTATAGTGGCTGACTGGCTGGACAGGACATATTAACTGTGGTCATATTAAGTGGCTTCCACTGTAATATACAAAAACAGTTTTGTTTCATGTAAAGTTTTGTTTAGGTTTACAAGCACTACAAGTTTGAACATGTCTATGATGCAAACCTCCCTATTGTGGCATACAAGCAACAGATCGTGGAAACAGTTCGTGCAAACCCAGTCACAATGATTCAAGGGACAACAGGAAGTGGAAAGACTACTCAGGTTCCACAGTTCATTCTGGATGAGCATGCCAAGGTAGTGTTAGTGAATATCAATCCTTTAATCTTCTAAATGTCTAAATTCATGTCTGTGAAAGGTTACACCTTTTTGCAAAAGGTTGTTTGAATGGTAATGTGTCTTCATGAGTGCTGGTAGGCTTGCAGTTCAGCATGAAAGATATTTGTACCATGGCATACAGGTGGTACAGGGGTATTCTGAAGTAGGATGTGGTCTAAATGCTGCTGTAGAGAAATTGTCATTTCCATTTGGTTGAAAATTGTAGCCTTCTCTGAAATCTTGATGTCCTGGCCTTTTGCTCTTCTGTGGATAAAATGTGCGGCATATGTGTGGATTGACGTAAGATAAACCCCTGTACTGCCCTAAATATGTATCTGCATTGGTGTAATTTGTGTTGTCACGTATGTGTCTACTTGAACAAAAATCTTACACTTGAATATAAAATTTTGCAAACTTAGTCTTATTCCATGTGTATAGTGTGTATAGTGCTTGTGTCCTCCCATATTATTCTTGATATTGCCTGATATGTTTTCTTCAGCTATGAGACACATTACATACAGAACGTATCCTACTGCAGCAATAGTTGAACTGACGTTGTCACTGGCATATCAAATTTTGTCAGCAGTTGTTTGGTTTTGTAGGGCTTAAAGATTTGTTAACATCTGAATTTTGTCGTTTTGTGCACTCTCGCTTGGTTTGATAAGAATTCTAATTTACAGTAAATGCAAAATTGGTATGCATTAAATAGTGTAACATGTTAGTAGTAGAGGGTTTGCCGATGTCAAACAAATTGTCAATTCCATCTACAAATTTTCAGACAAAGACCTTCTGCAATATTGTAGTAACCCAGCCAAGAAAAATCGCTGCCGTGAGTCTGGCGCACCGAGTCAGCCAAGAAAGAAACTGGAAGGTAATTAGACGCTAAGTGGTTTAGCTAAATTTGTAATTGTTGCCCGTCCAGCATATTGAAAACCGTGCAACGACATAATCAGCTGCCGTGGCTTCTGTTAGTTTCGCTGAATGTCACAGCTTTTGAAACATCAGGAAAAGTGACCATCGACAGTTTAATTTGTCAAACATGGTTGCTTGCTTTTGTCAAAGTCGACAGATCAGGTTCAATCCAGGGCAGTTTTCTTCGGAAGCAAACCGACCAAATTAGCCCTACCAGCTACGAAGCACAGGCGGTCATTTGTGAAGATATTGTCACCAGCACCCACTCTCCTTTGATACCTGGGTTTGTTGAACATACTCGTATGTACATTTTGATCAAAGGAAAATGATTTATCTGCAGCCTAGATGACCCTTGGTCCTTCGCAGCCTCCCACTCCCTCAAGCATTTTATAAATCGATGTACTTGGAAGTCATCGCAGCACTACATTATAATAAGCATGATGACGTCATTCATGCGTATGTCTCAAAAACTTGTGTTTCATCAAAGTAAATGTATTTGCGCCATCAAGCGTATACTCTCTACTACCGCCATGTGTGTATCCTCGTCTTCCTTCATGTATTTGCGTTTTCCATGTTACTGCGATGCATGCTTGAATTCAAGCGACTTGCGTGTGGGAGTGACGACGTTACTCAATACAGTACTCAATAAAGCGGATAAATTTATCACCTTAGAATAACAATACCGTAGCAGAAAACAAGGTCTAGCAATGACTCATCAGATAAAAAACTACAGTAAGTAACGAGCATTCACCATAAGACATGTCTATTTGCAAATTTCAATGGCAAACAAACATTTCGTTGGTGAAGTCAGGGCCAGTAAAAAAATCGTCATTAAATTTTTTCCTTGGAAAAAAGTTGTTTGAGAAAAATTTTTGTTAATTTCAAAAGAATCAGTCAATTGAAATAATGTTCTTCAAAAATTTTTTGTGGATAAATTAAATACAACAAACTTTTCACATGGCGCAAACGGGCACCATATGCCTCCGTTCTCGGAAGGTGCCAAGAAACATTATTGGGTTGTACGGGGTGCCAGTTACTAATCTGCATCTGGATTGACCCTTGATTGCCGGCATTTTCTGAATGGTTTCTAAAAGTGATTGAAAAATAATTTTTCTTCATTTATTTGCATAGGAGAAGTGATTGTACAGATAAATTGACGTTTTTGTCGTTGCGGTAAGGTTTCTTGTAGATTTACCGTGCTAAGTTTTCGTTTCAAAAGTGTTGTGGGTCCCGTCTGTCCCAAGTTGGGATGGATCCATCATGCTTTCATTTCCATAAAGAGCGGGGTCAGTTGACCAGGTTTTAATTGCCCACTTGGAATGTTTAATGTTCAAGCGTTGACGCTCTCGTATAAAC
>Ga0210059_1003421_pt1 | contig 25384 bp, 14 predicted proteins | sample Ectturendosymbi2_FD_188042 | JGI IMG/M metagenome (GOLD analysis project Ga0210059, IMG submission 188042) | Ecteinascidia turbinata endosymbiont from Florida, USA - Sample 2 (SPAdes) (version 2) | ecosystem: Host-associated > Tunicates > Ascidians > Unclassified | place: Key West, Florida... | reverse complement strand
CACATTTTTATAAGATCCGAAGCAAGTCATATGTTTTTCAAAATGAAGCAACAATTATTTGCAAATGTGCCAAAGGGGGGTCCTCAACAACTGTTTGGGGCACCTTTCTAAGCGTTTGCCTCAGGCCCTTATATTCTAATATCCACCCCTGTCTGTGAGGTTGGATTTCAACCCCTGTCCACATTACAGTAAAACAAATCTCGAAGAATAGAGTGGATGTTGAGAATGACATGAGATAAGTTCTCACCAACGCCCTCTTAAAATTTCAAGACTAGTTGCACAGCTGCCAGCTCAGTGGTCCAACTGATTAGCATGGATACTGTTTGTTACGCATATGAATGTAAATACAGTGGATGTAACACGTAAAATGATGTGTTTTTTATCTTGTCGGTTGTTATTTGAACCCCTTTTGAGCTGCAGTTAATGGCTGGGGTCGAGGGCTTATGTCATATTTTCGAATGGGGTCGGAGATGAAAAAGGTTGGGAACCACTGATCTAGCAAGTTGTAGCCATGGGCGTCAGAAGAATTTTTTCTAAGAGGGGAGGCCAATAGTGGATTTTCCAAGGGTAGCCAAAAATATTTTGACAGAACTTGTAATTTGTTAACTGATTAGCCACGATCATTTTGGTTTCAGATATGGAAGAAATGTGCTGTAACCATAGTGAAAGTGCAACCCTTGGTCTAAGGGCATTTATTCTCAATTTAGCAACTTCATCTCTAGTGGTATTTGTTATTCTGTTTCATGTTAAGCTTTAATTATTTATATTTGATTTCAAGTGTTACAAGTCCACAAGTATTTTGTGGTTCATACAACTACACTATAGTGTAGGGATTATGTTAAAGGTCAATAGGAATTTGGCTTTTTGCAAGCCCATATCAAGTTCTTTGATAGTATGATCCAAAGTTACAGCTACCGAAATTTTTATTGATTGCCTAAGTGTTTTTGAGCAAGTATCACCATATAGTGTAAAGGCTTCATATATCAACTTTTTTTCAGGGTTGACCTTAGCCAATGACAGATAACGTCTTTATCAAACAAATAAAGTATTGTGGGCAGTGCAGATTGCAATCTAGTGAAATCCTTATGTTTTTTGAGGTCACACACAACTGAAAGAAATGAAGAAGGGCAGTCCGTGGCAGGATAACTCTAGCAAATAGATGAATTGTAACACTAGCTTTTATGAATTACACCTAATTTACTTCCAATGGTAATGGTTTATCCATGCATTTTTGTGACTCAAATCACAAAGTAACATGAATGCACCAAGAGAAAAAACAGCATCAAAGACCAAAAATTAAATTTATGTTGATGAAAATACAAAATTAAGAGTCTTAACACGTTTGCTGATGGTGTATGAGTAAATCATACCTAGAAATCCAGCATGAGCTGCTATTTTCGCCCCAGTTTGCAACTCCATAACTTACCAGTCGATTGTGCTAGAGAGCTGTTCAAACCCTCAAATGATGCAACAAATCTTGCAGTCTGCAATGAAAAAAAATTTTTTTTGTTTTGGGTTTTGTTTTTTTTGTGAGTGACGTCGCAAGTGGAGTAGGCTTTTGGTCATTTTGGATCAGGTACTGACCCTGGGCCCAGCAGCAAGAGGTAACTATTTTGCTCAAGTTTTTCTTGGAAACTAGGCAAGAATTCGGTTCTTTTGAGCTTTTGATCAGCATTCCAGCATTACTGGTTCAAAAGTTATGGTCTAAAAACAACAAATTAATCAATTATCTAATTAGGGGATCAATTATTTTGTTGTTTTTAGGCCATAATTTTTTAACCTGGTACCCTAAAAAGTCAAACACTCAAAAGACTCGGATTCTAGCCTAGTTTCCAATAAAAACTTGAGCAAAATACCTCTATGTAGTGGTTGGGCCTAGGGCCAAAAACCTACTCCACTTATGACTTCAGTCACAAAAAACCTGAAACCCCCAAAAATTTTTATTGCAGACTTTCTGAGTCTTTTGAGGGTTTGAACAGCTCTCTAGCGCAATTGCTTGGCAAGTTATGCAGTTGCTAAAACATGTTAGAAACCAGGATTTTACGTGAAACTACTGGTAGCAAAAGTGTTAGGTTTAGCAAATTGATGATTGTGTTCTAATGTTTGAATCACAAAGGGTTAGCAAAAGACCATATGGCTCAAGCTCTCAGCCTGCCCTGATGAACAAACTTTAACATGTCAAAACTTTAAAGATTTGTTAATTTTTGAAGCACATGTTTTCATGTTCTACAGTATCTAAACTTAAACATTACACAACACAACTTGCATTCGAAGTTGTCTATAACTCATAAATTCCTTCCTGCCTTACTTACTCAATCCTCAACTGGGGACGTGCTTAGTGCAACCATTCAGCCCCTCATTAACACTTTCGCGTCTGGGTTAATTCAAGCGGTTTGCGCAAAAACAGCCAGATTGCACGTGGTTTTGCGCGGGAATTTCTCTGGTCCGGTGAGCACTACAGACTCAGTCAAAAGCTCAAGACTCTGTAAGTCTTGTAGTTTGCACTCGAAAAAAACTTTTTAGTTGGGGGTGCGGATTTTTTGTGAGTGAGGTCATCAAGTGGAGGGCTTTTCGGCCACCTTGGCCCACTTCACCTGGCCCTGGGTCCAAACTGTTAGATGGTAGTATTTCGCTAAAGTTTTTATTGGAAACTAGGCTACAATCCGAGTCTTTTGATTGTTTGGATGACCTGCTGGGTTTCGGGTTCAAAAGTTATGATCTAGAGTAATAAAAATATTTGACTAATTAGTTAATTAGATAATTAATTAATTTGTTTATTTTATATCATAACTTTTGAACCAGAAACGTTAGGAAATCGCTCAAAGGCTCAAAAGACTCGGGCTCGAGCTTAGTTTCCAATGAAAACTTCACCGAAATACTTTGGCCTAGAGGTTGGGCTGTAGGCCAGGTAACATGAGCCAAAATGGCCCAAAAACTACTTCACTTATGATGTCACTCACAAAAAATCCACAATCCACAACCAAATAATTTTTTTCGAGTGCAGACTATATGACTGGCCGATCCGTTTGAGTCCTTGAACAGCAAGGCTGGTTATAGGCCGAAATCTAGGTATGAATATATTGTACCCTGGCTCTCAATGTGTTAATCTCCAAAACCAAGCTACAAATCTAGTAAGACCAACTAACCTGGCATCTCTGGAAGAATCTTTCAAGCACTTAAACATCTTTCTGCCTTCCCAAAATTCATACCTTATCAGTGGGCAAGTTCATTCTTATTACAACAAACTGCTCCCAAGCTATTTTGGTGACTATTTCATTCCAATCAGCTACATTCATTCTTACCCCACAAGATGTTCTATCCAAATGTTTATATCTCATAAGAACTGAAAATGTGTTTAAAAACGCAAAACTAATTTCCCTGTGAAATAAACTGTGATCGATTTACTTGCTGCCATCTTGCTGGCTTACAACTGTGGTAAAATAGATAAAGTTTTTATCATTGCAGAAGCCTGAAAGCAGGCAGATTCCTCAGAAGCTTGCCACCAGGCTAAAGCTTGTTTTGTTGTACTCCACACGACTATCCACTACAAACAACCTGTTTTTACTAGAGACCTATGTGGGTTTAAATTTTTTGTCTGTTCCTGCCCCACACAATTTAAACCTGCCTCTACAGGAGTTTGAGAAATCTTCCCTGCTCCCACTCCACACACTTCTAACCTGCACCCACCCTTCCCCGCAGGTCCAACCCATGCCCACCCCCCTTTTTTCTATCCCAAACCCACACCTGTCTGAAAACTACTAAAAATTCATAATGACTGAAAACAAGTCCAACAAGCAGCAAAATCAAGCTGGTCATTCTTTCCATCAACAACCAAAACTTTTCCACACATCTGATCTTCTGCAGTCAAGAGATTTGAGGTTATAAAAACCATATTTCATTTGAGTTGTGACCAGCTGTGCATTAAGCGCTGTCGCAATTATTTAGAAGGGCTGCTAGACTGAATTATGCCTTACCATGTGCAACGGTACCATTGGAAAATGGAAATGGTCACTTGCCTACCACATGCACGAGTCTGAGCTAATGTTTCACAACAATGGTTTGTTACATCATGTGACGATTGCTGTAGGATGTAGGCCTACTGTCCTAAGTGCAATGCTGGCAAACAACTTTAGTACATCCATGTGTTTTGCAATTTCTCATCTGATTGTTTCATGTGTTTTGTGATTTTTGAGATGATTTATTTCATGTGTTTTGTGATTTTTGAGCTGATTATTTCTGAGTTGAACATTCAGTTACCCGCACAAAGAAATTCTTTTCCCGCACCTACCCCGCACCAAGTACAACCTGCTCCCGTGCCACAGGAAGTTCAACCCATGCCTGTCCCACAGGCATAGCAGTGTGAGTTCCCACACTCGCTCTTCAAATGCGGGTACCCGCAACTCTTGTGGGTTAACCTGCCCTGCGCAGGACTTTAGTTTCTACCTAGAGTTATCTGTTTTTTTGGAAAATGTTCCCTCACATTTGTTGGCCCAAAAGTGTTGTCTTCAATAGAGCTTGACTGATGTATCGGCACACCGATATATATCAACCGATATGACGATGTATCGTATCAGCAAAATTCCGCCGATATATATATTGTCAATATTTGCTCATAAAAGTGTTGCGCTGTTGCTCTGCATGGAGCGTTTGGAAACCCAAGTTGCTACTTCGTCTCTGACCCTGATTGATTAACACAAATGCTCTGTCCTGTTCTTAGCGCACAGAGCCTTAACGCATACAGACCGTTGTGCAACAGTCCCGACAAATCGCTCTATGACGTAACATTCGCTCATAGGTTTTGGCGTGATAAGCAGATGATTGCCTGCAAACAAACTAGGTTATGTGCTTTTGTGTTGGTTGGCTGGCTGTTTTACCAAGGTCTTTCTAGGCTAGACAGTCTTGCCTTCAGTGTGCATCAAAAAAGTGCCTACGTCACAGCGAGCAGGAACCAGGTTTGCACAGAATTTGATGTTGTGTGGTTCTTCATTGCAGTGAAGTGATGGTTTTAATGCGTTGCGCATTTTTTTACTTATGACATCTGAGTGTAGGCACAGGTGTCTACACAAGGAGTAAGCCCACTTATACACAACCAAGGTTTGCTGTTTGTGCATTTTTTTATTTGAAGTCAGACTACTATGAGTCCAAGAAATTGGTATGTACTGCAGTAGACACAACAGATTAAGTCAGTGATGCCAGGTTATTTTGCAATAACAAACAAGTAAATTTGAAAAACAAGCTAAAAATATGTAACTTAACTGAAAAACAAGCCAAAACGCGTTGGCAGGAAAATTCAACAAAACAAAAATTCAGTAAGAAAATCAAATGAAAAATCAGGGTGGCAAATCCAAAATACAAGCCCAAAATAGCAAATTTTCACAAAAACACGCCCAATATGCCTTTAGCAGTAAATTGAAACAGCAGAAGTGCCATAACATTTGAAAAAAATCAACCCGCAAAATAGAAATATGCAAAAACCAAGCAAATTTCAATTAAACAAGCCCAAAAACAAGCAACCTACAAGTCTTCAAAAAAAGTCACAACTCCACAGAAAACAAGCCCAAATTCGCAGAAAAACCACAAGGTTGGCAGCACTGGATTAAACCATCCTTTTAGTCACAGCTGGTTGAAACAATACCATTATATGTTCACCCCACTAATGACATAACAAAGTCTAAACCTGGTTTGTGTTTGTGGTGACTAAGCCTAACCATACATAGTCATGCACTGAATCATGTGATGTGGGTGCCAGCTGGGGTTACCAACTTGTTTCGCCATTCCGAGACACCTTAATACCAAGAATGATGCAACAGAAGCTTGCGAAACACAATAGACATCAAAAGCAACAGCGCGTGCTACGCGTCGTAGATGATAATTGCGTAGCATTGGCCTAATAACCTCTAGGGCCCTAATTAATTTTATCATAATCGAAGAAGCTTGTGAAATGATGAATCTAGGCATAAATGCAAAAAAACTACTAAAACAGGAAAAATTTTCAAAGATATATATATCTTAACACTTTGAGAGCCGGTCTACGATATATTCATACTTCGATTTCCGCCAAAATAACAGCAGTTTTCGGTTGCCTTACCAACGCCCTAGCTCCTCCGCCGATTGCGCTAGAGAGCTGTTCAAGGGCTCAAACAGATCAGCTACTCTAGTAGATTGCACTCGAAAAAAATTTTTTGGTTGGGGGTTGCGGATTTTTTGTGACTGACCTCATAAGTGAAGTAGTTTTAGGGTCATTTTGGCTCATGTTGCCTGGCCTAGGGCCCAACTGCTAGGCCAAACTTTTTCGCTAAAGTATTCATTAGAAACTAGGCTCAAGTCTGAGTCTTTTGAGCCTTTGATTGACTTTCTAGCATTTATGGTTCAAAAGTTATGATCTAAAATAAACAAATTAATTAATTATCTAATTAGTCAAAAATTTTACTAACTTAGATCATAACTTTTGAACCTGAAACCCCAGCAGGTCATCCAAAGTATCAAAAGACTCGGATTGTAGCCTAGTTTCCAGTAAAAACTTCAGTGAAATACTACCACCTAACGGTTAGCACCCAGGGCCAGGCAAAGTGGGCCAAGGTGGCCTAAAAGTCCTCCACTTATGACGTCACTCACAAAAAACCCGCACCCCCCAAGCAAAAATTTTTTTTCGAGTGCAGACTAGAAGACTTGCTGCGTTTTTTGAGACTTTTACTGGGTCTGCAGAGCATACCAGACCGGAGAAATTCCCACGCAAAGCCACGTGCGTTTAGGCGTCTTTTTTGCGAAAATCCCCGAATCTTAGCGGACGCCAAAGAGTTAATTTATGGAAATATAGTAATCAATGAACTCTCGCTAAGACAAAGAGCTGTCAGTAACTTCCGGGACAAAAGTGACCTAGCCCGGGACGCGAGACATCAATTCCGGGACGGTTGGCAACCCTAGTGCCATCTACCTAGCAGTTGACCTTGCATAGCCATTGCCGGCTACCTAAACACTTCCATAAATATTTGGTTAGCATAAAAGTTAACACACGACAGTGCTGAGTCGTCAACACAGCTTACTGGCCTGCAATATCATATGAATAAGTTTCAAAGACCCTAAAATCAAAATCACAGACCAAGTGAATGCCACCTCGGAGCAGTAATTGGGATAGAATCATTCAGGGAACAGCACATTAAAAACACTTGAGGGTTGGTTAGAAAAGACCGTCAGTTGCTATCAAATTACGCACAAGATAATCCTCAAGCAGCATACTCGGCATTCACCAAAGGATTATGCTCCAGATGGACCCATTTCCAAAGAACAGTACCAGACATGAGTGATTATTTGAACCACTGGATAATGCCATCAGAGATCAATTGATTCCCGCTCTGATAGGGCGAATGAGAGGTAAGTAATGAAGGAAGATAACTACCAGATCTTCCTTTCAGGCATGGTGGGCTAGATCTGACAAATCCTTAACTGCCAAGACAGAATGCGATTTCTCCACTCTGATCACTGCTAAACTGACACACAAAATATACAATCAAAAACTCGCTCTTGAATACAACCCCTCAGTCCAGCAATATACCAGAAACACAAAAACAAAATATGACAAAAAAAGAACACAAAATTCTGAAATAGCTGTAATGAACTATTAGAGGGACTGACTCCCTAGTCACAACAACTTATAAAAGAAGCATCTTCTTAGCTGTCAGCTTTGCCAATCAAAGCAATTGGATATGCACTAAACAAACAAGAATTAACAGATGCCATCTGCATGAGACATGGAAGGTGAAAGGCATACCCAGCCACTGTGTTTGTGGTGAGACATACTCTGTGGATCACAGCCTCATATGTAAACTGGGTGCTTATACTTCAACTCAGTGAGATACTCTGAGGCACAGATAATGAGAGAGGTCTGTAGAGATGTTCAGACCGAACCCACACTTTTTCCAATCAACGAAAATGATTTTGAAAGAAAGTCAACACTGCTGACAATGCAAGGTTGGATATCTTTGCAAGAGGACTGTGGAATAGCTCTGAGAAACTGTTCTTTGACATATGGATCACACACCCTATGTCACAGTTCATTCTGGGGAAGTCCCTTGCAGAGGTCTACCAACAACATGAAAAAGAGAAGAATAAGTACAACCAAAGAGTGATTGACATAGAGAAGTCTTCATTCAATCCCCTTGTCTTTACAAGTGGTGGGATGGCACCAGAATACACTAGAGTCAACAAAATTTTGGCTAAAAAAATAGCTAAAAAAAGTAAGGAGCCATATGCAACTGTCATGACCTATGTAAGAACAAAGCTCAGATTTGCCTTTTTGAGGAGCACCCTTGCTGCACTATAAGGATGTTGAAGCAAACAAAGTGATGTTAACCTCCAGGAACTCATACACATTGCCTTCAGTTTAATTTCTAGGCCCACAATTCTGTAAACCTGAATTATGGTGTCAATGAAATGATGCCAATCATACTGGTGTGATAGGTGGATATACATCACAAGTGAAGACATTATGAATGAAAGAAATATTTATCCTTTCTAGAACTAAATACTCTGCTCATCAACTTAACTTATTTTGTGTATCATGTACCCTGCACACATTGGATTACTCCTTGCTGCTAAACTTACTGCAATCTGTTTATACTCTTGTCTCTTCAACATCATTTGGTGACTCCATGTGTCTGGTGGGACATACTTTCATTCATGGTACTCACTCCATTATGGTCCGTGGGTAATTGTGTTACTTCTTTATGATTCATTTGTATAAACATTGTTTTCTGCCCCTGCTACTTGCTATGTAATGAAATGTTGTGTTTTAATGCATTGCTCTCTGCCTCATAACCCTTATTGTTGCTCACTTCCTTCACCTATGTGCTTGCTTCACCTGCTCAGTGCTCATCTATACATGCCTTAACTCTTCATCCATTGCTTGCCCACCACTATCTGTGTTACAGTGATGTCTATTATGTATGTACTGTAAAACAATTTTGTTATGTACTTCTTGTATATTTTTTGCCCTTCACAATGTTTTTGTTTATTAACCCTTTCAAGACTATTGGGTTATTTTTCTTGACTGTTGGGTGTCTTCTGTACTTATGCCCAAATTTTGCATTCAAATAACATTGGGATGGGGTAACCCAGTCTTTTGAGCATTGTTGTTGTTGCTACCAATATATGTTTGTCTGCCAAACTCCATTACAGTTGACTGCACATTACCTGCTACATTCATTGTGGACCCCATGGTTCAGATGTTTGGCAAAACGGAGTTAATTTTATAACTTTTTGGGGTAAAATTGTCATGTTAATTTCTATTGTGGCAGTGGAAGTCTTCGTTGTTTGCGCTGAAAGCCAGTAAGGTTTTTATACAATTTTTGTGATTACGCTCGCATGACTTACATGTTTTGTTGTAGTTTGGGATATGTTTGACTCTACAGTATTTCACATTGGGCTAAATTGGTCTCAAAACTACAGGTTGCACTGCATCAGAAAATTGTTATTTTGATAATGCACAGTAATGTTTCAAATGAAATGCACAGTAATGTTTTAAGTGAAATGCCCAGAAAGATGAGGAACATAATAATTGCAACTGAAATACAACCTGAAGTTGTTTTGAGTGACTCTGATGAACATATCAGTCATAAGAGCAGTGAATATTGCTGAACATCATCAGATCGTTAGAGTGAAATAAGCTTGATAGACTCAAATAAAACCTTAGTGATATAGGGTTATAACAAATTACCCCCTATACACATGTACTCGTCAACAATGAACACAATGGTCAACACATCCATATGAAATGCAATTTCTAAGGGCAGTTTCAAACTTCTGTTTTCAAAGTTTCATTTCAACGACTCCCACATGCCACTAGCTGCTTCAAAATTTTACTATGGAGAAAAAGTAGAAGTAGTGAACTGCCGCATACAAACATTAATTGTAGTATGATCGCAGTTGGCAGACGATCAAATGTTGCACGTGCAGCAGCACACACGGAAGACTACTTGCCAGTGAAAAGGAAAAGATGTGTGTGCTTGATATGCCGCAAGGAAAATAGAAAAAAGAAGTGGATATTGTGCCAAAATCCCAATGTGGTCTTGTGCATAAACTATGTTACCGTAAATCACATGTAACTAGATGAAACAAATCAGCTTTGCTGTCAAATAAAAACTTTTTTGTTTCTAAAAATTGTTTGGTAACATTAAACGATGTTTGTGCAATGAAGATGGAAGGGATATTTTTGTCCCAGTGGTTGGTAGTGTTGGACAAACACATCCCATTTCCGGTTTACATATATTAGGCAATGAAACATGAAACAAAGACATAGGCTATGTTAGATTTTGTTTATAAAAATAAAGCTTTACCTATGAAAAACGGGTTCCAAATCAAATTGTTTAAATTCAGTCTTGAAATTGGTTAATATGAAAGGCAGTGGCTATAGGTCCACCTGTGGACTTTCATATCTGAAACCTTATTCATCCGCCACCTGTGATGTGACAGTAACACATGTCAAGAGTGTAGTAGGCTTGGTAGAAACATACTAAACGTAAAACCTAAACCTTAAACCTAAACCTAACCCCTAAACCTAAGCCCAAACGTAAACTGTAAACCTTAACTATAAATCTGAAGAGAAAAATTTAGAAACGTTTGAAAAAAATGAAGAAAAAGTGGTCCCATGAATTGAAACGTACAACCACTGCTACAAAAACAGAACTTGCTAAGGTGAGAACACAACTGAAAACCATTGGCACATTAGAATTAAATGCTTTTGTTATGCTACCATGACGGTTCCTCTTGGGTGACAAACTCAGCATTTTATTCGAATCGTGTCATGCAAGGCAGATGCATAGCCACTTCCAATATGAAAACCGCTGAAATAATGAGCTTTTTGCAATGGTACTTTCGATTACTTAGCTTCACACGCTTTGCGAATCACAATATCATTGCCTGTGACTGGTCATCATTTTTTTGTTGTTATTTATACTCTGATGTGTAACAAACCCTACTATGTACAAAAAAATTGTCAATTTTTACCTGAGTACCAAATTCGTAATTGTTGTTAAAAAAACGTCTAGGCTACTTGTTACCATGCACTGACAACGAATTTATGCATGAAACCTGTCGGAAATAAATATTTGGGAAGCTAAATGCAATGAAAATGTTACCTGAAGCTCAAGCTGATACAAATTGCGTGCACCTACCTCCACCAACTATGCACAGCTAAAATAACATGGCAGCAACAATGCTCATAAGATTAACAACTGCTGAGTCTTTACGGCTGGTAACTGGTCATCTGCGGACAGCTAGTAACAACGAACAATTTTATGACAGAGGTTGGCAAAGACCAGAGTGCCGGAGTCGACTCTGGCAAGATTCTCTGCGCGTTTCTTTCAGATCTGAAGTCAAAAATTTATGAAAAAGCAGACCTGGATCCAGAGTAACTTTTTATTTTCAGCAGTAGCAGGAATCTTCATGGTTTATGGCCTATGCGTATAATTTCTTAAGTTTAACACATTGCTGAATTTTCGTGAGATCGATTAGGGCAGGGGTTTTCAACCTTTTTATAATGCGATCTAGTACTACCTGGGCTACCCGTATTATCAATATGTACCATTTCTTCCAGCACAACTAATTTGATCTAATCTTAGTTTGTTCAGAATAATATGCATTACAATAATAACAAAAGACCACAACTAAATTCAATGAAACTTTTGCTTTTGTTTACCTTCCACCAATTAGTCGATGTGTTGTGTAAATTTGCTAACAGCACATCGCAAGTCACAATGTTGAGATACAATAGGAACAGTAGGCTACAGGAAAGTTTATTTAGTTAGAAACAAAACCCAATACATAAACTAGAAAGCTTTGAATCCAAGTTTTTGTGAAAAAATGGTTAAGTTGCTCACGTACCACTTTGAAGACCTCCGTGTACAGTGGTACGTGTACCACAGGTTAGGAACCCCTGGATTACGGTAGTATTAGGATTCTAACCCTTATTCCCTAAACCATATCCCTACACCCTAACCCTATATCTAATCCCTAAAACCATTCCTCAACACGTAACTCCTAATACTAAACCTAATAACACCTATCCCTTAAACCCCCACACCCTAAACCCTACCCCTGTTTTCAAATTTCAACTCCAGATGTGTGTCTGAAGGAAATACGCAGAAAACGGATCCTTGTCCACTTCTGTCATAAATTACTAGCCGTCTACAGGCGACTAGTTACCAGCCGTGATGAATTTGCGGTTCTCACAAGCGTTGTTATTGCCATGTTGTTATAGCTGTGCATGGTTGGTGGAAGTAGGTGATAGGTCTAGCACAGGGGTGGGCAAACATTTTCTACGGAGGGCCACATTGAAGATTTTATTGCTACCGAGGGCTGCATGCTGGTATTACATATATTATACCTCTAATCGCTTTGAAAATTTAAAAAAGTTTTACATGAGCTACCATAAAATTAAGGTAGCAATAGTCACTTCCGGGTGAGTAAAAATGTGGTTTCAAATGAAACGTGTGGAAAAAATCTTGATAATTCTAACCTAATCGATAAAATTACTTTAACGTAGACTCCAAATATGTACTATCTATGTACGTGTGACTGCCCTGCAGGCCACACAAAATGCCCTCACGGGCCGCATGTGGCCTGCGGGCTGTAGTTTGCCCACCTCTGGTCTAGCATGTGACCTTCGATAATGAAGTTTGCGGCCATCCACATGTGATTAAAAATATAAGATTTCGCAGCCATGCTGGCAAACGTAAGGCAAGAAAATTAGGCAAGAAACTCAGTCAACATGATGCGTAACAATCTGGATGGTGATGTCACAAAGAGTTATAGAATGAATACACAATTCATGTTTGAATGTGTTCTGTGTTGGTTGGCACTTGGCCGTATCTCATAAATATAACTCAAACTAACTCATTGGTGGCCGTACTTCATAAACAAAAAGTATGCGGCTGACAATAGAAAAAGGTTGTACACCCCTGGTCTAGCTTGTATCATGACATTTTCATTGCAAGTAACTTCATAAATACTTCATGTCCGACAGGTTTCATGCATCAATTTTTTGTTAGTTTGGTAATGAGTGCACCAACATGTTCATTATCATTATGGTAGTGTTTATTTTACCGCCAATATTCTGGCGGCAACAGATCGGCTAGAGCTATTGTGCTACCAGTCGAACATTTGGTCTCATGGCATGACGTAATTTGAATAAAAACATCAGTTTTTCATGCAATTGGCGTGCTACTCGTAGCGTATTGGTTATGCTTCAAGTCTGATATGCCATTGCTTTTCTATTCGACTCTCACCTTGGCGATTTCCTTTTTTCATAACTTTTTTAACTTTTGCCATGGGTGTTAGGTTGAGGCTTTGGTTAACGTTTGCGTTACGCTTAGCGTTCGGTAGGGGTTAGCATCAAGGATTAGCATTAGGGTTAGCCCTAGGCTTAGCGTTAGAGTTTGGCTTAGGGGTTACTATTTTAAGGATTAGGGTGAGTGCTAAGGGTTAGCATTATAAGGGTTAATGTTAGCATTAAGGGTTTGTTTTAGGGTTAGGCAATAAGATTGAGGGTTAGGTTTAGCTTTAGGGTTTATTATCTTTTGTGTTACTTCGTTTTTGCCAGGCCTGTTGGTGTTGCTGCAGGTATCTTCATCTTGGCAGTAGAATAGGCACTGCCTATCATTATGGAAGTGACTACAAATGGGATACGCCCGACTTGACGCAATTGAAATGGGTCTGTTTGTCATTCAAATGGCGTTGGTCTCATGGTGTAGCAGTTATGCGTCACGACTGCTATGCTAATGGTTTTTAGTTCAATTCTCACATAAGCAACTTTACTTTTTTTCCTTGCTTTTTTTCAGGCTTACGTGTTATCTTTACAAGTTAGTGTTAGCATTAGGTTAGGGCTAGGTTAGCATTAGCTTAGGGTTAGGTTAAGGATAGTTTAGCATTAGGTTAGCCTTACCTTAGGATTATGTTAGCATTAGGTTAAGACTAAGGTTAGGGTTAGCTTAGAGCTACGGTTAGGGTTTATCTTTTACGTTTACTTTGTTTCTACCAAACCTACTTCACTCTCATCAACCGTGCGTTACTGTTGTTACATCACAGGTGGCGTATCTATGAATAAGTTTTCAAATTTCAAGATCCACAGTCGTATTGTTGCAATCTCTCTGGTGGCATTGCGTTGAATGTGTGATTCACCACGAACGGGATGTGCCCGAAGAACAACAATATACATGTCACGAACAAGCAATAATGAATAATAGAGTGATTGTGGCGTGGAAGCTTTGCTAATATTAACTTGTGAACGATTGAGCTTGATGACTAGCGTACGCGGAAAGGGATCGCGGCGCATGAACTCTATTGTTGCTTGCTGCCACAGTGGGAAGCTTTGCACACATGCCACTTGGGCTTTTCCGATCGCAACAGATCTATAGGCACTGCCTATCATTATCCTCCAATTTGGTGTTCAGCTAAAAATTGACCAAAAAATATAAGCCTGGAACCCACAGTAAAAGTAAAAGAGACAATAAACTCAAAACCATCCAACGCTTGGAACTGTAGTAGTACAGTAGTACTGCATTTGCATGGTGATAATCATAATGAAGTTGAACATCAACATCAGTCTCAGAAGCAGAACAATCAACACAGACCTATCTAGTATCTGCGACCTACAGGTCAGTAAGCAGCCTACTGTACATTGAGTCACGGAAACACAACAAACTTTACTAAGTCAAATCAAACGATGTTCACGGTCGGTGAGGACCAGTGCCATATGATATTAATAATATTAATAATTGGCAAACTGCTGTAATCACATCCTCACGGCTTAAAATATTATCATTTATATAAAGATATATTTATGCTATGAAGATACCAGAGTAGATGTAGAATCACTTCGGCTAAACTCACCTTTTAGACTTCCAGGACGCTTGTAATGCAGCAACACAAATGGAAAACAAAAACAAACTACTGTATAGGCTACGTCTAATTCACACTAACCACCCAACACACTTGCGAAACAAAAGCGAAAAATTCGCTGTCATGCAGGATTCGATGTTCACCAGTACTTCACACCAAAATATTCAGAACGATATTTGTAGCACAAAACTGGGACAAACCAAACAACTTCATTAAAAATAAAAAGATAAATCTATTCATGCTTGCTTCGGAACGTTTCGGATCGTTCTTCAACCAACTGTTGATCTACCTACTCCTGAAAGAAGTTCCAAGTCCAGGCAAATCACGTAGGACAGTCATAAGGGTGGTCGGTGTCAAGCAAAATTTTTGACTCGCAAAATTTTTGACTTCACGCCATGTGCGCATGCACAGCACAGAATAATATTCTACATATCAAATACGCTGAGACAATTGATGATTAGTGATTAGGGTTACGTATTTAGGTAGCTGTGTCGTGTTAGAGTTTATGTTGGGGTTAGAAAAAGAAATATAATTGATGTCTAAAACTAAATCCAATGTATTCCAGTGGTTGTAGCCATTCCCGCACTGTAACTTCAGGGTATCTGACATCTTACCAAAATGTTTTAATTTACAAAACACACATCAAAAAAGCAATGGCCATGCTTTATTCCTTCAATCTGGGAACCAAAATAACTGATAAACAATAACAGGTCAGAAATTTCGCTTGACACCGGACTGCAAAATGCATAAAAAAATTAGGACCAGGACCTGATTTGGGCTGAGTTAATGGAAAAGAATTGCCTAATTTTTGACATCAAACAGCTGTATTTTTTGGACTTTGTTTAGACTTGGATTTTGAATTTCTCAAACTTTTTGGACTTTGGATGATCTTGGACTTAGTTTTAAAAACCCAAGACTGGATCTGGATCGCAAAAAATGACAGTTCGCTCATCTCTATTGTCAGTTACTTTGCTTTTCAGAATAAACGAATAAAGCAGATAAATTAGATCTTCTGGCGATATTTTTTATTTAGTTTTAGACATCAATTATATTATTTTTTTATTCATTTTTTCTATTTAATAATAAATATTGAAAAACCACCAGAAGATCTAATTTATCTGCTTGATTTGAAACCTGGAGGCAAACGCTACGAAATAACAACATGAGTAGCAAAAAGAACAGCATTCTTAAAGGAATTAAGTTTGGCGATTACCTTTTTGATGCGTGTTGTGTAAATTAAAACTTTTTAGATAGATGTCAAATATCCACAACAAACTACAGTACGGGAATAACTATTACCACTGAAAAATGTTGTACTTAGTCTTAGACCTCAATTATTATTTCCTTTACGAACCTAGCCTGAACGCTAACCCGACACACTTACCGAAACACCAAACCCTAAGACCTAACCATCAGTTTTCTCAGCGTATTTGATATGTAAAATATTATTCTGTGCATGCAAACATAGCATGAAGTCAGAAATTTTGCAAGTTAGAAATTTCGCTTGACACCTGAACGAGATCCAAAAAATTAAGAATCCTGCAGGGTTGACTCCGGCTCTGTGGCCACCTCTGATTACCTACACTCAAAGTCTCACTAATTCCACTCAATTCCAGACAAATGAAAATCGATATATTCATTGATATTCTACCTTCAAAATAGGTAAGTGGTTTTACTGCAATGGAAATATAACTTTGCAAATGAGACAGTTTTGCGCATTTATACAGCGTTTTGCTAATATTCAGTGATATGGCCGATTCATAAGTGTCGAAAAACGAGTCGAGTCATCAGCCCTTAGAGTCAGAGTCATCTAAAATTTATCAAGTGTAGTGAGAGTTGAGTGTTGTTTGTTCGAGTCGAGTCAGAGTCAAGTCACAAAATCTGTCGAGTCACTTCGAGTCATTGGTTTGAAGCTCGAGTCAAATGAATTTCAACATTTTCTCTGGGTTTTTCTTTTCTGACACAAAGTGGTGAACGATGAACTGCAAAACAGCGCCCAACAATAGAGCGACAAAATGGCACCCAACATTGGTATGCAATTCTTTCACTACCTTTGTCACCAGCTTCCTTAGTTCCAAGTAATAGGCATAAGTATTTGGTGAAAGCATTTTTATATTTCATTTTACTCCTCTTATTCACTCTCAATCAATTCCACAATCCTAGCCAAACCCTGCTGCAAAAAATGTCTCCTTGTTTTTTACATGTCACAAAAACAACCAGAGACGAACATGGACCTGAATCTAAATCCTACAGGTGTTTAGCATTTTTATGGATGTGGATTGGATTTTCATTTTATAACTTGTGCTTAACAGGATTTGGATTAAATCTGGATTTGATAATATTGTTTCAAACAACTTTCAGTTAAGTTTCTGGACTGCAGATTACTTCAGTGAAAAGTTTGATTGAGTGGAGTTTCTCAAATCTCTCAGGATTGTACAGTGTTTGTTATATAATAATAATAATAATAATTTATTACAAACTCGTGGTCCATTTCGGAGACGCAATCACATAACACAAGAGCACAAAAAACGGTTAGCCATAACGCTTGCAGAATAGGTGTTTGCACATGACAAACAGTGAAAGTCACTTCACAAGAAGCTGACAACAGTCACTTTACAAGCTGACATCACACGTCACGCTCCTGAGGCGGCTTGCTGACTCCGGTTGGGGCGCTGGAGCAAAAAATCTGCAAATATCCACCCTAGCCTTGGTGCACTCAACTGCAGAGCACTGCGCGCCTGTCTGGTGTCGCAGTGCTCATACCTGCCTCATCGACCTCGCCATCAATGACGCCTTGCAAATTGTGACTGGATGCCTGCGTCCTACACCAGCGGACAAATTTCCAATCCTCGCAGGCATCCAACCTGCTGAGCTTTGTCGCAATGGAGCCACACTGTCTCTAGCACGCCGTGCCATGGAGCCTGGACATCTGCTCCACTCAGCGCTCACCCGTCCATCGAGTGTGTTACACAAGATGCAGCCCCTAAGGGTGACATAACAATGTGCTTTTGATCCAGTAGAATCATTCATGCCTGGGTTCTCATTACTGAATCAGGGACCGTTCTCGCAGAAACTAAGCTGTTAAACAGCCCTCATTAATTGCCCTAATATAAACGAATTCTCAATGGTTCCCTACTATAAAATACACACACTAGTAAATCACATAATTTGTGGTTCCATAGTTTTTCTTTATCGCAATAAATATATTCAATTGACATAAACTGGTATCAATATGCGATGTATCATAGTATTCAAACACTTCTCGACATGTTACAACGCTCGCATGATACTCAATTATTAATTCTATTCTCTTAATATTTGCAGTGAAATGATCTACAATCTTTTCGAATTGCGTTACGTATTTATAAGCATAAGACTGAAGCGTTAGTATTTAAGTGACCATCACTTGTAAAATTTACTCCATTGTTTTAGCATGCAGGTTGTTACAAGATTCAATCAAAGTTGAGACTTTATAAAATATACGTCTATCTGTTTGACTGGTAATTGCTGAACTGATAGTGTCACATTCATGCTTTGCCGCGATTAGCTTGAATCTCGATGTGCGCGGAACAAAGCTTGTGGGATTCAAGGCGGAAATTTATCATTAATCAGATTCTCAAAGCTACTGTTTTTAGTCAGCCGCTAGCAACTGTGCTTGATATGTCAATAATTCGATAAAGCACGAATGTAACTAGCTCACGAATACAGCACAAGCCTAAGCAACTAGTCATGACGAGGCTACCCTGATACAGCTCTAACCTGACAGGGCCTTACTTGGGCAAACCGTTCTGCTGTAAATTTTAACTGGCATGGCACTTGGTACGAGCCGCGAGTTACCACTTTTTATTCCTGATCATGCCGGAATTTGTTCGCCGACTATGACTTAACCTTCAACGTTGGACAAAGACAGAATAAGCCAGCCTTTCTTACCTGATCATGCCGGATTTTGTTCGCCGGCTATGACTTAACCTTGCCCTTTGGACAAAGGCGGTAAGAGAGGAATTTCTAACTGTCTTTCAGTCTAGATGAGACGCTATTTATACTCCTAAATCGTCATGTGACTTGGAAATTCCCATTTTCTTCAGGTGCTCCAATTGGTTATTGTTTGCATAACTGATTGGTGATTGGCTGATTTTAAACGCTTTCAGAACCATCAGGTAATTTTTAGGTACTCGGGTTTTCACCTGGTCATGACTAGTCGTCATGTGATTTCGCTTGTGTCTTGTGACTGTCTTGTGATTCAGTCTTGTGACTTGCTGACGTTTTAATGACGTTTTCTTTAGAATCAGCTGACTCAGTAATGAGTTTTGATTGGCTGTAGTCCCTTTTTGAATGTGTCCTGGTTGTTTCAGGCTTGCGAATCTTACAGCAAGCTTGTTTTCTGTACAGTAATAAAGTTGTTGCAGACAACCTGCCTGTAGCATTCCTCCGGGGTTCACAGAAATTGATTGTCTAATCAATTGTTATTCCTTAAGGTTATGTTCTTGAGGAATGTTCTCTGGGAGATGTTCGGCTTCAGTTTCTTGTTGGTTTTCGCGTTGATCTTGGAGGATTTCTTCTTCTTCTTTAATTGTATCGTTAATTATGGTTGATCCATATCCCGAGGAACAATTTACGCACATAAAGTAATCTTCTGGAAGTGTAGAATCGGATCCCAAGTTTACCCTTTGTGCAAGGTTTACTGAATCCTCCTGTTCTTCCTGTTTCTTAAGGTGTCTTTGTTTCAATCGTTTATGAGGAGAGATTATGTTACTCCTTATTCGTAGAGCATCATGGCTCAGTACCAGTATAATAAGCACAATGAGTGAAAGTCCGATGAATGCGGTTACGGTAAACCAAGAAGTTTTCAATTGTTGAGGAATCTTGAGTGAAATAACCATGGTGAGTATGAGTTTACTTTTTGTAGTATTTATCATTTTCTTTCCAAATGTGTGGATGTAGTTGTAAATTTACTGCCATATTTACGTTTGTATTTTCATCTTCTTTGGTCCGAGAATATTTATGGACAATGAGGAGTAATATTGTTCCTCCTATTGTGCTCGCAGCGATAATTATGATTTTTATGGGTTCGCTTAATGCATTAATGCCTTGGTCCACAACATTTTCAATCAATCGCGATCCTTGGTCCAAAATCGATGCTCCTGCATCACTGACGTCTTTCATGAGCCCGCTGATCCCTTGACCAACATCTACTCCTGGGAAGGGTACGGGATCATATTTGTTTGTGAACTCAATAATCTCTATGGGTTTTATAGTTATTGCTGCTAATTCTTCGAGTATTTGTAAGTCATGAAAATTTTTATATTGTTGCCTGTTAGCTTTCTTGTAAGCTTTCAAATTCTTTCAGTCTGTGTGACTGCTTTCACGCAATTACTGGGTGCTGTTTGACCCAATTCATCCTTGTTAGTTTTATAAATAGTTTTCAGTATTATGTATGATTCCTTTTAATAATTTAATTTCCCTGAATTGTATCGTTTCTCAGAGAAGGTATGTTTTTTGATGTTTTTAGTGCTTGTAAAATTAGTTTTCGAGGATTATATTCGTCTATGGAGCGTTTGTGTCTCTTGAGCGTTTTGGCAAAATATTAATTTTCTGTTTTCAATGAACCTTCTCGTGGTTATAATTTGTTGCTCAAGAGGTTGTCTATTAAATGAAAATATGAAGTTTTAAAATCTTTGTTGTCTGTTTGCCAATTTGGCTGTTACTCTTGAGAGTGTGGCGATTGCGTTTGCCAATTCAAGTTGTTGTGTTTTTAATTCGGTAACTTGGTCTTCCACTTGATTCAGCTGTAACGTGAATCGGCTTGCTAAGTTTTCTAATTTGTCATTTACCATGTCGTTGTATGTTTTCATTTGGACTTGAATTATGCTAGCTACTAATGCTCCTACTATAACCGAGATTAGTGCGACTGCTGCCAGAGTCACCTCTCTCTTCGTCCTAGGTGTTTCATAAATTTGTGTTACGTTTCCATATATTGTGTGATTGCTCGGTAGGAAACGCGCATTGGCATAAGCAATCGAAGGTGTGTTATTTTCTATGTCTGGAAGTATTCCAGGTTTTTTCCATTGCTGTTTTTAAGGATCCTACTGCAAATTTGCATTGTGGATCTTGAGTTTTCGCACAAATGTTAGTATTGTTGTGATAAAGGTGACATTTATCGTATTGTCGTTGTTTTTATGTGCCTTGAATTGTACATGTCAATTTCAGCTGCATTTATTCTTTCGCAATAACGATCGCCTTTGTGATAGGCCATAAAAGTTTCATTGGGCAAAAGAGTATTGCTCAGCATAGGTCTGGTATAGCTGAGTGTGACGTTTGTTGTTCGAGGACGAAATGAATTGCTGTTTTTCTCGTCCTTACTGGTCCATTCTTGATAGTTATTATATACCATGTGGGTATTTTAAAGATATGTTGTCATGTTATTGTGACGCAACAAAGATTAATAGTAGAACGATTCGCTCCCTACTTTCGCAACCTGCATTTGCAGCGAAAGGAGCGGATTAAATGATCTCCAATTTCATGACTGCATGACACCAGAACAGTGAACTGACTCTTGTGCAGTGTGAGTGTCATATCGGCAAACAAACTGTCATTTGCAAGAATTTACCCAACTAACCGGCATTAAACTTCTGATTTTACGTTTTCTAGAAATTACTATTTCTTAGTTCCGATTTCCAGGAGGGGAAAATTCCCGTTTTGCCCCCCCTGCGGACGCCCATGGTCACAAATGCAGAAACAGGCTGCGGCTCTGCGCGAATATCTTGTCAATTTTGAGCTTTCGCCTTGTGCGCCTGGGGGTGGTTAACCCTACCTCTCTTCCCCATGTGCAGGCTGGACAATACCTGCTAGCCTATTTTTAATCTGCTACTTGTAGTCTTCACAATATCTCTCGACTCTCTCTGTAGAGCCTGAGTTCACTGGCGAGCGTGGAAGATTCGCAAAGGGGGTGCGAGTATAGCAATGACAAATTGTTGAAAGTATTAAATGCATTGTTTTTATCATTCGTAAATCCACTATTATTTCGCTATAAACACAATAATCAAAACAAAGCGGACAGTGCAGTAAACAAAAACCGAGACCTCTTAAACTTGCTTGTTCAAAGTCGGATTTATCAGAAAAGAACGCTTCATGTTACGACAACATATGTGGTGGAACCGGGGGGGACGCATGGGCCTAGGCCCCTCACTTTTTTTTCTGGGGGGCCTGGCCCCCCACTTTTAAATCGAATTTTGTCTAAATAACCTTCGTAATACAGTTAGTGTTGGATCCATTATTAATTAAATCGTTTAATGGAAATATTTTGCAGAATTTTGCCAGTATTTTGACATAATTATTTCAAATATATATTTGTAATTTGGCAGTGAACTACGCAGGATTTCGTAAATGTTTGGCAGAACACACCGCGCACTAGCTGGTCACCCTTCTCGGGATTGCTTACCGCATTGGTTGTATCGAACAGTGTTGCCAGATGGTGTAATTTTGCATGCTTGCGTGTGGGAAAAATTCGTGCCATACCATCGAAAAATTGTTGTAAATCGGTGTAATTTCAAGCGTTTTAACATTTTAAATAGTGAAATTTTCTTGAAACCTATACGCAAAATGAAATATTTGACAGATCATTTCAATTGTTTTTTTGCATTGGCAAAACTAAATCGCAGTGATGTATTCGAGACCGTAACCTTCAAGACTAAGACCTCGTTAAAACTTCGAGACGGAGGCTTCGTCTAAAATTCCGTGACCGAGACTCGAAATTCGAGAATGAGACTTCATCACAAATACCGAAACCGAGACTTCAAAATTTGTGGGTTTTACCGAAATTTTTCAAAAAAATGTCGTCACCACTTCCCAAATTGAATTTTTTCGAAGTTCTCAAATTATTCCGACCTGTTTTCATTGTTTCTTACCTGCAAATGCAATAGAGAAAAACTCGTTGAATTACAGTTTTACTAAGCCATATCTTTGCAATATTCAAAGTCTCAGCACAATAGGCTTGTGACCGAGACCTGTAGCCTTCGAGACCAAGACGAGACCTGAAACTTTCGAGATCGGGACTCGCAAAATTGGGCCTCGAGACGATTCTTGAGACCGAGACCAAGCCTCGAGACTCCATCACTGCTAACAGCTATATTGTATGTTTGCATTGGCAACACAATTGGCATCCTTACAGACAACTTGCTACATATACTTTGTCTTGTCTTTGCATTTCAGTATCTAATGCAGTTGTAGAATCAAGCCCGTCGCCAGGATTTTGCAGCAGGGGGGCGGGCAAAAACCACAAAGGGGCACATTTTTTAAATACAATATTGGATGTATGCAGTAACCGAGGGGCCTCACATGAAATGTGAGGCACAGATTTTTAATGGGGTGCCGGGCACCACTGGCCTCCCCTCTGGCGACGGCCGACGACCTTGTAGTAGAATGAGTATTCAGTCATGTTACTTCTATGTTCTAGATGTGGAAATGTTGTGATTTTGAATGAGTTAAGACTGGTATCAATACTGTGTCATTTTAGCCTGTTTTTAAGCTGTGTTGGTGTTTTTAATAGCGCAGTGCGGACTCTGGCACACGGGCTCCTCACGCATACCCCGAATCTTCGTTTACGATTTATATTGGAAAAGGCGAGCTTGCTTGCTTCATATATTTGTGCCACCACCCCAGGGCTGATCCAGGGGAGGGCGATCGCCCCCCTAAAACATACGAACTTTTTTCACCATGATTTTGAACATTCGGAAAACAGCATTCGCAATATAAGGCCATTTTTTCGTCCATTGTTTTGTCACAAAAGTGTTGTGAGGATACTTCATCTCTCTTACTATAATGAACCAGTAATGAGACTTGATTTCCAAATATTACTGATATCGCCCCCCCCTAAACTTACAAGCGGATCCGCCCCTGCACCACCCACAGTCCCACTTCACGAAGTTGTTAACTTGGGCTCTTTTCAATGTGGGCCTGTCACTGTTCATATATTTCCGTTGTCCTATCATCATTTTGAAAGCCCATCTCACCCACAGACGCTCCCTTAGCTTTGTGCATGTTGTATTTGTGTAGGCTACTTACTTGTGAATGAATTTTGAGTAAGACTAAGAACAACTAGCTACTGTACACTGACATGCTCAAGTCAGTGTAGTGTAGATAGATAGCGTGTAGTGCAGATAGGAGTCGATGAGGGCTTATAAAATATTGCATAAAACAGGGGTCACCAACAGTTGCGGACACAGGCTAATTTGGTGGGGGGGTATGCGATATCGATTTGCATTAAACCCAATGCTTCACAGGACCATATTGCGTGTATCAATCACTTTCGCATGAGTACATTTACGAGGAGACAAGTCTAATCTTGGTTTAGTTTAGTTAGAAGAAGCACGAGTGATACAACTGCTCAAACTTTAATACAGCACCGCTACGGATCCAACACGCAATGTGGCACGTAACAACGATCTGATGACGTAGTCTCCGTCGGCGCAGGTACATCGAGGACTCGAGATAAACAGTTCACATGACGACATAATACTCATTCTCATTGTTGGTTACGTTTGTTACAGCACTATTACTGGTGGCAGTACCCAGCATAGTGTTGTTCGACTTGTATGTTGCAGCAAGTGAGGGTAGTCACTTCGACGAGGTTTAGATCGGTGCTCTTCAAGCTCTTCAAATTTTCTATAGTCGTTTGGAAAAGTCTGCAACACTCATAGTAATTTGTGTATAATATTTGTTATTGCAGGTAATTTTGATAAAATAATAACAAGAAGCGGGTTGATTCTGCTTATTTTGCAACCGAAATTAAGAGAACGGAAAGAAGCAAACAATTCGTGATGAGTGAAAGCACGAAAGTAACAAAAAGCGAAAGCAAGAAAGCATGATCATTCATGGGCGTCTGCAGAACTTTTTCCAGGGGGGGCACGTCGACATTTTGTTTTTCGTTTTCAAATTGCTGACGATCAGTGTTCCCTCTAAGATAATTTTGCACTGAGCAAATATTTGTTTTAGTGAGCATGATTATTTTAGGGCTGAGTAAGTGGAGTTTTCAATGAATTACAAACTTTGAGAATTATATAATAAATATACAATCTTATCAAAATACGAACAAAATAACATTTAATTCAAATAGCTTCTTGTTTGCGTGCTTTTCCATTGCTTTGGAATATTGCAAGTGCGCGAGAATAAGATTTCACTGCGCAGCAGTTCTGGTGGTCCTGAGTATTTGCGCACTCAGAACATTGCTGACGATGCAATGCAAGTGGCCGTTAACAAATCGCTTTATCCTTTCTACACTACAAAGGAAATACCCATGTCACGGTAACAATCACAAAAACGCTTCGTTGGCAGCAATAGCCAGGTATATTAGTATTACGACAATTTACACAGTAGGCTATCTGCAGATTTTCAACGCAGGGCATTTCTTTCAAGTAAGCATTGCCATGATTTGTAAAGAAAGAAGCATTGGATTGCCATGGTTTTCAACGAAAACACAAATTATGACTTTATTTTA
>Ga0210059_1003418_pt1 | contig 25388 bp, 14 predicted proteins | sample Ectturendosymbi2_FD_188042 | JGI IMG/M metagenome (GOLD analysis project Ga0210059, IMG submission 188042) | Ecteinascidia turbinata endosymbiont from Florida, USA - Sample 2 (SPAdes) (version 2) | ecosystem: Host-associated > Tunicates > Ascidians > Unclassified | place: Key West, Florida... | reverse complement strand
CGGAGTGACGTCATCGCTAAAAAAATTGCTAGCGGACTGTTTCAAAACCGTAGCGGACGGCCCGAAGACTGGACTGTTAGCGGCCCGTGCCATCTCTAATTTTCCGGCATAAACTGGATTTCAAATCCTGGCAAGCCAAGAATGTATTCTGGCAAACCATCTGGCTTTTTCGCGGCAGAGGATGCATACTGCTAGATCCATCAAAGACCAAAAATGGTAGGTTCCTCGATCAGCAATGAGGAGCATATCCTTGGCAGTTGGAGAAAGCATTTCAAAGATCTTTAAAGCCCAATCACTATCACCCCATCGGACACAGACCAGCGCAACTTCGCGACAAAGGGTGCAGCTGTGAAATTTGTAAAGGCCTGAACATCGAGCTTCTTCTCCCTCTGTGAGAGAGACGCGCAGCTACAAAGGCTTGGCCCTGTGACCAGAACGTACCATAAAAGATTGGCGAGACCATTCCTGCTGGCTACACCCACGGGAAAGAGGCCCAGAGGCCATCCAAAGACCAGGTGGCTTGACTACGTCTCCGACCTTGCTTGGCCCAGTCGTGGTGTTGAGCCAGCGGGACTGAGATTGCTGTTGATCGTGAGATATTTCGAGTTTTTCTAGGGCTGCTGCTCCTGCTATCCTCCCCAGAGGTAATGCGGGTATGAAAACGAATGAGATAATGCTGTAAACATCAACGAAACAGAAAATGCAAATGCAAGAAAAATTTTACTCCAGATTCAACCAACTGCCAAAAAGGTTTGAGAAAACCGTTTCAGATTGGGTAAAACACAATTCAAACTTGTCTGTTTCGGAACAAGCGAGCAGTTGTTTACAACAGGGCGATTTTTATCAAAGCATTGGAATATTGTGCCACGAGCACACAATGGGTAGTTTCAGTAACTTTGTCACAGCAAAATATGAAATTTGGACATGTGTCACCTTTGCGATATACCACAAACTCAAAGTTCAATGTAAAGTGTAACGATATTACATTATCCAGGCAACACTTCGGTTCTGTTCTGTCAAAAGTAAAAAATAAACGCTTTGTAAAACACTTTGACAAGACATTTTCTTGAAGGACTTACGACAGCAATGCGAGTTATGCAATCAGTCATTCATGAATGCTTTCAAAAACAAATTCATGTACAGTTACTGCTTTTCTGATTAGTTGTTGTCGCGGTGCCAACAAAATACTTGATCCGTAACAACTGTAACACTCATGCTTTTTATGAAACGTTTTTCGAAAAAAGCAGCTAACCTATAAGTCCCGGTTCAAAAAAGCACTTACTGGTAGATAATGCGTTTATGAATAATAAGAATGTAGTCTTCTTCGTTCACATCAATTAAACCATGCAGAACAGAGTTGTAAACGGGACTCATTGAAGCTCAAACTCGGCCGAACCTGAAATCACAAACCCGAACCGGCCCGAGATTTATTTTTGAAGCCGGATTTATTCAGACCTGAAAGCCAAATTTACCCAGTGAGTCCAGAGATGTGCATTTGCGGGTTATTGATAGCGCAGTAAATTCTCGAAATCCAAAGTCTGTCATTTTAGCACTTCACATTAAATCATAATCCTTGCTTGCTTGATAAATCTAACGAAATCAATTTTTGAAACAAGCAAAGAATCGCGTAAGTGCTTTATTTTTTCGACGTAACGCCACCGCGTGCTAATTTCCCCACCGCTGTCATGTCACATCCGCAAGAAGAGTATGAAAACAATCCGAGCAGAGAACAAAAGAACGCAGCTGTGTTTGCAATTGTAATTAGGTGAAGAAACATCACAGTCACTTCATTCAAAGCAGTCACCGCGGTGAGCACATCAATACTACGTCACAAACGAAAAATATCGTTTCTCTGATGATTTATTTTAAAAAAAATGCATGAATGGCCGAAATCGGCCCGAAACATTTTGACAAATACAGGTCAGAACCTGACCCGAAACCCAGCCCGACCCGAAAAGCCCCGCCCGACTTATATTTCTGATTCAGATTAATTTTTTCCAAAATCTCCTGAATTTTAGATATTCGGCGGTTTTCGTCTACGCACCAGCAAGCTTGGAGGAGGTAAGCCCTTCTGAGGCGCGTCAAATTGATGGGCCTTGTGTGTGGACCAGCAGTCCCGTCGCCACGTGGGGCTTTGGTGGGGTTATCCTCCCTAAACAAAGCTCTTAGACCCCAAATTGAAATATGAAACACTATAAATCAGTGGAGTTTTATCATTTTCACAAGTCAAGCCCCCTGCACAAACGTAAAACCCCCCTATTGAAGACTTTTTGGCGACCGTTCTGGTGTGAACATCAGCCGCGCACATCGCTATGTCATAATTTAATTGCTTATCTTTGAAAATGCCTTGCATCACTTCAAAAGCAAAGTTCAACTCATCTGGTAATTTACTGTGAGCCCCAATTAACAAACGCAGTTTTAGAATCTTTGACCCCAACCTATATTTCTGTCACTAAGATCTCTGAAGCAGGCCCACAACCAGGGAAGGCAACCGGGAAATCAAAGTCGGCGCAAACCATTCCAGCGCCTTAGGCAAGATCCGTTTTCAGCGCCCCCTTATAGCGTATGACGTCATCCTGTTCAATCAACCGTGGCACAATCTCGTTAAACGCAAACAAACACGTTCTCTTTGCACATCTTAAATTTGCCGGTGCGTACTAAGCAAGGTCCATTCCAGCACCCCTCCACCCAAAAGGCCCTTTTAAGGACGATTTTTCTACATCAAACTAATTCATTCGATGCATGCCGAGTTTACTTGAACACCAAATTCATCTAAATATTATAGCCACAACTGGCGTGAAACGGGTTTTTGGTTTATTATCGGAAAATTGATAAGTGCTATACCGCCTAACTGCTTCGTAAATGTCGTCTTGTGCAGAAAAATGTCTGCAGTAACCAACATCCACCGCTGCGACAGGATCAGAACAACTGCCACCCGGACAACTACCACTTATCGAGGACAAGCGCTATCTAGAACAACTGGCCCAGGACAGCTTCTAGTTCCAACTAGAACCGCCACTCTGGAAAAGTACCACCTAGCTAGGACAAGCGCCATCTAGGACAGTTCCAACTAGAACAACTGCCGCCTAGGACAAGTACCAACCAGACAACTGCCACCTGGGACAGCGACTACCTAGGACAACTGCTATGTCCAAGACACAAGGAACTCCCTTAATTATTTCTTATTGAAAACATCCCAACTGTTGAAGTGCTGCATTCCTGCCAAAAAAATTTGAAATGACACATCTACGAAACAATAGTTGCCATGTCCCCTGACCATTTTGAAGAAGCTTCACTTCAACACTTTTGGGATGGAAAATGTAATGTAGAAGCCATTACGTCTTTGTAAATATTCCTAAATTAACGGAACCATAACAGTTTTCTTTACCTTCGAATTCTTACAGCACGATTCCTGAATCCGTGTTATTGTTTCACATTTGCTTCAGGCACTAAGCGCCTCTAAACGTGTCGATGACCTGCTAACCTTGTTTCCATACGTTTATTTCCAAGGATTTTAAGTTCTGCACACCACATTCCCTGAGCATTTTATTTTCGGATTACTTTTTGACGGCAGCAATGGCAAGTTGGATGCTTGCTTTTTCCTATTATGTGACAGGTTGATGTTTTTTTAACGCTTGGCTCGCTGCGTCCTGTCCATTCCTGAGAGAGTTGTCAACTACGATTGTCGTCACTGTCGCTTTTCCTTTCTCTTGACGTCGTCTTTGAAGTTTTCGATGCGCTCCGTTGCTCTTCGACCAGCAGAAAAAGCAACCCACGATTATGAGCGAGCAACTCGGAAATTGCGTGAACTGCGAAATTGACTTCACTGACCGTAGAATACAAAAACACAACTTAAACGAACATTGTGGGCTGAACAAAAAGCAATAAAGTATCCACTGACAAGCGATTGTGACGCGCTGCGCAAACATAAAAATGTTGAACAATCCAAAGCAGTCCCATGTGTGGTGCAGTTTCAAGCCTGTTGAAAAATTGGCCTTGCAACGGCCACCAGGGCCAAATCTAAAAAAAAACCTGCCTGCAACCCTTATCTTCGTGGATTTAAACCCACGACGACTGTACTTTCTACTGTGCACTGAAACCGTTGACGGCGGAAGATTTGTCAACTCAGTGTCCGGAAACCGTTTTTAATCGCTTTAGCAACGGCGCAACACACAAAAACCGAACGCGGGGCAATAGCGCAGGGTTACGTCTTCTGCTCAGCGAAAAACTTTAAATCCGGGTCGGGACAGTACACCAGGTGTTCCGGCGCGATGCGGTCTTCTCTCTCGTTCCAGCAACTCCTCGAACAGGTGTAGACGAGAACCGTTCCGAACTCGACGCACGCTGCGCACGAAATACAAGAGTCGGGTTGAAAAGCGCTGTGCTAGCGCGAAGAAGTGCAACCGCGAGATATAAGTGCACACGAGAAACAAGAAAGTCACTCTTGAACAGAAGCCTCAAGATTGACGCTGTGCTTCGAAGGCAGGCGGGCGGGCTGCGCACGCCAAAGCGCCTTGAGGCGTGCGATGCTCTCAAGGCGCTGTGCACGTGACTCCACCATAGGTGTAGGAACAGGCAGCAGGCAAATTTGTGGGGGTGCGAAGGATTTTTGTGCGTATTTCCCCGACAGGCCCGAAATGTATTTGTGCGCCTGTTGCCCACGGATTTTCTCCCACGAAGAACATGCAGACTTGTTTATGGCGTGACCACCAAAATAGGTCCTTTGGCAACACTTTTCAAAGTCAACGTCGGGCGCCATTTTCGCCCTGATTCAAGATTTTGCCCAGGTTTTGCCGAAATTTCATTGATTTTGCCCAAATTTCGACAAGTCAATCAAAACTCTTGGGGGCGCACATTCCACCCCGCCTCCTACACCACTGGATTCCACAACCAAGTTCCGCAGCGCGTGATATTTCTTTGTTTGAAATACCTCACCCGGCCGATTTGCAAGCGCAGGCATGTGCGTTGTGCGACCGACTTGATCAAACCATCTTTGCATTACAAATCGAACAGGAAACTGAAAAAGCTCTGCCTTTGGGCTAACAGTGATGGCAGCGACATGGACACCAAAACACAAAGCGCAGTCGCTCTTCTGCATACTTGCTTGCCCGTCGCTTTGGACGGCAGAACCTGGTGCATCCGATCAACAGGGAAGCGCTAAAATTTAGGGGTAATTTTTTCATTTAAACGTGCAGTCTCATTTTACCTGGCACAAGAACGCTTTATATCAGGGGGGGTGGAGGACCCGCGGGCCAAATGCGACCCCGTGAACATTTGATATGGCCCGCATCAGAATTTGTTACCCAAGCTAGAGAACAACATCGCGCGGAAACGAAGCTCCATGATAAGAACTTCGTTATTCTCTAAGTGCAAGCTTCACAGGAGAGTAAGGCAACAAAGGAATCACTCTTCAACATTATTATAAAGGTAGAAGTTTAGGATGGAGTTAAGTAATTTTGCGGCCTGCCAGCAATAAAGCAACAATTTATACCGGCAGTGGTGGGAAATAGACCCCCCACCCCTGCTTTATATAATGACAAACGTCGACAAACCAACCAACCTTTCTTCGACGGTAAAGTAAGAAAGGGGATCAGGCCGGGCATGAGCTGGAACTCGAAGGCCAGGCTGGCCCCGCATCGGCTGCACGCCGTTTTCGGGAGCTTTGAAGCGAAACCCTGTTGGAGGAGCAGCGGGGAACCACCGTGGACGTATCTGAAAAAAGCAACGACAATATAAGCGCTAAATATCGTTAATTAAAAGACAGCGTTTCTCTTTCGCACTGCAGTGCCGTTTCAACTTACTAAAGTAAGCAACTCCAAATGTGCCTGTCTCCCACAGGCGTGCTATATATTGTGATCTATGACATGAATTTCGCCAGGTATCGTTAATTGTGTTACTCCGTCGCTAATTAATCAGAGGACAGTGCTTCCTCTATCCAATGGCAGCGGCGCTTCAGCTTACTAATGTAAGCAACTCGAATTGTGGCTGTTTCTGTTGCGCATCAGCGCAGCAGGCCCGCAACCAGGGGGTGGCACGGGCAATTACCACCCCCACGGAATTTTAAAAACATTGAAAGCGCCAAAAGATCTTTATCAGGTGAAGACAAGTTGCTATCATTCCCAGCCAGTAAATATCAGCTGGTTGCAGCACAGTGTCTTGAATTCAGCTTTAAGCTCAGGAGTATAGAGTTCAACGCAAATTAAATCGCAACGCAGAACTGCAATAATCGTGGAAAACTGGTCAAAAAATGAAAGAAAATCATGAAATTATTGCAAAGGGATCTCGGAAGGCAGCAATGCTAGTAACGAAAACTTTTAAGCTGGCTGTTGTCAAAATGTGACTTCTTGCATTAAACACGTTCGATTTCCCGGAGAGCATGAGGGTTCTCGTTCACACAGGTTATACACCTTTTGTCAAATGCAAGACCACAGTTCAATGACTTGACCGAGACCGGAAAACTCCTAATCGCTTCCCCGATTGCCGCTTGTCAATCTTTGAAACGACTTCCAGTGAAGGAGTCAAAGAAACTTAAATGTAAACAACACCTGCTGCTGGAGAGTGATGAGTTCCAGCAAACGAAGAAAAAAACATCGTTCGAGCCACAACCGACCTAACGACTTGTTCACGGCAAACGGCGACCTTCTTGGCGAACTCGTCGAAACATCGATCTTCGACCGCGCGCTTCTCGTAACTCTCCGCGGCGAGCTTCAATTCCCCGCGACTCTCGCCCGGCGACTGCGTAAGAACCTGATCAATAATTCACCAGGCGTCTTTTGCTGGGGGGGGAGGGGGAAATGCAGTAAACAGACCGCGAAGGGCCTTTCCGAGCTCTGCACAACAGGTCGATTAAGCTCGAGAAGCGCAGCTGTGCGAGGCTCGCCCGATGTGCAGCGTCGTATCTGGGGAGGCGACGCGCAATGGTCTGCAATCGCGAGACGGAGATACCCTTTCAATTGGATTTTCTGCCAGAGAGGTTCGTTCGCTGACGTAAGCAAAAATTCCAAGGAAGTAAATTACAGAATTCCAGGAGTTCTGCGATTAACTTCATACCACCCGTCACAACGCAACTGCAACTACGACGGATTTGCGAGGTTTGGCATGTATTTCCAATATCACGGGATGGGAGAAGCCTTATTTCATTTGGCGCAAGTAGAACGAAGTAAGTCGTTAATGCTTTTCGGCAACTCAACCAACCGACAAACGAAAAGTAAATTACGTCACATGCTACGTCACCCTGTTAAAACCGCGGTGACAAAAAAAATTTCCCTGGCGTGGTTTGAAACTTTTCGCGAGACTGCCGCCCGCAGAAGGGATTCACTTCCGGCCACAAACCGGATTCACCAGTTGTGACTTGCCGCTGCAAGCACAAAGCGGTTTGAATCTCTCCAAGTACGGAACACAAGACCGGAGCGAAGGTATTGGCTGAAACCAAAACGTATTTGGCAACAAAACATACGCAATGGAACGACGCACACAATGCTCTGCTGTTTATCGGTTAAGCCTCATGCGAGTGCGTCAGCCAGACAGTAAAACAAAGTAAATGAATAAAAAAAATATCATAAAAGAAACTCAAATGCAGGCCAAACGCGCACGAGCAGTGTTTCTTACCACGTCCCCCTTTAAGTAATTCTTTGTTTCAAGGCCTCCTTATCATTAAATAAGCTGTAGAAACAAATGTAGTTGCAGTATTGGCAAATTTATCGAACTTTGCATGTTGTACAGCGCGTAAGGGCTCGCGCCCCCCTGGTAAGTTATTGACTCTCCCCATGGACAGGCCTGGCCTCTCGGTTAAGAACCACGGCGCAAGAGGCTTCTTGTTGTCCGAGCAGCAAATACGATAGGCAGAGCTACCTACAATCGCTGCCTACGATGATTAATTTTTAAAAAACAACAAACTATCACGGTCACGCTTTCGAGCACCCTTCATGATCTCGCGCACCTTTTCGTTGTTCTGGTAACGACTGAGGAGTTCTTGAATGTGCGAGTCGTCGTCGTCGTGAGCATGTTGAACGGTCAGGTCGTGTTCGGCGAAAACGTTAACGTAGTGACACTGGAACAACGCACCTGGCTCGTTGTCACGCCGATACGCGTCGCCAGCCGCCGTTGACAGAACAGCCAATCGGTGCAGAGCATCGGTCACGTGGTCTACTTTCGGGGTTACCTGCAACGACAGTTTGAAGAAGAGCTGTGAACGTGAACTGTTGTCCAGCAGCTCCTTTTTTATTTTTATTCGGCCAAAGACCGCAATTTATTTTATATGATCGAAAAAAATTTATACGAACGAAAAAAATGACCGAAAAAATTTTTAAATTAAGTCAATTCGGTCAGATATACAGACTAATTAAGTGTTACGGTGAGTTTTAATACTACTATTGCACAAATGACTGAAATGTCTCCAAGAAATGACCGAAATATCTCATTTAAAAAAGAAACAGAACCCGAGTAAATAATAGTATAGAATCTACGGGTGCTACCGAGTAAAAATCTAAGGGATGGCGGCATGGGCGTCGCAAGGAGGCCTTTGCTGCCCGTGGATTTTGAAATTTGATATTTTTATTGATGATGTTTCTTAGTTTCGGAGCTGGAAAAATTGGCAACCGTCCGGAAAAATCTTATTGGAACCCCTGGAAAATATTTTCCAACGCCAATGGGCTGGGTGAGTTACCAGCCTGAATTTTTTGCAAGGGAGGACACAATGGACGCATTCATGTTTCTCAGATTAAGATGGCAAAACGTGCGAAGAAATCAAGAAGTAATTTTTTCGCTCTGAAAACCCGGAAATACCACCTAAACCACAGCGCTCCGTTTTTTGCCGCAATGTTACAAGAAATTGTAACCAAGCAAAGAGCAAATGATGCATTGGTTTCAAAACTGTAGAAATTGAATTGCATGCTAATTCAGATGTATGACGTGGTTTTGCTTCATATTGTTTCTCAAGAGCTTAACATTTACAATAAAATAATAATCGCAGAGGCGATGGATTCCGATAAGAGGTTTCCGGCCGTGTGTACACTTGAACTTTGCAAAATTTTAGCAGCTGCTGATTATTTTCCGCGCTACCCTGCCGCCATTTAACAGCATTTTACTGCTTAGCAGTGGATTGAAGGTGCGGTCGGGTCGAGACGTAACGGAGGAGGCCGGATGTGTGGGAATGGAATTTAACCGGGAAAGCTCCGGAACGAAGTTTGTTGGAAACGAAACTCTGGTTCATCACGTCCTGACGAAGTCAACGAAAGTTCCATCCACTACTTACGTTTAGAAAAAGGGACAACGCAACGGCGTTACTACCCAGACTTGTTACGCAGTGAAATTCGTGTTCGGCCTCATTTGTAAGAAACAAAGCGCTTAGCAATGGCTCGGAACCACTGGGTTGCATGCTTTACAAGCAATGCAATGAGCTATTCTCCACTGTTGTTGAGTTGGCAAAAAAAAACTGCAGCGACGTTGAATTTCCAACAAAACGGGAGTTTTTTAAGTTCGTGGCGGAGAGCCATGTGTCGATTAGCTCGGGAATGTTTCTAATACGGACTTGAAACAAAAACGACACCATGACATCCGGTTACCACAACCGGTGACGTCAGATCCGGTTTGAGGCCACCTGGCGCTTTGGCAATCGCGTCACAAACACGTTCATCGCAGCGCTGCGCCTCGTCTTCATTGTCATCGCATCCTCCCCAATCGTCGTCCTCCGCGGTCCATCTGCAGTCGTTGTTTGAGCACGAAGCATCCTGGAGCAAACGCAAGGCTAAGTCGCATAGATTCGACTTTAAAAATAGACTTTCTTACGAAACAACAACCTTCCTTATTCGGGCACAGGTCATCGTTCGTCTTGATATGCCCTAAGGAAAAAAACATAAAGCACGGCATCTCGAAATTCCACCTGATTTCGCAATTTTATTAGCGCTTAGCTGTGAAACTTGCAAGCATTACTGAGAGTCAGGGAGGAGAGAGCATACGAGGAAGGATTTCACTTTTGACTTCATCTTCTAATTTCACTGCATGTGGCAGTGGCTGTCGACTGGAATTGTGATTTGCACACAATCATACACGAAATGTGATGAAAGCACTGAAGGAAACAAAAAATGAAGGCACTGCACAGGCATGGGAGGGTGACGTTCATATTCGGCGTGAAAAAAGTATTGCTAGAACTCAGTTAAGCATTAACAAAAAATCTTGTTAAAAATAAGCAAGACAGTAAATATTACAACTCACCGGCGATGCGCTTGACTGCACAGCTTCATTTAAATCTCGCATCTGCATCCTAAGCACAGACCATCTAAACACAGACAAACAATCCCCTGGGATACCGACTGTCACCTGGAGCTAACCGCGCTAATCGTTGAAGCGACTGCGCGTAACTTTAAAAAAAGCTCTACACAAATGAGTGCGCGCAACATTGATGCTAACCAGGGTTTTTTTTGAAGGCGTTTTAGAGAACCGATTCGGGTCGTTAGAATTTCAAATCGGGCCCCTAGAATCAGAGAAAATTATCATCGGGTCCCTACAGATGCATACCGGGTTCCTAACATTTTCCTTAAAAAATACCCTTAGCTAACAGTTACAATGGTTATTAACCAGGGAGAACGCCTCCCCAGGGAGGCGTCAATAAGTTTCCAGGGAGGCACGAGCCCCTTTCGCGCTCTCCAACATGAAAAGTTTCGATCAATAAATTTACTAATAACTACAACATTTGTTTTCACAACTTATTTAATGTCAGGGAGGCTTGAAACAAAAGACGATTACTTCAGGGGGCGTGACAGACAAAAGGTTAAGAACCACTGAGTTAACAGTTGAGTTGACCCAATCAAACGTTGGAAGAAATTGCTTTGTCATCTGCCGTGGTAGACGGTCTGGCGATTTAATAGCTCGCAAGAAAGTCTTTTTCAATCAATTATTCACGTCGCCCTGCACTAAGTGATCCCTGGTCGCCCGATAAACAGATGCTAACTTAATACGAAACAATTTCCCAGCATGATGTCAACATGCGCTCACCGTAATCTTCTGCCTAATGCTACTTCTAAAAACACGCCGCAACATTGCAAAACGAACAAGTTGGTTGCGATTGTCTAACGGAGCTTGCAGGCAGATGCATGCGCAACGGTGTGCTTCCTGTGCATGGTAGAAAGACCTCACATCCAGATCGACAGCCTTAAATTAGTTATGATTGGAAAACACGCTTTGGTCTCACAATTGGCCTTACTGGATTACCTGTCCTCTACATCCTACATGTCGTCACAAATGTTGATGTCACACACTTACCAGGGCGTGAGTGGACTGCTTTAAATATCAACTTGTATTTTTTCACAACTCTATCGCATTACTGTGTCATAACTAACGCAATCCAAATGAAACGAGCACAACTTTTGATGTCTCACAGCCTGCATAACCTAACGATTCTTCCAAATTTTTGCTAACGCAGATGGCTTACAACGCAATTAACATTCAACCAATCCTAGCGATCAGCCGAACGCACCAGTGTACATACTGTTGTGTAGTCTTGAAAAGTTGCACGTGATGCGTTTGTTAGACAGGCAACCAAACTTCCAATTTTTCAAAACTCCAAATGATGTGGATTTGGATAAACCAAAGTCTACTTATCCCTCGGTTTTGGGCCTGGGCTTATATTTTCGGTCATATTGATTTTTAATGACCGAAAAAATACGAGTCAATTCGGTCCTAACATCTGAAAAGGTAGGATTGTGAATGCTGTTACGGCGAATTTTAATACTAGTGCGGGACAAACGACCGAAATGCCTCAGCGAAAAAATTCAGTGTGGGACCATAAAGTGATCCGAGGTTATGCTGCAGTAAGGTAATCAGATTAGCACAGATCGCATCGCAAAGTTGAGCAAATACGCTCAGCGTTTGGAAATAAAAACACAAATGCATAAAAAATCTCGTCTCTGAGCCGTGTAAGTCACAAAAAGACCTATCGTCGGATCCGACACACGACCTCTTTAAATATCCAACAAACGGTAATGACTTCAGCGATCCATCACTGCCGTTGACAATACAGTGCCGAGGTCGCTGAAACATGAGCCAACGTTTCCAGTGCTGAAACATGAGCCAACGTTTCCCGTACTGAGTAAAGCCCGACGCAAGTTAGCAGCCTGAGTAACTGATTTTTTTTAACATGAGAATGCACTACCACAAAAATAAGTGCGCTGTGGGCCAAACCAGCCGGGTTGTACTTGTGAAACCAAAACAATGGAAGCAGCAGCGTTGCGTAGTCGCCGCGCAAGGAGTCGGAGTTTTTTCGGTGGAGTCGGATTCCTAACAACGCTAGGAGTCAGTCGGGTTTGGATCATTTTTTACATCACACTCCTTAAGTTGGGAATTCCTGTTGAAATGGTACAATTTTTGAAAACTTTAATTGAAACAGAATTCTTGCTATGTATCACGATTTCCATTGATTGCTAGTTGCTACAAAATTGCTGTCAACTTCATTTACTTTAAGGAGTCGGAAATTTTGGAAAGGTCGAACATTTCACCTCCGGCTCCACAACCCTGGGAAGCTGAAAACTTACTGATTAGATTATATTGGAGTCATAGCGGAAAGCCCTTGCACTCTTAAAGATCACGTTTGTTGGTGTGGGTCGCAGTAGCACCTTGTATTTATGCTTCACGCAGCGTATTCTTGAATTTCGAAAATCAGTGTTAAGTTTAAATTCCCAGAAAAAAAATCGCTCTTCGAGATGCAGAACAGTCCCCTGTGAACAAACTACTGGAGTCACACGCGTCATCGAACTTGTATACTGTTTAGCGATGTTCAAATGTTTCACTCACCCCGATGATTCAGACCAGCACACTTGTTCCGCACAGCAGAAGACGTAGATTGAGCGATGGTATGAAGATGCCTCAAGCGGACAATACAGTTGAACGACGAGTGCTTGGGGCTTGCCGCATTTTCTGCATTTCGGGATGGTCTGACTGGGGTCAATTAAATCCTTTGAAATAAGATACGCATAATTTTTTCAACACAACAGAAAAACGTTGCAGACTGGGATTGGGAATGTAATTCCTATGACAGTTTTTCGTAGGGATCGATATGGTTCTGCGATTGAATCATAACGACCGAACAATACAGACACACAGCTCAAGGCAGTTTCGCATTCCCAGTCACGCGAAACAGCGGAACACCTCCACTGGAAAGGGCAGTGACCAACAGACTTCCTGCAACGGTTTTCACTTTGGCTAGCAGGGCGGGAAGCATGCACTGCGGCCTCAGTGGGAGCCCGCATCGTGGAACAGCGCATAAAATATAGCTCCATCAAAATGCACCGCTTTAGTTCCTTGTGAAATGCTGACATAGCGTTACTAAGCTGCACAGCGACAAAGGTTTGTTGGGCAGAGCCAGATGCGCGCACATTGGCTGTCCAACTTGAATTCACTAAATGGGTGACAAAGGACTGCAGCTTAATGACTTTTCTGAAAATCAGTAAAATGTACAAAGTTATTGTGGCCGCTGTGACTTCACCAGCATCTTGACCACGCAAAGCATATGGTCAACCCATTTACTGAAGGAAATCAACGACTTGCACATCAAGCACCATGTGCTACTGCCGTACGGCCCAAAACGCCTTGCCCTGCCGAGGATCACTAACGCTGATTGACAAGTCATGCTTCTGCCCACAATTCCCTGCTGACAAGTAACTGGACTGAAATAATAATTAAAAACAAAATTTGCTAACCGCGGGCAGGGCAAACATGCCATAGAACTGAAGTTAAAGATATCCACTGGAGACATTTTGCATGGTACATACAGTGTCTTTGACGACAGCTCGAGGCTTTTTGGGCAGATACCGATGTTTAATTTCTCATTGACGATAACCACTCCTAAACTTCGCACTACTCAAACCAGTTAAGACATTACAGAGCAATTTTTCTTCGGTGTGATGGCCATGTCAACAAATGGAATAATTACACAACTTAAAAATGAAATGAGCAGATTGTGATAAGCTAGGAACATATTACAAATAAGCAATAAGATACAGATGACACAAGTATAAGAGCAAGGAGCAAGTATGAAGATGACATTACATAACGCGTGACTCATTAGTGATGAAAACATCAAGTCACTGCCATAAAGAACCATCAACAACTGATTAGTTCGCAGGCAGTCACCTACTTAACTGCGCAAAAACCCGCGAGCGAATCTTAGAGCGGTTTATTGGGACGACTGCGCAGCGCCTGTTTTTTTCTCGGTCACAGACCGAATTTTTTTTGAAATAACTGAAAAAATTAAGTCACTTCGGCCATAACGTCCAAAATTATGGACTAGTGAATACGATTGGAGTTTTATACATTTATTTGGAACAAATGACCAAAATGTCTCAGCAAAAAAGATTCCAGCGCAACGCTCTGAACTTTACGCACTAGATGTAGTCGGAGGGCTGCGCGCCGAAAAAAGAGTTTCAGAGACAAGTAGGAACTTGGGTTTAAGTTGCTGGAGAAGCAAACACTACATAGCGTACCGGCTTTCATGAGCAACATTGCCGATGTGATACATCGGCAATATGCATATCGCCGTATCGACCGATGTATATCTGCATTTCGATGCATCGGTCGAGGTCTATCTTTGACAATTACTTACAAAAAGTTATGAAACAATAAAGTATGTACCATTTTCAGCAGCTCTACTGGTAGAGCAATATCTTACTATGAACAAACCAAGTAGCAATTGTGTAACTACTGTGCACAACCTTTAACATGTGAAATGAGTTACCAGAGCCTCTGCTGGATGCTATTACTCCAGCAAGCTCAATAACAAAAACACCACTGCCCAATTGGTCAAGTATATGCAGTTCCTGTTATTGTAAGTATCTACTTAAACATGCAAGCAAATGGACTAAACTCAACTTACAGCATGACCTCCCAATTTATTGGTGTAAAAGTCAAGCATAGAGGAAACAGCTTTTTCATCAGGTACTCCAATCAAGACATTTTCATCCATGACAATCAATTAGCTACCTCATACCTGCTTCCAAAAAGAAACGAACACAGCTGACCAACATGGCAGTTTTGAAGTATTCAGCAAAATGTATGAGACAAGTTAAGCTCATTAGGCAAGGAAAAGGGGAAATGGGCAAGGCATGCGTATGGCCACAGTAGGATTTATTTGCAAACACTAATGCACAACATTATAATAAACCACAGTATTGTAGCTGCAAGTTAGCAACATAAGCAGATTAAGCTTCACATATGGCAAACCACATTTGAGCTTCGCGGTGCTACCACGAGGTACACTAAAGTCAATGTTTCCAAACCACAGCAAATCTCACTGCTAGACGCATAACAAAAATCACTGTTGAATTCAAACATTTTGGAATGAACATGAAGAATTAAATCCAAGACCTAAAGTCTTTATTGATGTTTCACAGTCAACAGAAATTGGGAAACTTGGCAAGGTACAGATAGCATGGCAATAAGACTGGCAAGTGTGAATAAAAAAACAAGCTTTGTACAGCATGGGAGCAAGATTGATTTTGATGGTGGCAACTTGAACTCACTACAAACCCAGAAAAATGAAGCACAGCAGAAAGGAGTAACACACACCTAACAAAGGTTGACATACTGGAGACACAAAAAATTTCTTGTTTGCAAAATTTACAGAATCCTCATTCACAGTAATGAAGCCTTTCCAAAAACAATGCAGTTCCATTTTTAAACATTGTAAATACAATGAACGTGAGCTACACTAAAATTTTCCATGTGATAGAAACTGTTTCAGAAATGTGTCTTGGTCAGAAACACAAAGGTCCACCAGCTTTTACTCTTGGGTAAGCATTCATGCAAAACAATATATTATGTCCCAATTTAGTTCACACAGTCACCAGACTCGTCACCTCCATTTCTCTCATCCTTCCGTTTTTGCCTCACTTGCTGAGCATGATTCTCCTTTTCTTGCTGTTTTTCAATCACTTGATTTAATTGCTGCTGACGCAATTGCTCGGACTTCAACAGCTTTTGCTGAAGATTCTCATCCAGTTGCGCACACATCTCATCAATTTCTCGGCGCACTTTTTCTCTCATTTCCTCCTGTTTCAAATTTTGGTCACGAAACTTTTGGATCCTTGATTCTAGACGAGCCATATAGTTTTCTTTATACTGGCACATTTTGCTAGCCAATTGCTCTTGTGCCCAAGCACTGAAGGAATCATTGTACTCAGCCTTTTTTTGCTTGACTTTTAGTATTTTTTCTTCCTCAGCCTTTAAATTGTTAACAACAGCTTCTTGTTGCTTTTTACGCCGTTCTTCAGCTGCTTGAAGTTTGGTTTGGATTTCATTTATTGAGGGCTCTTTCTTTGGAGGTGGTGACTTCAGTGGGCTTGGATTCGCATCACCAGTTGATGCAGGATGTTTTAAAATTACCTCAAAGGCTTCGCCAGATTTGCGCTTGTTAATTTCTTTCACCTCCATTTCCTTTAGGGAAGAAACTCTTTGTTCAACTGCCATTAAGATCACAAAAAACCAACAATGCTATTACCACCTTAACTGCATTAACAGTACAATAAGACAATATTCATGCAACTAATAACTGAGATATAGCTGCTACACTATTTGAGACAGTCATGGGCAATATATGGCCAGCAAAAACAATTGCAATGACTCGGGAGATTTGCTCAAAACGGCTTGCGTATGCTATAACTAGCCTATAAAACTAAAAGCAATTGCTCCTACATGGAAAGAAACCTATAGTATAACGCAATAAAAGTGCATCAATCCTGGAAAATTTTTGGAAGTGCAGCGATGTACTAAAAGCATCAGTGATCTTTTAGTGTCTGCAGGCCATAAAATGGCTTGCATAAACAATACACTCACCTAGTTTGAATTCCTATTGGTTGAATTCAAACATTTATTTAGATTTTAGAAAAACTTTGCACCGATTCTATAAACAGCATGCAGGTGCATTGCTGACAACACATACCCTATAGAACATCAACCTGGGGTACATTTGTCTATGTAAAGGGCTACATTTAAGGTTAGCAACAGAAAGAAGTGTATGCATCAATTATTAATAGTTTCAAAAACTTCACATGCTTATTGTTGAACATCTATGATTGGTCATAAAATATTTGGAAAAAATCAGCCTATGCCATAGAAAGAAATAAGGGTACATGCTCACTCATCTGTGGAAATGCTGAAGAGGTGCACGGTCAGAAAGGTTTGGAACCCCTGCTTTAGTACTTATCCTACAATAACAATTTAACATTTCAAAAGCAGGCAGCATTTTCAATGTCTTGCAAAAGCATTCAAGGAAGGAAAGGTCTACTCTTAACTTAGCAAGACTTGCCATTTTCTGTTAGGCAGTACGCTACCATTTACCAAGTCAAACAGTTTCAACCCCAACAAAACCTAAGTACATATTTAAAATAACAAGCAGTAATTATGCAAGGAAGTTACTAGAAATAGTGTAAGCAAGGTTATATAAAAAACAAACTTCGGCAACAAATTGTTCAAAACATGAGGACATTGAAAGGCTTGAGAAACATTCATACCCCAGCTCTAATGCACTTCTGCAGTTGTGTTTATGAGCAAAATTCTTGCAAAGTAAAAAAAATTAGATGAAGCCAACGAAGAGGTTTATTGACAATCCTTGTAAACCTCTGCATCGAACTTCTCTGGATACTTCATGGCAGGAATGCCCAACAGGTCAATTATGGTATAATGGCAGACTGCCCTCAGATTTATAGTTGACTGCAAAGGGTGTAGAAAATAAATTGGAAATTTACTATGACTTCAAAATTAATGATCTAGTTGGTATGCTTGCAATGTTTAACACTAGACTCCTAGATCTGAAAAGGTTATTAATTACCGGAAAAGTAGATCTTCAGTCAAAATAGGTTAAGCTACCCTGCTTGGTGAGTTTCAACCTTTTTAGGCTTAAGGCACTGTACAGGACACATACCTGAAGGAAAACCCACACTTTTCTGCATGTTAAACGATATTTATACTAACTTACTATGAACTGCTCATGAACTCAAAACTAGTTACAACTTGGTTCCAAACCACTGCTTAAAAAAATTAGAATTCATGAACATTGTTACAAAATAAGACCCTATTAAGCTTTGATGAAGTCATCATCTTCCTGTGTTTAAATTTTTCTTTAGGGCAGGGGTCCTCAACCTGGGGCACATTTGCCTAACTTAACAGGTTAGCAATATCAGAAAAATCTATGTATTTCCAAATATAAAAGTTGTATTAAACTTTACTCACTTTTTCATGAGAAATTTTAGGGGTACATGCCCATCTGTTGAAATGCTGAAGAGTACATGATAGGTCATAAGGTTGAGAGCCCTTGCTTTATGGGAACAATATTGCCACTATGCCTGAATGACAGCTGTCGTGTCAGTAGGATTCACATGTCTATCAGGCATCTTATACAATTTGCACGTCTGTCTGGGATGTCATTGCCAACGCACACTATTGGAACAATATTCATATCTGATTACAGCACAAATGTGCTAATGTGCACTGGGAATTCATCTACCATACCTCACATCTGCTTTTTGTCTAAGTTTTATTAAAACTCGCTATAACCATGTTCATTAGCCTATGTTTTCAGACATTCTGACTGATATCTTAAAATCAGTCATTTAAAAAAATTTATCACACGTTAGAAAGCAAACATCAGTGATTATGAACAATGTTTCCACTAAAACTTGTGTCAGAGAATTCTCTAGCAGTTCATGCCTGGCCAAAATAGCAGGAATCCTACCCCCACAAAAAAACGAAACCAAAACTTTCCCAATTTTTTCAGTTCTCTTTAGCTCAAAAGCTCAATTGCCTGGTGACTTATTTTTGCCAAGTTTATTTCTAAATAAAACACAAAAAATTTGCCTGTTGAACTTCTCACATAATCCAAGTTTGATCCCTACATAATCATGACATTAAAAAAAAAGTCCAAACCCAAAAGCACTTGATTTTATTTTGTTCAAGCTAAGAATGTTTCTGCTTTTCAAAATGGGTTTGAACAGCTCTAGTCTCTAGCTCAGTTCATCAGTTATAAATTATGGCAAGAAACGTCCAAAACCAATACATTGGTTTCAGCAGTCCTTAATGCAAATTTGCCACATCTGAGAAAATGCAAAAAACCTTGCATACAAACATTGAATGCTTACTTTCACTAGGGCAAGGATGCACAACTTCGCACAGTCACATGCAGCCTTAAGTAAATGGTGTATTTTACTGCCAGCAGCAAAATCTCTACTGGAGTGATTTAGCCATTCGAACCGTATTTAGCTTTGCCCACATTATATACCACTCAGTTTCAGCCAGTCCCGTTGCCAAAGGAGAGCTTAACCCTCCAAACAAAGCTCTAAGTCCCCTAAATTGAAACATGAAACACTACAAATCAGTTTGAGTTTGTCAATTTTTAAAGTGTCGTGTCCCCCTGCACAAACCCAAAGCCCCCCTATTGAAAACTTTCTGGCAGCAGTTCTGGGTTCAACTCTCACCATTCATTGTTGCTTTGGCTTTGCAAGGGGAGATGACACTTTTGTGATGAACACTGTATATACGTTTTAGAAGTTGAAAAACCAGACACATTATTCCATTTTAGATTAGGGTTATAGGTCATGTGACAAGGATGATACACTACAATGATCCTAGTGCATTAAATCATCCTTACCATGTGGCCATGATGAAACATGCGAAGTATCAATTATATAATAATGGCAGCTGAGCATTGAAAACTCCCTTCTCCTTGTCTGCTGTATGAGGACACTGGAGGACATTTAAAGATCAGAGAGCCAAACAGATTTGCGAAAGCAAGCTAGGTTCAGTGTGTGGAAGCAGAATAGAAACAATCACAAGACAATGCAATATTTTGAACTCACTTGCAGCCATAATTCAAAAAAATACAAATCGGCTGGCAATAGCGTAAATGTTGTGCACCCCTGCACTAGAATAGGGATACATCCATTCCTCACAATAACATATATACTAACTAAGTTAGCAGGCTTAGAGCTTGGCCTGTCAACTCTGTAACTGACAGCTACCGTAGTAGTCTCTATCAATAAGAGTATTACTATGCAAGCAAAAACACTTTAAATAATAATTTTTGGAAAATACACATGTGATGATATGAGACTGCTCCAACCAACTACCAAAGTCCTCACAACTGAATCAGTAGCCAGTCAGGCAATTATTATTACAGAACGGAGGAGTGAACCAAAACCAGAAATTTGCGCTCTACAGAAGTCTAAACATAGACCTACTACCATTACTGCATCGTTTCAAAATGATTCCCACGTTTTTCGGCAGAGATCTTTCAGTTTCCACAACCTACTGAACTACTGCGCGGCAATTACTGCAGCTTCCCGATCACAGCTCATTGCACGCTTAAAATGTCGTTGGGTTTGTTTACCGCCCGCGAAAACTATTTTAGAAGAAAAAAGCAATAATCCTCTACACTACAGTGCTTTGCAAGAAACTTAAAGTGTATCCTAAAATCGCAAGCAGCCTACTCGTTTACATTTTTTCCTACCTTGGACAAACCAAAAAATGTAATTAAATTTAATGCAGACGTTGACATCATCGCAAAAAATCAAAAAAATGGCGGAAGCACGCATTTCATCAATTTTCATATAAATGTGAGTCTGATTTCAACCACAGGCAAGTAGCATCACCAAAGCAAATGGGCAATGCTTATGTTTTAACACGCTGCCACCACAAAAATTGGAAAATGTAAAAATGCAATTGAATTTTCAGAGCGTAGAGTGATTAATTTTCCCCATAGCGTTGTAAAAGAGAACCGTAACTGTGAAACTGCTGCCTTGTCCAAACCGTCTAATGGCCGTTGCGAAAAAAAACACTTTAAAAGAATCAATCAGCATGGAACGCTTCCACACAGTCACCAAAATGTAGGCAATTTGAGAATCACTTTGATTGCCTGGAAATTTCAGATTAACTTGCTTTCTGTTGTAATTAGGATGTGATTTCGACCGCAGAGGTGAATGGACCTGTTTTTGCAGAAGGTTGCAGCTGGCATGGGTGACGGTGGGGAGAGATACATTGTGTGAATACTTGCGCAAAGGGATATCAGCCTACTGGAAATGGCACTGCCAACATTCTAAAAAACTTTCAACTATGAATTATTCACTTCAACCTGAGGTAGTCTACAAAAACGATTATTTCAATCTAATTTACTTCGATTCTTGTTCTTTATGGTCAATCATTGCTTGCAGTTGTGTGGCGCATTTGGGGGTCGACAATACAGCCCTCATTCGGGGATCGACAACACAGCCCCCGTTTTCTTTGTTTTTTTGTATGAGGGTTGGCTACAATAGGCCTACAACACTTATGTTCGTGTTTGTCTCAAACAAGGTCCATATCACATTGATACAAAAGCATAAGGGTACCACAAATGCTTATAAAACAACGCTTCAATAGGGCAGAATTCAGGCCTACTTGACACCCTTAGTCGACATTAAAGAGGAACAAACACTGAAACAAGGCACAAGTAACAACTGCATTTGGTGGTCGCCATATAGACGTTACAAAATGGTGCGAAACGGAGAGTATAAAAAGCACCAGACAACTGAAGTAAGCAGATAAAAAATTTGAATATGCACATGGTATATCAAAGGCATACAAACTGTTTCTAACCAAAGCAGTGATAGCGTGACTCGAGTCAATGGCTCGATCCGAGTCACGATTTTACCGGATGCCTCGAGACTCGAGTCAGAGACATTTTTACAAAATCTCCAAACATTTGATTGACAAGCCCAATGTGGCATGGTGATTCGCCACATATAACCTTGGATTCGTAGCAGTAATGGTAGAGTGAACCTGGTCGAACGAGGAAAACTCTCTGATTGCTTTTATGCGGAGGGTCGTCGCTTCTACTCTAGCTTTAGATGGCTCAGGGCGACGCAGCATTGTATCTGCAAGACCAGTTCATTTGAGCACAAATAAACAAAATTTTTGCTCTTCAGGTATCAATATTGGCGAATTTTTTCTGTTTTTAATGGCTCTGCTAGTGGTATTATGATGCATTTTACTGCAAGTATCCAGTGTTCCACCCAGCGTTTTTTAGGGCTTGACCTTGCTGACCGTTTAGACATTTTTTTGAGAGTCTGCAATTATTTTATCTAAATACAGAGTCGGTCATAATGCGAAGTTGTATTCTGGTGGTGGTTGTGCAGGGGCGTCCTACTACATTTAGAGAGACCATTGGAAGAACTTGAGAGACCATTTCGGTCTCCCAAAACGTCTTAAAAAATGCTGGTTCCACCTACGACGGAGGTACATCTGAGAAAGCCTTCATTTTCACTGACGGTCCAGCAGGGCACAAAACGTTAAATACATTATCTAGGTTTAATGTAGTATTTGGATATTGTGATCATGGGAGTCGACCTCATACTTTTACTTTTTTTTCCAGAGATGAAAGGATTTGTGTTTTTAAATCCAAAGCCAATCCAAACATTATATTTCAAAATCCAATGCAAATCCGAAGACCTAATCTTGTCTAAATCCAAATTTCTATCGTTGTGATTGTGCAAAGCCCATATGTAATCCAGCTCAAAGATTGAAAGACAAACAAATAATTTGGAAACTACTGTATTTCAAGTTAACTCATGTTCTGCGTTTGGCTCACAACGTCATAACAACTGACACTGCCGAGACTTCAAATCATCACTGTTAGCGGCAATGCAATGAGAAGCTGTGTTAAGCTCAGCAATAGCGCGTAACATATCAAAGGAGAAGACTAACAGGTAGCCAACACAAACGACTCATTAGGACTGGGCTACACATAAACAATGATGAACTGTGCTAATTGTTATGAGGTATACAGTATGTATTTCTTTATGTATAACAATGATGAATCAAGAAAGGGGACTGGATCAATGAGAGTCAGACTAATTCTGTAACTTTGATGACCTGATACATAAAAGAGCAGACTTGTTTCGTTGGTCATGGACAAGGCTCAACGTGTAAATAAACGCAATATACAATCGCGATAGATTTGAGAAACTGCTAATCTGCATCTCCAAAACTGAACTGAAAGTTGCGAAGAAGTTCAAAACAATATTATCAAATCCAATCCAAATCTGATTAAGCAGAAATTAGAAAATCCAAATTCATCAAAATACTAGAATGCGGCAAGATTTAAGTCCAAGTCCAAGTGCATATTCATCTTTGGTCATTTTTGTGCATGTGAAAGACAAGGAAATTCATTATTGTAGTAAAGTTGGGCTAGGCTTGTGGAAATGACTGGGAGTGAAGGAGAGAAGTAAAATCGAAACTGCTTTAAAAAAAACTTCGATCCAAATACTCTGAAACAAAAATTGCTAAAACAACATTGGACACCATTTTTTTGCTGGTTGAGCGCAATTTGGTGCTCATTGGGCGCCATTTTGTAGCTAAAAAATAAAAATGTCATATGACTCGACATTGACTCGAGCTTGCAAACCGATGACTCGTAGTGACTCGACAGTTCTTGTGACTTGACTTTGACTCGACCAATTCATGACTCGACTCTGACTCGACTCGAAAACGTTTTAGATGACTCTGACTCGAAGGGTTTGTTACGCTGACTCGACAAATGACGCGGGGACATCACTGAACCAAAGCATCAAATGCCCTGTCGAAATACCATATTTATTGGTCAACGTAGTGATAAAGGAAGATTGGAGGGTTGGTTAATATAACTGACTGGTGAATCATACTATTAATTGATGTCTAAATGAAGTGAATGCTAGTCAATGAGGAACTTGGCGATTCTATAATTAAAAATATGGGAGGCCACTGCTGGGCCAAGGAATAAGTAGGGGGGCCAACATAAATGTCTCTACTGCATGGTAGTCGTTTAGAAGATTAATTTTCTATGATTAAACCCATCGAACCCACCACAGGCTTGTGAATATCGTGAAATTGAACTCTCCTATCGTTATTATTCACTAGAGACACCTAAACGCCGCTAGACGCAATCGCACGTTTGCACTGCTATATCCAATATTCTGCGCCAACAATGCAAATTCTGCAGCACTGCACATGCAAAGCTAAACACTATTTTTGGCACTCATTTATGCCGACCTCACATAAACGAAAATAGCTGCATGAAAGCGAAACAATTCACGTGAAAGTGAAATGGTTCGAACCATGAATTCCATCGCGGGGCAGAAACAAGTAGACTGTATATAACTAACTATTTCGTCAAAATGTTCTTACTCCAAGGCAAATTTTTTAAAAATAAACCATTTTCCAACAGATCGGTAACTGCTGACTAATCCTTTTTTTGTGGTACCCTGTGGTTTTTGTGATTGTGGTGTAACAATAACAATGTTATGCAACTACTATGACAAGGTGTAATACCCATCTGGATAGGATAAGGATTTTCAACTTTTTCCTAACGATGCAGTTGACAAAAGCGAGGTTTCGGCACCATAGGCAGTGGTGTGACCCTCTTCAGGTGTTACGCGCATAAATTTTTCTTATTTTTGGTGAAAAACGCATTATTCACTCATATAATGGGCTACAAAGCAGGTCATAAGCAAGCACTCTGCTTTCAAAGGGGCCCCCCTTCAGAAACTGCAATGTGCAGGTATTTTGCTTTCAAACGGGCCCCCAAACGCCACTGAAATGTGTAAGTACTCTGCTTTCAAACTTCATTGAAGGGCCCCTAAAAGAAACTGTAGTGTGTAAGTACTCTGCATTCAAAGGGGCCCCTGACAGCAACTGTAATGTGTGAGTAGCTTGGTTTCACAGGGGCCACAACAGTAACTGTAATGTAAAATTCTGTGCTTTCAAAGAGGCTCCCAACAGCAATTTTAATGTGTAAGTATCATGCTTTCAAAGGGGCCCCCAACGCAACTGTAATGTGCAAGTACTATGCTTGCAAAGGAGCCCCAACAGCAACTGTAATGTAAAATTCCTTGCTTTCAAAGAGGCTGCCAACAGCAATTGTAATGTGTAAGTAGCTTGCTTTCAAAGGGTCCCAAACAGCAATTGTAATAAATGCTATGCTTTCAAAGGGCCCCCAACAGCAAGTGTAATGTATAAGTACCTTGCTTTCAAATGTACCACCAACAGCAACTGTAATATGCAAGTACTATTCTTTGAAAGGGGCCCAACCAGCAACTTTATTGTAAGTACTATACTTTCAAAGGGGTCCCACTACCATCTCCAATGTGCAAATAAAGAAAAGCTTCAAACCAACTTCTCCACCTAAAAAATTGTGGGTTAAAATTTCTTCCAAAAAGTTCTGAAAAGACCTTATTAAATAAGAACAAACTTTTATATCAAATGATAACTTTTTATACCAAATGATAATTTTTACACCAAATGATGATTGTTAGAGATTGGAGTGTTTGGTGTATGGATAATTTTATGAAAATGCCACATTTGAACAGAAAGTATCCAAGTGGAGCAGCAGAAAGAAGGAT